>Ga0114951_10006705_pt1 | contig 10088 bp, 6 predicted proteins | sample AM7aDNAmetaG_FD_88677 | JGI IMG/M metagenome (GOLD analysis project Ga0114951, IMG submission 88677) | Freshwater microbial communities from Finland to study Microbial Dark Matter (Phase II) - AM7a DNA metaG | ecosystem: Environmental > Aquatic > Freshwater > Lake | place: Finland: Lake Alinen...
CGTTTCCCCTCGCCCTCGCGTTTTGCAGGCGATATGGTCTATGCCCGTGTTGTCGAGCCCGAAGAGCCCCTGCCCGACGCTCCCACGCTTATCTACTGCGGCCCCTTCGGCATGGCCTATGACCAGCTCACCAACTGGCCGGAGGAGAAGTATCTTGCGCGGCCCCTGGCGCAGCAGGGCTTCCGCATCGTCATGATGGAAGCGCCATGGCACGGCAGGCGCACCCCTGCGGGGTATTCAAGCGGAGAGTATTTCCTTGCCGCCTCTCCCGGCGGCTGCATTGCTTTTTTAAGCGCGCAGGTACAAGAGATATCGGTTGTAGCCGGTTGGCTGCGCAAGCGCTGGAACTGCCCTGTGGCTGTTGCGGGCATGAGCCTTGGCGGTATGGCCGTGCAGCAGATGACGGCATGGTGCCACACATGGCCCGCTGAGCTTCGGCCGGACGCAGTGCTGGTATGTGCGTCCGGCTTCTACCCCGAACGGATTCTTGCAAACAGTAGCCTCTCGCGGGGCCTCGGCATATCCCGCGAGCTTGCCCGCGCAGGCTGGAAGGCAAATGACTTTGAAGCTCTCGGACGCCTTTTTCAGCCCGGTGCGCAGCCCTGCATCGAGCCCGGCCGCATCATCACGGTCTTTGGCCGCTATGACAAAATAGTCCCGTATGCCTACGGCAGGGAGATGGCCGGCGCTTGGGCGGTGCCTGCTGAGAATATTGTCGTCTGGGATACCGGACATATCGGGGTTCTGATTGACATGGTGCGCACACCGCAGGGCATCAGCATCATCAAGCGCGCGCTTGCCCTGGCTCGAGATAGCAGTTCAAGCTTGGCAGTTCCACGATAAATTCATTGCCGGGTAGAGGTCTAAAGTCGGCGGTCGGGGATGCGACCCCGGTTTTTTTCCGATGGGCGCCAGGATTTTTGGGCAAGCCTTTCCATCCGGTACGTGTTCGATAGAACAGCGCTAGAATCCAAGCTGCTATTTCAAGAAAAAGATGTTAACATTTAAAACTTGCACGTTTATCTAAACGTATATGTAAAATGTGTATGTAGTCTGGACTGGAAAATGATACACAAGCTTTGGACAAAGAATTTTACTGCTATTATTGCAGCAAATACTTTAATGGCCACGGCATTTAATGCTCTGATAATTACCCTGCCGCCCTATCTGAGCGGGTCACTTAAGATGTCGCAAAGCTCCATCGGCATCATCATGTCCGTATTTGCTGTTTCAGCCCTGCTTGCCAGGCCTGTTGCAGGTCACCTCAACGACAATTACAGTCGCTTTCCTATTTTTCTCACCGCTCTGGGGCTCATGACCGGCCTGTATGTTCTGTATCCGCTGGTTAGTTCGTTTGCCGCCCTGATCGGCATCCGTCTTTTGCACGGAGCATTCTGGGGGGCATCAACCATTACGACGTCAACCATTACCGCAGATATAGCTCCGGCCCGGCGCAGGGGTGAGGGTATCGGTATATATGGGGTTACCGTGCCTCTGGCAACAGGCATCGGCGGGCTGATCGGCGTGCAGCTTATGGATAGGGCTGGCACGCAGGCGATGTTTATCGTTATCGTGCTTATTTCGGCTTCGGCATGGCTTATCGGCTATTGGGGAAGGCTGCCACTCAAGCCGTATAAGAAAAAGATATTTGATTTCAAGACGCTTCTTCATGGCAAGGCCCTTCCCGTATCGCTGACCGTTTTTTTACTCACCTTTGTTTTCGGCGCGGTCATTATATACGGCAAGCAATACGCCATGCAGAATAATTTTACGGCAAGCGGCTATTTTTTTCTTGTGTTATCGGCGGCGTTTATCCTGTCTCGCGTCATGCTCGGAAAGCTGTTTGATCGGGGGAAAGTGACGCTGCTGATTACCATCGGGCTTGTTGCAACCACGGCGGGCATGATCGGGCTTGGCTGCGCCGGGTCCGATGCTGCGTTTCTTGCGTCGGGCCTGATAATGGGTTTCGGCTTCGGGACTATTCTGCCCACCTGCCAGGCAAAAGTGAATCATATCGTTTTTCCCCATGAGAGGGGTGCGGCTAACTCGACCTATTTTATGGCCTATGACATCGGCATGGGGGCAAGCGGTCTTCTGGTGGGTGTCTTGTCTGAGCATTTCAGCTTTTCACGGATATATCTGGCCTGCCCCGTCATGTTACTGCTGGCCGCTGTTGTTTTTTATGGAAAGGCGATCCCCCATTATAAACGGCATGCCGCTTTTATGAAACAGGCGCCCATGGACACCACGGTTCAGGACTGACCCTTCGGGCCATACCTCCGGCCGCTTGTGCGCCGTCCTGTTCTATAAACCCCGGTTCAAGCCCCGGCAGGGCCAGCACATTTCCGCACAGCACTCAAAAGCAAACACCTGTACGGTTCTGTTTTCTGCTATTAGTTAAAAGTACAGCCGTTGCCTTCTTCTCTGTTATTTGACTTTTACGGTTTCATCATCTTTACATTTGTATGGATTTGGAGAATAATTTACCGAAAGATTTTTCAAAGGAGTCGGTGTGAAGACATACACAACAATCAGTGCGCTTAGTGCGGCGTGCGCAGTCCTTGTGATTATTGCAGCCTGCTCGGGCAAGGACAAGAGCGAGAAGCCCCCTGCGCCGGTCACGGCGGCAACCGCTGTCAGCAAAAGCATGCCTGTGCAGATTTCCGCCATCGGCAATGTGCAGGCCTATCAGAGCGTTGCCGTAAAGGCCCTGGTGGGCGGCGAGCTTGTGCAGGTGCATTTCAAGGAGGGCGATTTTTTAAAGCAGGGCGACCTGCTTTTAGTCATCGACCCACGACCCTATGAGGCGGCAATGCGGCAGGCGGAAGCAAACCATGCGCGCGATACGGCGCAGGCAAAAAATGCCGAATTGCTGGAGAAACGCTACGGCTCTCTTTTAAAGGAAAAGACCGCCTCACAGGAACAGTATGATCTGGCAAAGGCAAATGCAGAAGCGCTTTCGGCAGCGGTGAAGGCTGATCAGGCCATGCTTGAAAATTCGCGGCTTCAGCTTTCCTACTGCACCATCAAGGCGCCCATTGCAGGACAGGCCGGCGAGCTGAAAGTCGATCGCGGCAATATTGTGAAGGCAAACGATACAGGGGCACTGGTGACTATTAACCAGATCACGCCCATCTATGTGGCCTTTGCCGTTCCGGAAAAGTATCTGGGCGACATTAAAAAACATATGGCAGATGGCGCCCTCCGGGTTGATGCCGCCGCACCCAAAAGCGATCAGCCGCCCGCAACAGGCCGGCTTACCTTTATCGACAATACCGTCGCTACCAGCACGGGCACTATTCTTTTGAAAGCGACCTTTCCCAACGAAGACCGCCTGCTGTGGCCCGGCCAGTTTGTAAACGTAATGCTGATCCTTGCCACTCAGTCTGATGCTGTCGTTGCTCCGTCGCAGGCAATTCAAACCTCTCAGGCAGGCACCTATGTTTTTGTCATCAAGGAAGATACTACCGTCGAGATGCGGCCCGTGACAGTTGATCGCACGCAGGCCGGTGAGTCTGTTGTTGCAAAAGGCCTGAAGCCCGGCGAGCGCGTAGTGACAGACGGCCACCTGCAGCTCGTGCCCGGCGCCAAGGTTGAAATAAAAAGCGGGCAGTAGAATTGTAGTGCAACAAGAACTAATTGAATAAATAGCACCAATTCAACATCATTATATACTATGAACATCGCTGAACTTTTCATTCGCCGGCCGGTCATGACAACGCTTGTCATGCTGTCTTTTGTTATTTTCGGCATTGCCGGATACCGGCAGCTGTCGGTGAGCGATCTGCCGAATGTTGATTTTCCCGTCATCCTGGTGAACGCCACGTTGCCCGGCGCCAACCCCGACACTATGGCCTCGGCCGTTGCCACACCCCTTGAGCGGGAATTCTCCACCATCGCGGGCCTTGACTCCATGAACTCTGTCAATGCTCTCGGGATCACCATGATCACTCTGCAGTTCAACCTCGGCCGCAATATCGATGCTGCAGCGCAGGATGTGCAGGCCGCCATATCGCGTGCCGAGAAAAAACTGCCGCGCGACATGCCAAGCCCCCCGTCATACAACAAGGTTAACCCCGCAGATACGCCGGTCATGTACCTTGCGGTGGTGTCGCCCACGCTGCCGCTCTATGCGGTTGACGAATATGCCCAGACCCTCATCGGCCAGCAGCTTTCCATGCTGGCCGGTGTGGCGCAGGTGCAGGTCTATGGCTCTCAGAAGTACGCTGCCCGTGCGCAGATCGACCCCGATGCCCTTGCATCGCGTAAGATCGGCATCGACGAGGTGATTCGCGCTTTGCAGGCTGGAAACGTTAATCTGCCTTTGGGTGTTCTCAATGGCCCGCATCAGGCTTTTACCATTCAGGCAAACGGCCAGATATTTAATGCCGCAGGCTATGAAGATCTGATCATTGCCTGGCGGGGCGGCTCTCCCGTTCGGTTGCGCGATGTGGGTCGCGCCATCGACAGTGTCGAGAACGACAAGGTGGCAAGCTGGTACAATACGCCCACAAGCACGTCGCGCGCCATCATCTTAGCCGTGCTTCGCCAGCCCGGCAGCAATGCCGTTGAGGTGGCAACCTCTATTAAAAATCTTTTCCCCAAGCTGCAGGAGCAACTGCCAACATCGGTGAGCCTTAAGGTTATCTATGATCAGTCCACAACCATCAAGGCATCGATTAAAGATGTAGAGTTCACGCTCGTGCTGGTGGTATGCCTCGTGGTGCTGGTGATATTTCTTTTTCTGCGCAATGTTTACGCCACGGTCATACCGAGCCTGGCCCTGCCCGTCTCCATCATCGGCACCTTTGCAGCCATGTACTGCTTCGGTTTCAGCCTCGACAATCTCTCGCTCATGGCCCTGACCCTGTCGGTTGGGTTTGTGGTGGATGACGCCATCGTCATGCTTGAAAATATCGTGCGCCATGTTGAGCAGGGCGAAGGCGTGCTTGAGGCAGCTTTCAAAGGCTCAAAGGAGATCGGTTTCACCATCATCTCCATGACCATATCGCTCGTTGCGGTCTTTATTCCCGTGCTGTTCATGGGCGGCGTGGTGGGAAGGCTTTTCTACGAGTTTTCCGTGGTCATAAGCCTTGCCATCCTTATTTCGGGCATCGTATCGCTTACCCTCACGCCCATGCTCTGCTCGCGCTATCTGAAGCCGGAAAACAAGCAGGCGCAGCACGGCAAACTCTATCATACGGCAGAGCGGTTTTTTCAGATCATGTTTAACTTTTACTGGCGCAGCCTTGACCGGGTGCTGAAATTTCCCCGCACCACCATGATGGTTTCAGGCATTCTCCTGGTGCTCACGGTCTGGCTCTTCATCATCATACCCAAGGGATTTTTGCCTAATGAAGACCGCAACATGTACTTCTGCTTCACTGAGGCCTTTCAGGGCATATCATTTGATGATATGGTGACCCATCAGATGCGGCTTGTCGACATCGTGAAACAGGACCCCAATACCCTATCGTTCATGGCCAGCGTTGGTGTGGGCGGACCCAATGTTTCGGGCAATACGGGCCGCATGTTTGTCACCCTCAAGCCCCGCGAAGAGCGCAAGCTCTCCGTCGATGAAATCGTGCAGCAGATGCGAACCAAGCTTGCCCAGGTGCCGGGCATCAGGGCCTTTCCGCAGAACCTGCCCGTGGTGCGCATCGGCGGCCAGCTCACCAAAAGTTTTTATCAATATACCCTCCAGAGTCCGGACCTTGAGGGTCTTTACCAACACGCGCCGGAGCTTGAGGCAAAGATGCGCAAACTGCCCATACTGCAGGATGTGACCACGGACCTGCAGATTACCAACCCGCAGATCACCATTGAAATCGACCGCGACAAGTCCATGGCCCTCGGGGTGACGGCGCAGCAGATCGAGGACGCCATTTTCGGCTGCTTCAGCGCCCGGCAGGTATCGACCATTTATGCGCCCAACAACCAGTATCAGGTCATCATGGAGCTGGAGCCCAAATTTCAGCAGGATCCTGCGACGCTTTCCAAGCTCTACATCCGCTCTTCAACGGGTGCGCTCGTGCCCCTCAACACGGTGGCAACCCTCAAGCGCGACGTGGGCCCCATGACGGTGAACCATTTGGGGCAACTGCCCGCCGTGACGATTTCGTTTAATCTCAGGCCCGATGTGGCAATCGGCGATGCTGTTGAGGCTGTGCAGAAGCTGTCCCGCGAGACCCTTCCTCAAAATATCAGCACCAGCTTTCAGGGCACGGCGCAGGCCTTTCAGTCATCGGTGAAAAACATAGGCCTGCTGCTGCTGATGGCGATCCTTGTCATTTATATCGTGCTGGGCATTCTGTATGAAAGCTTTGTGCATCCGATCACTATTTTGTCAGGGCTTCCTTCGGCAGGGTTCGGGGCGCTGCTCACGCTGCTTATTTTTCGCGTTGAACTGAGCGTGTACGCTTTTGTCGGTATTATCATGCTCATCGGCATAGTGAAGAAGAACGCCATCATGATGATCGACTTTGCCCTTGATGCGCAGCGCAACAGGGGCAAGAGCCCGCACGATGCGATTTATGAAGGGTGCCTCATCCGGTTCCGGCCCATCATGATGACCACCATGGCCGCGTTCATGAGTACCCTGCCCATAGCCCTTGGCTTCGGCGCAGGCGCAGAATCGCGCAGGCCTCTGGGCCTTGCCGTTGTGGGCGGCCTTCTTTTTTCGCAGGTCATAACGCTCTACATCACCCCTGTCTTTTATGTATATATGGATTCGTTCCAGAGCTGGGTCGGCAACCTTCGCCGTAAGAAAGAAAAATAGGGGCTTGCGAATCGCCCTTAAGGGGGAATGCAAAACCGTAAGACGAAGGGTTGCGTGAGCCGCGTCTCTAACGAAATAACAAAATTAATGATGGAAACAATATGGCTGCTGACGATCAAGACATCAACGAATGGGCTGCAAATATTCTGAAGGCTGAAAATCGCTACTGTCAGGAGGTTCTCGTTACGAAGGTAAGCGGTGCATGCCCGTATGGGCATCGGGTGGGCGATACGTTCACGCTCACTGGACTGCATGCGGGAGGACTGTGTGGATCGCTGCTCACGGCCATCATGCCCTCGGTGGTGGCGCTGCACTATGGCGGCAATGTTTTGTGGGAGCCGCAGCCAGCAACATTCACGGGCCGCTGCCCCGAAGGCGGCAGGGTTGAGGTAGCGGTGCGGCGGGTTGACAATCCGGAAGCGGCACTCTATAAAAAGGTGTGCCCCCCTCGGGTTATGACCGGCAGGGGATTTGCAGGAATTGATACATGCCGAGTCTTTGTCGAGGTAAGAGATATTGCAGGCAACTGTTTTTTTGGCCACAGCGTGGGCGACAAATTTGAGATCGACCCGTTCAATGTGAACGGCATGTGCTGCCTGCTCTATAACCAGCTCTACCCGTACATGCACGTGCTGCTTTCGGGTGCAACGCCTGCATGGGCAACAATGGAGCATAGCATAGCAGGTGAATGTCCGGATATTTTTAATCGTTTGAGCTTCCGGATGTGGGTTGAAAAAAGATAAAAAAACGCACACAAAATATTTCAAAACGGATTTATATGATTAAGCGGTTAATGAAATCGTCAGAATACTTCCCCCTCACCTTAATCCTCTCCCACCAGAGGCTGTGTCGCAATTCAAAAAGCGGCTTTCAAACGTTATTTTTCGTAGGGGTCGAACCCCTCAAGATCAAAAATAATTCATTGTGGGGCAAATATGAAAGCCTCTTTTTTTCAACAATCAATTGCGACACAGTCTCCCAGGGGAGAGGAGAAGAGAATGTCAAGCAGTACCTTCGTGCCCCATTCGGTCAAAATGACAAAGGCGGCTATAGTATTGTGATATTTGCTTTCGTACTTCTCATGTGTCTGGTAGCAACCCTGCCTGCCCGCGCAGATACGATATTTTTCAAGAACGGCGCAAGGCTGGATATTGCAAAAACCTGGCAGGAAGACGGGTTGGTAAAATGTGAGATGTACGGCCAGGCGGTAGCCTATCCGCTCAAGGATGTGCTGCGGGTGGAGAAAAATACAGCGCCTCCGCCTGCGGCAGATGCGGGGGCAGCGCCTGCAAAGCAGCAAACTCCGGCGGAAATAAAGCGCGAGCTTGATGTTTTAAACCTGCACAATGCTGCGATGGAGCTTGCAGGCAAGGGCAAAATACCGGAGGCTCTTGATAAAGAGAAGCAGGCCTGTAAGCTTAATCCGGATAATGAAGCGGTGCGCACGTCACTTGGCATTTTGTACAATTCCCTTGGGGTTGAAAAGAAAAAGCAGGGAGATTTTGACGGGGCTATGCAGCAGATGCAGTATGCCCGTGAATACGCACCTCAAGAGGTGCAGATAAAGAAGAACATTGCCGTGGTGTATGTGGAAATGGCGCAACAGGCAATAGCCCGCGACCAGCTCAGCCAGGGCCAGGAGCTGCTGCTCAAAGCAAAAGAGTATGATGCGCACAACCCCTACGTTTATGTTTTTTCCGGCAGGATCGCCTATCTTGGCAACAACTATGAAAAGGCCCAGCAGGATTGGACCCGGGCCCTTGAGCTTGCCCCTAATTTGAAGGATGTGCAGGAGCAGCTTCAGAAGCTGCGCAGGGAGCAGGCTCTGGAGGAGGGTTTCCAGGTGCGGGAGCGCGACAACTTCAGCCTGAAGTTTGAAGGCTCTCAGAACCGCGATCTTGCCGACAGTCTGCTGCAGGTGCTGCGCGATGCCTACCGCGAGGTTGGGCGCGACTTTGATATTTACCCCGAGTCGGTGGTGCCGGTCATCATCTACCCCCAGAGCGACCTGGGGCAGCTTGAATATTTCCCGGACTGGGCTTCGGGCACCTACGACGGCAAGATCCGCTTCGGCGAAAATATCTGGAAGCAGAACCTGCACATGAAGGCCGTGCTGTACCATGAATACACGCATGTGCTGGTGCGCATAGCAACACAAGACAGGGTGCCCTTCTGGCTCAACGAGGGGCTTGCAGAATATGAGGCCCACCGGTTCAAGCCGCCCCGCATGATTGGCGGAAGGGAGAAGATGCTGCACAGCGCACAGCGCCTGTATACAACGCAAGAGCTTGCAGGGCTAAATATAGCAGCCCTGTCGCGGCTGGGGCCGGGGGGCGTTGAGCTTGCCTATGCCCAGTCGGAATCATTTGTAACCTGGCTGATAGAAAAATATTCATTCAGAGATATGCGCAGCCTGCTGGCCCGGCTTGGCAGGGGTGAGAATATTGAAACTGCCGTGCGCGGCGATCTTAATGAGGAGCTTGCAGTTCTTGAACAGAAGTGGCTGGAGCAGTTCAAGTAAGAAGGTCACTTAACCATACGTTAAATAAAGCCCGTGGCATACAGTGCAGCAGGAAATGATCATCCGTAACGAGATAGAGTCAGACAGTGAGGCAATTTTCGAGCTCACCAAAGCGGCTTTCAAAAATCACCCGCACAGTGATCATACAGAACAATTCATAGCGCGTGCATTGCATGCAGCAGGTGCTCTTACGGCTTCACTGGTCGCCGAGGTTGATGGGGCTGTGATAGGCCATATTGCTTTTTCGCCTGTAACGATTTCCGACGGCAGTCATAACTGGTATGGCCTTGGCCCTGTCGCTGTGTTGCCGCAATCCCAGAAACAGGGAATCGGAACAGCCCTTATTCGGGCGGGTCTATCCTTGCTTAAAGGCCTGGGGGCCAAAGGCTGTGTTCTTCTGGGCGAACCTGCATACTACGCACGGTTCGGCTTTAAAAAATCTCCGGATTTAATACTTGAGAATGTGCCGGAAGAATACTTTCTTGCCCTGTCTTTTGATGAAAATAAGGCCCAAGGCTTCGTGGTCTATCATCAGGGTTTTTCTGCGCGGGGCTGACAAAGCAGAGCGGGAAATAATTGCTTAAAGTGAAGCGGCGGATTGACAGCAGGCCCTCGAAATTTTACAATGAAATAATCGCTATAAAGATTAACCAGGTATCATAATTTGTAACTATTCAGGACACAGGGTTCAAGAAAGCTGAACATCTATTATCCAACACAAAACTGCCAATGACTAAGGATACTAAAATATATGGTAGGTGCAGGCACTTTAAACCCTGCGCCTTTTTA
>Ga0114951_10006707_pt1 | contig 10084 bp, 10 predicted proteins | sample AM7aDNAmetaG_FD_88677 | JGI IMG/M metagenome (GOLD analysis project Ga0114951, IMG submission 88677) | Freshwater microbial communities from Finland to study Microbial Dark Matter (Phase II) - AM7a DNA metaG | ecosystem: Environmental > Aquatic > Freshwater > Lake | place: Finland: Lake Alinen...
GACGCAATGGCCGACCGATATTTTTCTGGCCGGTCAGCGTGAATGGAGACTTTCAACAATCCTAAAGGAGTGGTGATGTGGTAACAGCGTCCTTCGCCAATGGTGTCTTTCTCGTTGAAGACGCCGCCATGTCGTTGGCAGAGTTCCGTGAACTGCGTGGCGAACCGGGCGTAATTTGATGAATTTTTCATAATCGTCAAACCGCCGCCGGGGTTTGTTCACGGATGTAAAGGCCGATGCTCACGGCGAATTGATACGCCGCGTCGAGCACCACAAAAACCGGTTTGTCCAGCGACCGGAGCGTTTCCAGAATGTCGCCACCGGAAATCTGCCGACCGCTGTGGCTGTCGTATTCAAAGTTCTCGATGAATTTTACGCCCGGCGGAACCGGCTGTTTCACGCCCAGCGCGTGCGGGGCTTTCGCGAGGTTCAGGATGCCGTCCTTGAGCAGCGGGCGGTCAGAACCCGGATTTAATTCCACATCCACCACGGACTGCGGATTGATGGCGTTTTTCTCATGGCCGAAATAATCCTTGGCCGCACACGCGAGGCAGAACGTCTGGCCGTCGCGCTCGACGCTGTAAACTTCCCATGTGTAATTTTGAACCATGAGCCGTCCGCAACACCCGCAGTTGAAATAGCCTTCGTCAGCGCGGCCATTATCGTAGCACCGCTCGCAGGTATGTCTCACACCCTTGGCGTCGTCGCTAAAGATGTCGAAATACTTGTCGTGGTGCGTGGACGGCCTGCCGCAGCCCTCACACGGATGTTTCCTGCTCGTCTTTAATCTGGCCTCACGGTCGTAGGCTCTGGCGCACGATTTGGCGTGGAGGTTCAGCGAGTTGATTTCAGGGAGTGACCACATAATCAGCTCACGCTCCTTTCAGCCAAGATTTCAGACGGGTTCTGGCCATTTCTGGATGGAAAATCCAGTGGCTGCAATCCGGCAAGCGTGGCAAGCAGGATGATGTTGCTGATATAGCGGTGCTCGATGGCCAGCGACCCGCCGATGTATTGGTGGTCGCCGGTCAGCGGGCAGTGCGTCTCAAGCCACTGCCTTGCCCGGTCGGTCAACGGCTCAAACAGGAACACCGTGCCAGACCCGTGGAGGGTAAAATCCGGCTGGTTTGCGTGGGGGTGGGAATCGGCGGGCATTCGCTGCCGCCGAGGGGACTCATTTGTTTTCATTTTGATGTGTTTTTCAACACACCAAGAGTTCTGCAAACGAAAAACCCACCCGACATTACATCAAGGTGGGTCATCTTTTACAGATGTTGTTCGGGATTACAAACCCCGCACATTGAACCGGAAAATTCTCTCCGGCTCTGGCACCGTGGCTCTTTCAAGCTCGGTTGCCGGACTGGACTACGCCAGTCGCTCTTGATGCTGGGTTGACAATAGCACTGATGGCGGTATGGTCAAATGGAAATTGAGGCGGTAAAATATTTTATGGCTTCCAAATCGCCTTGAGTCCAGCAACCCGGCCTGCACCCGGAAGGTCTATCAGGGTATCTCCGGTGATTATCGCCGTCGTTCCGGGTTTGATGACAGATTCCTCTGCCTTGGTTTTAATGACATAACCATCGGCATCAAGGAACTGAATTTCAAAGAATTGTTCGCTGTCATCATATCCGTTATTTCGCACGGTGAGCCGATAACCGTAACGCCACCAAGTGTTGTTTTGTTCCGTCGCCCTTGCAGACACGTTTAGCACCTCAAATGCTGGCTTGTCGGTTGCAACAGCCGGAGGGAAAGGGATTCCAGCGTCAGCCGACGCGGGTGCACCGGCTTGTTGCAAAAATTGCACGGTTGCCTTATATCCCATTAGTCTCGCCACCATCAAGGCATCTACGCCTTTAACTTTCGCGTTGATGTCCGCGCCTTTGTCCAGCAATAGCTTGACCACATCCGTATGTCCCATCCATGCTGCTTCAATCAAGGCTGTGCTACCATCGTTACTCTTGGCGTTTATATCAGCACCCTTGTCTAACAAAAGCTTGACCGTATCAATATTGGTCATTGGAGAAAAAACCGCAGCAATCAGGGCTGTAAAGCCGGTGTAGTTTTTCGCGTTGATGTCTGCGCCTTTGTTTAATATAAGCCTGACCACATCCGTATGGCCTGACCCTGCTGCTTCAATCAGGGCTGTGCTACCGTCGTTGCTTATTGCATTTATGTCCGCGCCCCTGTCTAATAAAAGCTTGACCACATCCGTTTGGCCTGCAAATGCCGCCCATATCAAGGCTGTATAGCCGTTCGTAGATTTCGCGTTGATGTCCGCACCTTTGTCCAACAAAAGCCCGACTAAATCAGTATGTCCCTCCCATGCTGCACCCGTATAAATTCCAATAGCCGCACGAATCAGGGCTGTGTCGCCGTTGATATTTCTTGCATTTGCGTAGGCTCCATTTTCCAAAAGATGTTTTACGGTTTCCACATTGCCACCATTCCGAATTGCCTCCAGCATTTTATTGTTAGCCAGCGGGTCTTTCTGCAAAACCACAGGTTCTGAATCTGTGTTTCCGGCCTCGCGAACCGGCGATGTAATGTGGTGTTTGGCCGGTTGCTCCAGAACCAGAATTGAAGCGATGCCAACCGCGACCAAAATGAAAGCCGCAATAATAATCCAAGCTGCCGCCGGGCGTCGCAGCGCACCGCGCTCACGAGCAAGATTGGAAGGTGAGGTCTCTTCGCCCTTCAGGGTCTCGATGTTTCTCAATGGACGCCAAAGCATTTCGGGGCTACTTCTTTGTAATGCGACAAGCGTTTCACCATTGATTGTGCCAGCCTTCCACATCGAGAGAAAACCTTCAATCGAGTAAGACCCGTATCTCTCTTCGTTAATCTTTATGAAATGTTTTCTTTCCGAAGTTGCAGTTCTTTCCAGACCTTCGGGCAAAATTAAAATCACACTTTTTCCACACTTTGGACACGGAGCCATTTGCCCCTCGGCTTCGCTGGGATATTCGACATTCACGCCGCAATAGCGGCAGGGCGTTTCATGGAATCCTAAAGACATAAGATTTACCGTGGTTTTGGAAAATATTTCAAAACCGTGTTTCCTTAAAATCCAAACGATAAGATTTTATTTTTTCGCCTTGTTGAGGTTCAACTGTCGTTCTATCTGAAAATGTTCTCTCCTCGCCTCCAGCCAATGTCTCTAAAATCCATACGTCATCAATAACGAAACCACTTTCGTCAAGAAGTTTAACATAAGCATCAAACTTTCTGGGGAATGAACCGTTGTTTTTTGCCTTAAACTGATAGGCGTATGACCAATAGGTGCTGTTTTTTTCGGTTACTTTGGCTGAAAATCCACTTACCGAAATGTCACCACTTGAGCTTGATTTATCTTCAGCAGCATTTCGTGTTGCACTGGTAGAAGCTGATGCCAAGGCTTGTCCGGCGGCGGCGTATTTCGCCATATAGGACGCCTTTTCGTCAGAAACAGCCTGTTTATATGCAGCGGCATCGGTTGGTGAATAATTGTAAATCTGCCGCCATATTACGGGTAAATCATCAAAGTATATCTCGCCCCCTCCCGCCATGTTTGTGCCTGTAAAGACAAAGTAGATTCCATCCGGCACATCCTTTACAATTCTGATATTGGTATAGGTTTTACCTTGGAGGTTGGTGATTGAGATGATTTGGTCTGGAGAAGGCTTTTGAGCCTCAAGGGCTTTCATTTCTGACATCACTTTCTCAAGTGCTTTTTGGAAATTAAGGTCGGCAGGTTTGTTTTTTAAAGCATCGCGGAAATCGGACAGCGCACCAGCCAAGTCACCACTGGCACGCTTTGCAACCCCACGATAATAGAACGCAAAGTCATCATCAGGTTTGATTTCTATGGCTTTTGTGAAGTCCGCGATGGCGGCTTCGTTCTCGCCTTTTGACTGCTTTGCATATCCGCGATTATCATAGGCGGGGTTGTTGTCGGGTTTGAGTTCAATAGCCTTATTGTAATCAAGCATTGCGCCGTCCATATCTTGTTGATTTGCTTTCGCAATGCCTCGATTAACATAAACCTCATCGTCTTTGGGGTTCAGTTCGATTACCATGGTATAATATTCTATTGCACCTTTGTTATCACCTTTACGGGCTTTTATGGCGGCGAGATTACAGTAAACAAAAATCCGGTTTTGGTTTCCGTCATCTCCGGTGACAATGTTTGTTAGCCCTTTTGTGAAGTCAGCAATCGCCCCGTCCAAGTCGCCATTATCTTCTTTTTTGGAGGCGGTCATAAAGTAAGCAACCATTAAATACGGTTTTAGTTCATCGGCCATTTCTGGCCTTCTTAACAAAGCCGCATTTAAATCAGTCAACGCCCCGTTCCAATCTTTGGATTTCGCCTTTTCAATTCCACTGGCTTTGAATTCATCTGCGTATTCCGCAACTGTTTTTACTTGAGCTTCGGATTTAATCTTTGGAGTGCTTGATACCGATGAAGTGCTGCTTATTCCGTAACCGATAACCACGCACAATAAAATAAATAAGCCGACAACCGCGATGATAGCTGCCCGGCGTTCTGGAGTTATTGTTCCACCGCCGCCATACGAACGTCGCATCATGCTGTCTGCTTCAGCTTGCCGCTGGGCTTGCACTTGCATGGCAATTTCTTCGCGCTCGCGCTCGGCTTGTTTGTGCCGTTCTTCAGCCTGCTCACTGTCATAAATGGATTGAGAGCCGGTCATGCAACGCATTCCTTCTCGCCTCGCTCCGCCTTTATCACAAACCAAGAGAACAATTCCTTTTCGGCATTTTGGGCAAGGTATGCTTCGTCCTTCGCCTTCGCTTGGATATTCAACATTAACCCCGCAATGACGGCAGGTGGTCGTATGAAAATCACTTTGGGGCGTTGGGGACGGTTTTGCTTTGCGCTCATCCGCCCGCCGGTTTTCCTCAAGGATTTTTTCCTCCAGTTCGCGATAAGATTCGGCAGATTCCTTTTTCGTCCTGCCGTCTTTTCTGGGTTGAACCGGTTTTTTCATCGCGTTGTCTGGTAGGGCGTGTGCTATGGTGCGGTAGCGTTCCAGAGGGTGGTTGACACGTCGTTTTTCCAGCTAGTTGATGTCTCATTTTTTATCGCCACCTCGCCCGACATGGAATTTCGATTGACCGTGCCAGTGAACTTCAAAGAATAAATGTCTCCTCGCAACGACTTCATTTGACAGTGGAATTCAATTCGATTTCCACTTCTGGCTCCCTCCACCATTTCTCCGCCCGGATTCAACGCATCAACGTGACCTCCGATAGTCCCGTCCGTGTCCGTTAGCAGAAAATCATACAATGAAATCCCCTTGGTATCTGCTAGGTCTTCACCAAATCGCACCGACCAAGCACCGGCTGCTGTGCCGAGTCTATGCACCGTTGATGGGTTCGCAGTGGGCGAGTCTGCTGGCGCAATTTTCCATTTAAAACTGCTGCCGTCGTAGGTGACATCAACGTCGGATTGACCAACCTTGCTCCCAAGCTGATAGAAGAGCGTTCCATCGTATTTGTAGCCGGATTTGTGAAAGAGCTTGAAATCAATTATTTGAACATTCGCCAAATTTGGTTTTTCGGAGAAGTATTTTTCAATGTTCTGTCTGATTTTCGCCTGCAAGTCGTCGGTTGATAAAGATGCAGATTCATCTTGACCGGTTTGGCTGGCCGATTTGGAGAGATGATGAAAAATCCAATTGTCCAAATCCCTCGTCCAATTCGGATAAAATATCCATAAGGCGGCGACAACTATTACGCTAAACACCAAAGACGAAACCCGTCCGCCTTTTTTTTTGCTTTGTTTTTCAATTTCAGGCTGCTTGCTCTGCACTTCTGAACCACCATTGGAAGTTAAAAATCTTCGCGTCGGTGGTAAAACGACGGTGTTTTGGGTGTATGCAAATGTGCCATGCAGTTTAATTGTGGCCTCGACCGCACGGATGGTCGCAATTGTATAAAGCAATTGCAGAAAAGCAGAGAGATACATCATTCGGTCATCAAGGCATTGGTAGGAATATAAAGCCGTGAAAACCATGGCAATAATTGACTGAAACACTGCGACAGCCTGACTTTTGTAAACGCCAAGAATGAACGTAGTGAACGCGCAAATGCCAAGAGAAATAATCGCAGCAAAACCTATGGGACGAATAAATCCCATCACAAAGCCCGGCAGCAAACCCAGAACGATGTTTATAACAACGACCGCCCGAATAATTTTCAAAGCCGTTTCCCGGCTGTCAATCTTCCCAAAAAAGTCCACTCCGGGCTTCGGCGGTTTGGTTGGTGCGCCCACTGCTTCCAGTTTAATTTTTTGCTCAACGGTCAGGGTGGTGATTTTGCTTTGAACGGCACCCTCGCTGTTGGTTGCGGTGACTAAATACTGCGAGGTGCCGACCGGGGGCGTGATAATTACAAGGTCTGGTTTCGTCTCACCCGCCAGAGGTCGTCCGGTTTGGTCGCTGCCGATTGAAAACCACTGGTAGGTTGGGCTGGGAATCCCTTCGGCTTTGGCGGTGAATCGCGCATAACCTCCATCAGGAATTCGGGCATCATGCGGTTCGACAACGAATCGCGGTGGTTCTGCAATGACAGCCGGATTTGGCAAGAAAACATCCTTTGAACAGTGAGGGCACGCGACAGTCATGCCCGCCGAGGTGGCCGGGTAAGCAATATGCCCGTCACAAGACCCACATGAGGTTTTGAAGTAAACAGGTTCACTCATATTATTTGTTCCCAGTTCTAATTTTGGCCCGCTTGCCAAAATCTTCGTTTGAATGATTTCAAATTCCTTTTACCAACTCATTGGTAAAAAGCAATTCCAATCGGTTGGTAAAATATAATGGGGGGCATGGGTCGAAAACCAGACTTTTCCTTTGCCCATATTAACAGTGAATTGGTGACTTCTGTAAACCAACATATCTGCGGCCTGAATTGGCATTGCCTTTTTTTTGGTTTTGAATTCTACCGGCAACAATGGCCATTTCCATTTCGCATAATCAGCCAATTCTTTCTTTATGGCCTGCCTCCATTCAACATTATTTCTATCATCAAAGACAAACCTGACGCTCTGAACGGGTGTGCCTGCTAGTTGCCACACCTGCAATATTCGCTGCCTTCGTGCGTTCCAGACTCATCTGCGTAAATCACCAAGTTGCTCATCTTATAGAATCGGTTCCGCTCATCCACTATCATTCGCATTGAGGCTCGGCTTGATTCCCATTTTTTGAAAAAGTCTTTTTGAACTTAATGGTTGTCTGTCCAAGCCACTGGAACGCTTTTTCAAAAGATTTTTCGTCATCCAAATCAAACGGAGCAAATGTGCGGATTCTGCTGGCTTTCCTATCGGGTAATTCTTGCCACTCAATTTTCCCCTCCAACCCAAGACTTTTTTCAATTGCGTCTTTCTTTTGAAATAGCTCGGCAAATAATTCTTTTGAATTGTTGATGTATAATTCGCAACCAAGCTTGTTTTCACGGGACAACACGGTCAAACACACGTGGCAATCTGACCGACCAATTGAAACATCATACCAATGTTGAGCGCGTGGTGTTCGGAACTTTAGCTCTGGAAAATTATGCGAACCGAATTCGCGCAGTTTTTGCCAGAAATCAAGTTGCATTAATTTTGTTTCGCTTTGTTCTCCATCGCCGCCACCCACCATTACCGTTTTTTTCCAGTCATTTGGTCGCACTACGACAGAAAACTTGACGGCGACATCTGAATTGCCGATTTGCCATAATTCCACCACAACCAAGAAGAAATTGAGCTTTTCGTCGGTGTGTTCATTCAACCAGTCAACGGCTTGTTGATGCTCCTCACGAGCCTCGCGCACTAGCCAAATGATGTATTCCGCTTCTAGTCCGGCTGCATACGTAATGAGTTGGCCGAGATGGGCGTGATTGGTTGTTTCAAGTTGATTTTCAATGATGATTTTCTTGGACGTATTTTCCTCCTGCGCAAGAATGTCAACGTTGTATCTCCCAACGTTCGCCTCCATTTGAATGAGTTCAATGCCAATCCCGATTTCATCGCTTAATTGTTCCAAGTTTTCTGGTTCAGCCAGCCACTTCGTAAAATCGTGCGCCTCATGTTCCCATAATTTTCTCAACTCGACTTTGTTCAATTTGGCGATTTTCATGCGGTCATTGAAACAAAGACTGCCTGTTGCAAAAAGATAATTCTATTACCGCGTTTCCTCCCACAAAGCGTCTCGTGCTCGTCCAGCGGGCTCTCAATCCCCAACAACCCGGTCAGAACCGGATGGAAGCTGGGATTGTGGGTGAAGGCTGCATGGTCATCAAGGTGGATTGAAAACTTCATCAAATTCATCCAATAAAAACCAGAATGGCCGCCAACGGCTCCAGAACGGCCATTACGGCGTTTTTCATCCAATGACCCACGGCGAACCACCACCAGTCCCCGTGTTCGTCCAGCCACTCGGAGGTCGTCCACGAAGGCCGGGATGGTCAATCTGACCAATCTGGCGTTTCTGGCGCATCTTGGCGAACCCGGCGGGCACACGGCGCGTAAACCCCGGCGGGAGGCGGGCTAGGAGGCTCTGGAAGATGGTTTGGCACTGTCTGGGTCTTTCCAGTTTTCGCAAAACTGTGGGACATTAAAGTTCTCTTCCTTATACCACTTGTCTGGGGGTGGAACGAATCTAGTGCCCTGACCAATGAATTCCTTAAATTCTGAGGTGCGGTTGAACAGGTATGACGGTTCAAAAACTCGCATCAAGCGTTCAATTTCGGCAATGGCTGAAACCCGATTTGTTTGTTTGGGGAATTTTTCAAAAATCATCCCGGACGTGATATTAGCTGCTTTTCTAGTAACATCTTGGTTGTTTCCAAGAGTATTTGCAAACTGGTGTTCTATCAGTTTTCGGTTAATTTCGTCCCATCCATGTTGGGATGTGATTAAATTGGCAATCACAGGGTCAACTACGGGTTTTAGTTTGCTATATCGGTCTGTGTTCTCGCCGATAATTCGATTAAATCCGTCTGCCAGAGTTTTGCGGATGTGAGGCGTTTTGGTTTTCAACCCGCGATATTGTTTAAACATAGCCATCTCGGCTTCGGTAAACTTCTGTCGCAAGTCATCCACAGAAGAATTATTGAGTTTAAGCCTTCCCGTTAAAGCATCAACCAACCGATAAGGGGCGGCAATATTGTCAGACGATAATTTCCAACCATGGTTGTTTTCATCGGAAGATGGGGACGCATCTTCAAGGAGGGACTCGATAGAAGATGCTCCATACTCATCATCCACAACCACTGGTGGATTCTTTTCAATACCAATAGACACACACTCCGCAACACATTCTTGTGCATTATTTTCTTTGTTTACATTCTTCCCATTCTTGTTAGTCGTCATCTGTCCGTCAACTTGGACGTTGTCTGGCCGTTGGGTGGCTGTCGTCTGTTCGTCGCTTTGGTCGTCGTCATCCTCAAGGTTCACATCAAAAACACCTTTGTTTATTAAGGTTGCTATTGTTCCCTTGCTCGTCGGTCTGAACGTCGCGAACTGGTGTTTATCGAGATATTTCTTCGCTGTTCGATATTCACTCTCCGTCAACCCGCAGTCCTTAAAATCGCCAAGGAATGCTTCTCTGATTATGAGATTGTGCTGGTTAAAAGCATTTGTTCTACGGGCACGCCAAGCAATGACATAAAGCAGGATGAAGGCGTTCTTGTTGGCGGCTAATAGTTCCATTGATTCGGGCGAGCGCAATGCGGCGAAAAACGGGCATGAGCATTTGAGCTTGTTTTTTTTCATAAGATTGTGATGTGTATTATTTTAAACTGGTTGTCCGCCCGCCGCGCCAGCTTCCGGGCGAACTGGGGCTCCCGCGCTTGAATCCAGACCAATCCGGGTGAGACCGGCCAGCCGGAAAGAGACCGGGTGCCGGTGGTGTCTGGCCGACTGGCATTTGCGTTGTGGGCATAGCTCCGCCCTGTGGATGAAATCGTGTTCATTTTATTTTACCTTTCGGCCATCACCAATTCCTCCGGCGTGACCTCGGCGTGTATGTCAATGGGCGACTGCTTGTATTCGAGATAGACTTTTGTGCTCTTGCCCTTGGTGACGCCGTGGCTGGTCTTA
>Ga0114951_10006708_pt1 | contig 10080 bp, 4 predicted proteins | sample AM7aDNAmetaG_FD_88677 | JGI IMG/M metagenome (GOLD analysis project Ga0114951, IMG submission 88677) | Freshwater microbial communities from Finland to study Microbial Dark Matter (Phase II) - AM7a DNA metaG | ecosystem: Environmental > Aquatic > Freshwater > Lake | place: Finland: Lake Alinen...
CCAACTGCGAATACTTCGAGGAAAAATTCAATTACAACCAGGTCATCAAACTGCCCAAGCCAAGAACCACCGGCGGCGATGGTGGCGGCGGCGGCACCGGTCCCAAGATCTACACCGGCACCTACGAACATCTGGGTGACGACCTCATTGCCAGTCTGAAGGAGGAAGCCATCGGCACCGCCGGCATGAAGATTGACCGGATGTTCTACGAGAAGTTCGAGGACGCCGTGCGGGATAATAAATTCATCGCCGACAGCGTCGAGGCCGGGCAATGGGATCGCGTCATTGATTACGTGAACCGCGAGCTGTTCGACAAGCCATCCGAATATTATTCGCTCGAGAAACTCCGCCGCGCCGCCGCCGTGGACCGGCGGCTCGGGTTGCGCGAAATCCTGGAAAAAGTCTTCGGCCTCATCCCGCGCTTCAAATCCAAGGATGAAATGCTCGAAGAAGAATTCGCCAAGTTCGTGGCCGATTACAAGCCGGCAGAATTTGACGCCATTCCCGCCATGCGGAATTATTTCAAGGCCTACGTCACCAGCGACCGGATTCGCTCCATCATTGAATCCCGCGATTTCACCGACCTCGCCACCAATCCGTTGCTATCCACGCGCGATTACAAGGCCGTGCCGGTGAAATACCGCACACTCATCCCGGATTACATCAAAGACTACGTCCCTATTCAGTATTTCGCCAATTGACCCATGCTCGACACCGATACCAAACGCCGCATTGATTCCGCCCGCGACATCCTCGTCGGCAAAGTGCCAGACCCGAAATCCCAGGTCGAACAGATCACCATCGCCCTAATATACAAGTTCATGGATGACATGGACGCCGAGTCCGAGGAGCTCGGCGGCAAACGCAAATTCTTCACCAGGGAATTTGCGCGCTACGGCTGGGCCAAACTCATGGCGCCATCGCTCGGCGGTCACGAGATGCTCGGCCTCTACGGCGAAGGCATCGCCAAGATGCCGGAAAATCCCGGCATCCCGCCGCTGTTCCGCGACATTTTCAAGAATGCCTATCTGCCCTACCGCGACCCCGAGACGCTCAAGGCGTTCCTAAAGATCATAGACGAGTTCAGCTACGACCACAGCGAGCGCCTCGGCGATGCGTTTGAACATCTGCTCTCCGTCCTTGGCAGTCAGGGCGATGCCGGCCAGTTCCGCACCCCGCGCCATATCATTGATTTCATGGTCGAGATCATTGCTCCTGAAAAAGGCGATGTCATCCTAGACCCTGCCTGTGGCACGGCTGGTTTTCTAATCTCTGCTTACAAGCATATCCTTCGCACCAATACGGATGCCAAGGGCCACAGCAAACTCACGCCGGATGAGCGTGGGCGGCTCGCCAAAAATTTCAAAGGCTACGACATATCGCCGGACATGGTCCGCCTCTCGCTGGTGAACCTGTATCTGCACGGCTTCACCGATCCGCATATCTACGAATACGACACTCTGACCTCGGAGGAACGCTGGAACGAATTTGCCGATGTCATCTTGGCCAACCCGCCGTTTATGTCTCCCAAGGGCGGCATCAAACCGCACAAACGGTTTTCAGTTCCCAGCAATCGTAGCGAAGTTCTCTTCGTAGATTACATGATTGAACATCTGACCTCGCAAGGACGAGCGGGAATCATTGTCCCCGAAGGCATCATTTTTCAAAGTGGCACCGCCTATAAGCGTCTGCGTGAGGTTCTGTTGAAAGAATCACTCATCGGCGTAATCTCATTACCATCCGGTGTTTTTCAACCATATTCCGGTGTAAAGACATCCATTTTAGTTTTAGACAAACGTATCGCGAAGCGCCGACCGGAAATAATGTTTTCCGATGTTCAAGCTATTGGTGTAAGCCTTGGGATTAAACGGACAGTGACCGAGAGTAACGATCTGCCTTTTGTCTTGAAGGATTACGCCGCTTATTACGCTGAGTCAAAATTATCCAGCCGCTCTTTTCTGGTTGAACGAAGTGCAGTGCTGGCGAATGACAGCAATCTTAGCGCTGAGCGTTATCGTCCGATTGAGGCTCGCGCCGGAACCCGAGTGGTGAAATTAAAAGAAATCTGCTCGCTGACGAAAGGGACTCATTCCAGCACGAAAACCGAACCAGGCCCCTATCCGCTCATCGTCACCGCCAAGAACCCGCTGACCTCGGCTGATTACCAAATCGATGGCGAGGCGGTTTGTGTTCCGTTGATTTCATCCACGGGGCATGGCCGTGCCTCTCTCAGTCGCATTCATTTTGCTTCGGGAAAATTTGCCGTGGCCAATCTGTTGGCGGCACTTCAACCCAAAGACGCCGCCGTTTTGACCACCAGATTTCTTTATTTGGTTCTCGATCTGCAGAAAGAAAAGATGGCAGGGCTGATGAAGGGCGCAGCTAATGTGAGCATGAAGGTGGAAGATTTGGCTGAATTCCAAATCCCCCTGCCGCCGCTGGAGGTGCAGAAGGAAATCGTGGCGGAGATTGAGGGCTACCAGAAAGTCATCAACGGCGCTCGCGCCGTCCTAGACCACTACCGCCCCCACATCCCAATCCACCCCGACTGGCCGATGGTGGAGTTGGGGGAAGTGTGCGAAAAAATCATGGACGGAACACACTTCTCACCATCGAATACGGAGAAAGGAGAAAGATTATACATCACCTCCAAGAACGTTCGCGAGAACTACCTCGACCTTTCGAACATCAGCTACATATCAGAGGAAGCTCACAGGTCGATTTTCTCGCGGTGCCCCGTGAAAACAGGCGACGTTCTCTACATCAAGGATGGTGCAAATACAGGTCTAGCCGCAATCAACACGCTGACCGAGGAATTCTCACTGCTTTCGAGCGTGGCTGTCATGCGCGGCAATCCGGAAGTTTTAGAAAACCGATTCCTCGCGTTTTACCTGAATTCGGAACGGGGCAGACAAAGTATGCTATCTTTGATTTCGGGAGTTGCGATTACAAGGCTTACACTGACCAAACTGAATGCGGCACAAATCCCCCTCCCACCACTTGCCACGCAGCGCGCCATCGTGGCCGAGATCGAAGCCGAGCAAGCGTTGGTCGCCGCCAACCGCGAACTCATCACCCGCTTCGAGCAAAAAATCCAGGCCACCCTCGCCCGCATCTGGGGCGAGCCCAAATAAACACCGGAAAGTTGTTGCAAATTCCGGCGAAAGGATTAGAACGGCATGACTCGGATAGTGAATCTTTAACAACGAGGGGCGTGGCATTCAGCCACGGGGTTGCAGTCTCACCAGCCAACCACACAATCGGTTAACCCTTTAGCTTTCGTGGCCCGTGCGGCACGAACCATGAAAGTCCAAATGAAACTAAAAAAAACGGGTTTGTTCCTTAAGGCGCTGTGTTGCTTCTTTGCCGTCCAAATGGCGTTGCCGTCAATGTTGCTGGCGGAACTGGTCATCAGCGTGCCGGCGTTTCCGACGACCAACACGGTGCATTTCGATTTGACTGGCGCGGCGTCCACCAACGCGCATTTGATTTTGTCCACGCCGGACTTGACCGTGCCGATTGCCGCGTGGACGCGCATGACCACCGGCACGGTGGGTCAGACGGCGTTTGATCTCACCAAGCCCGTCGGCACAAACGCCTTTTTCGCGGCGGGCATCGCGCCGATTGCCACGCCGACGGTGGCGACGCCGGTATTCACTCCGGCGGGCGGCAGTTATGGCAATCCCACCAATGTGACCGTCACTTGTGCGACGGGCGGCGCGGCGATTTATTACACGACGAACGGAAGCACGCCGACCACTTCCGACACTTACATTTATAACGGCAGTGGCATTTATGTTTCCGGAGTCACGACTTTGAAGGCGAAGGCGTTTGCGTCCGGCTACGCTGACAGTGCGGTGGCGACGGCGACTTACACGATCAATGCGGCGCCGTTTGTGTTTGCTGGCGTGCAGCAGACTGTTTCCAGTTCGCCCACCACCTTGGAGGGCGTCGTGGCGGATGACGGTTTGACCGGCGGCGGGACGCGGTTCACCAACTGGACGAAGATCAGCGGACCAGGGACGGTGACGTTCGGCAACGCGCACCAAACGAACAGCACCGCGAGTTTCAGCGCGGACGGCATTTATGTTTTGCAGCTTGCCGCCAGCGACGGGCAATACACGAATTCCAGTTTGGTGACGATTGCTTACAACACCACCCTTTCCGTTTCCCTCATCACTCCGGCAGACGGTTCGAGTTACACCGTGCCGACGAATATTTTCTTGCAGGCAACGGCGGGCATCACGGCTGGCAACGTGACGCAGATTGGTTTTTATGCGAACGGCTCGCTGATTGGCGTGGCGAGCAATGCCCCTTACAGCTTGAATTGGAAAAGTGTTCCGGCAGGCAACTTGGTGTTGACCGCAGTAGCATCAAGCGATGACGCCAACAACACCGGCCTTGCCTCCACCCCCGTCAACCTCACGGTGAACTGGCCGACGAACGTGGGCCAGGTGGCTTTCGCCTTGAACGATCTGCAAATTCCCGTCGCGGGTTTACCAATCACCATCAACCGGCAATACAATTCGCAATACAACACGGAGGGCGGCTTTGGTTACAATGGACGGCTGGATTATGAGACGGTCAAGATTTCCAAGTCAGCGGCGCTGGCCGAGGGCTACACCGCGTTCAATTCGGTGGGGCAGGATTACATCCTTCCCAATCACAACACCCTGGTGACGGTGACGCTGGAGGGCGGCGATCAATATGCGTTTGTGCCGCGCGTCGTTTTCCAGAGCGGCGGCCAAAACCACATCGGCCACAGCAGCGTCACTTATCTGGCAACGATCCGGTTTATGTTTGACGCCGCCGGTTCAACCGCGACGCTTGACCCGATCAACGCGCCCGGCGATGTCGGGATGATTACTGCCGATCCATTGTCGGGCAGTTGGAGCGGGCCGATTGTGGCTGGGACTTACGATGATGTGTTTGACACCACGACGGAATACGAACCCGACTTTTCGCAGTTTAATTTCACCGCGCCGGACGGCACGCGCTACACATTTTACACCGACGGCTCGATTGCCACCAAGACGGACCGCAATAATAATTCACTGACCTATTCGCCAGGCGGCATCACCCATTCGAGTGGCAAGCAGATCACCTTCACCCGCGACGGCAACCGCATCACCGAAATTTATGACCCGATTGCGCTCGCGACCTCCGGTTCACCGGCGTTGACCTACACTTACGACGGCAACGGCAATTTGACCAATGCCGCGCGGCTCATCCAGCGCAGTCCGGCGTTGTATGAAAACACCGGCTACGCCTACACCAATGTAAACTTCATCTACAACCTCACCGCTATCACCGACCCGCGCGGCATCACGTCACAGCGTTTTGAATATGATTCGAGCGGGCGGCTGTTGAAGCAATACGACGCGCTGGGCCGCTACACCAGCTACATCTATGATACGGCGAATCATCGGCAAGTCATCACCGACCGCCTCAATCACAGCACCACGCAAAACTTCACGGACGCCGGACAACTCGCCAGCGTGCAGGACGCGGCGGGCGGCGTTACCAGCTACAGCTACGATTCGCAAGGGCGCAAGACTGGTGAGATCAATGCCCTCAACCAGGCCACGACCTTCGCTTACGATGCCAACGATAACTTGATTGCCACCACCAATGAAATCGGCAGCGGTTTCAGCGCGACTTACAATAACTATGGCCAGCCGAGTGTGACGCTGGACGCCCGCAGTTTCGGCACCACCAATGAATACGACGCCAATGGCAATTTGATCACGGTGGCAAATGCGCTCGGCATTGTTTCGGGCTACGGTTACGACGCGCAAGGCAATCGCACGGCGGAAACAAACGCGTTTGGTTTGCCCGAGCAAACCGTGGTCGTCAACGGCTACAATGAATTTGGCTGGCTCACCAACACCGTCACGACGCTCAATGCCGTCAGCTTCACTTACGACGACAACGGCAACCGTCTGACGGAGACCAAAACCCGCACGGCGGGCGCGGTATTGACGCAATGGCAATACGACGCGGCAAATCGCGCGGTGCTCGCGGTGGACGCGTTGAACAACACCAACCGCACGTTCTACAACGGCATTGGCAAGCAAGCGCAGACGGTGGAAGCGCTCAATCACACCAACAAATTCTTTTATGATGCCGCCGGCTTGTTGACGAACACGACCTTCGCCGACGGTTTGTTTGAGAGCTACGGTTATGACGCCGAAGGCCGCAAGCTCACCGGCACAGATCGCGGCCTGCACACGACCACCTACACCTACGACAATCTTGGTCGGCTGACGCGCACGACCTTTGCCGACAACAATTTCACCGGCAACGCATATGATGCGGCGGGCCGGTTGATTCGGACGACCCAGGACAAGGTCATACCCGGAGTTGGCATGACGCCAGCCACCACCGTTGATTTGATCACCCGCTACTTTTACGACGCCGCCGGCCGGCGCACCGCGATTACCAACGCGCTCAATCAGGGAACGCGCTTCGTTTACGATGCCGGCGGCAACCAGACCAATGTGATTGACGCACTTGGCCGCACCAATGCCTGCGTCTTTGACGCCTTGAACCGGCAGACCAAAATTATTTATCCCGACACTTCCGCCGATTCCTACGGTTACGATGGCTTGAACCGGAAAGTGGCCGTGACGAATCAGGCCAGCGTTGTCACGCGATTTGGCTTCGATGTTCTTGGCAGATTAACGGCGGTGACTAACGCCTTTGGCACCAGCCAACAAATGGTGACGCGCTATGTTTATGATGAGGTCGGGAACTTGTTGCAGCAGATTGACGCGCTGAACCGCACCAACAAGTTTGAATACGATTCACTTGGCCGGCGCACGAAGGAAATCCAGCCTGGCTTGCAAGCGCAGACGTTTGGTTACGATGCCATCGGTAATCTCACCCGGCTCACCAATTTCAACAGCGTCGTCATCACCAATCAATACGACGCGCTCAATCGCCTCACCAACAAAACATCCGTCAACGGCTACAAAGTCACATTCGCCTGGTCGCCCACCGGCCAGCGCACCAACATGACCGACGCCAGCGGCACGATGAGCTATACCTACGATTCCCGTGACCGTTTGCTAACCAGGACGACACCCGCAGGCGCGCTCACCTACACCTACGACGGCTTTGGCAATCAAGCCACGGTGCAATCGGCCACGGGCAACGGCACCAGCGTCACCTACGGTTACGACGCCTTGAACCGCCTGACCAATGTGGTGGACCGTTTCACCAACTCGACGATTTACGGCTTCGATGCCGTCGGCAACCTGCAAACGGTGCAGTTGCCGAACAACGTCACCAACACTTACGCCTTCGATGCGTTGAACCGGCTGACAAATCTTGTCACCAAATCCAGCGGCGGAGCCGTGGCAAGCTTTGCCTACAAACTCGCTCCCGCTGGCAACCGCACGAACCTTGTTGAAACGGTGAACGGCGTGAGCCGGACAAACCAATGGGCTTACGATCCGCTTTACCGCCTGACCAATGAAACCCTGACGGCATCCATCGCCGGAACGGTGAGCTACAAATATGACGGCGTTGGCAACCGCACGAACCGCACCAGTTCCGTCGCGGGCATCACGAACCAGACGTTCGTTTTCAATTCCAACGACCAGCCAACGAACGATGTTTTTGATGCCAATGGCAACACGCGCACGAACAGCGGCAATACGTTTGCCTATGACGTAGAAAACCGCCTGACCAATGCCGTGATGAGCGGCACGAACATCGTCATTGTGTATGACGGTGACGGCAACCGTGTCCGCAAAATTGTTGGCACGACCACGAATCTTTATCTCGTGGACGATCGCAACCCGACCGGCTACGCACAGGTGTTGGAAGAAAAAACTATCAGCGGTGGCACGACGAACCTTGTCCGTCTCTACACCTACGGCCTTGACCTCATCAGCCAGAAAGACACGGCCATGGCGTTTTACGGATACGACGGCAACGGCAATACGCGCTACCTCACGGCGACCAATGCCGCCGTCACCGACACCTACGTTTATGATGCCTTTGGCGTCGTCATCACGAACACCGGCACAACAACGTGCTTTTACCGCTATTCCGGCGAGCAATTTGACCCGAATCTTGGCTTTGTATACCTGCGTGCTCGTTACCTAAATTCCAATGCTGGCAGGTTTTTGAGTAGAGACAGCTTTGAGGGACAGCAAGACTTTCCAGCATCTCTTCACAAATATCTTTATGGTCAGGCGGATCCGATTGACAACATCGATCCCAATGGTCACGAAATTGAAGCGTTTCTTTCTGTTTTAAACATCAGCGTTACATTTAGCCAAATGAGTTTGCCTGTGACTTCAATAGCCCAACAAAGGGCGCAGCAAGTCATAGAACGGGCAACAACCAGTCGCCCAAGTAGCGGATTGTTTTGGGCTGCATATCTGAACTATAACGATTACCAACAACAAGACGTGTGGAAAAAAATTGGTGGGAATCTTGGCAAATGGGGCGGCACAACAAGCAGCGATTATCCAAACGGGCAAAACTCATGCGCTACGCGTGTGAGTTATGGACTAAATTATTCTGGTGCCAGCATACCAAAAGGCTCCCGTGAAGCTTGGGGCCGAAACTTTTCAGATCAAAGTTATAATGGTAAAAAAGGTGATGATAAATACTATATCACCAGTGCTGGCAACATGAACACATACCTAACTAGAGTGTGGGGGGCACCAGATTATAACGTGACAACAGCAGCAAGCCTCAAAGACACTATAGCTGGATTGAAGCAAGATCAGTTGGGCATTTTTGCCACAAAAAATTCGCCAGGCCATTCAGGTGTTTTAAAAATTGGCTATAGTGATCCTTATGTAGAAGTTGAATTGCCGGTGAATGTGTGGATTTTACCTGTGCCTTAAAAGGAGCCTTATGAAGAAAAATTTACTGAAGCATAGCATTTACATGATAGCTGCTTGCATTGCTATTGGCACATCAGCAATTGCAGGTGAATCTATCTGGACAGCAAAATTGGTTCACTACGGAGAAGACAAAGATGAGTGGGCAATTTATCTTGCCACTGATCCAATCAAACCAAGCCAGCTTTCTGAGCTATTAAAGAATATTTTCAACCAAGACCAAAACGCTCGCATACACCATATCGCGCTAGGAAAGCTTTTTGCGAGAGAAGACATCCAGACTGAAGTTGTTAACTATCTGCAAAAGCAGGAGCTATTCCAGTCATCACCGCCGCCGTTTGGACTTAATCAGTGGAACTACAAAGGCAGTGGTGAAATTCACAAATTAGTCTCGGACGCATTGTTACAATCAAAATTTGTTGCCTCTCTTAATCAAGAGTTGGCGATGTATCATCGAAAAATCATGTCTGCGGGAATTGAAAAGTTATTTTTTACGAAGGAAGATGGAAAAATTAAATGGCACGGAATCGTCAGCTTTGATGTAAAGCCGGTTTCGACGACATCTTCTCCGTCAACTAATTCAGCGCCTTAAAGAATTATCATCGCGTCTGCTGGTCCGTAAACGTCAAGCAGATGACCTTTTTGACAAAGTAACTGTAGCGGCGGATTCATAAACAATATAGGCATTATCTCCAACAGATTGCTGTAAAATACGGTAAAGTATTAAAAACGAATTTTTAGCTATGGGAATGGCTGTCTTTATTTCATTGGAACGACCGATTCCGAATTTGGATTACTCGGTCAGCGGAAAGTCTATTGCACAACACATGGAGCGATTGACGGATATGGCTCGGCAAGCGGGATGTCGTCCATTGGAAAAATTTGTTAGCATGGACACAAATGCCGTGACCAATTTACTTGGCGAAGAGGATGTAAAAGCTGCGGGAGTTGGAATTCCCGCCGCACAATGGTTTGACGCAAACGAGGGGTTGAAGACGGTGCGTTGCCTGCAAAAGTTTCAGGGTGTTAATGATGAGAGTTTGCTTCGTGATTTGAAAGACTATGAACAAGTCTTGGAAGCAGCCGTTGCAGCAGCAGTCCGTTTCCACCTCGAATATGATTTCTGAAGTTCGCCTCGACAAAGACCGGCTCGACTGAAGCGTTGTCCGTCGCGCCGCCAAATTATCACACGCCCCGGACAACGCCGATCCAACCG
>Ga0114951_10006710_pt1 | contig 10078 bp, 8 predicted proteins | sample AM7aDNAmetaG_FD_88677 | JGI IMG/M metagenome (GOLD analysis project Ga0114951, IMG submission 88677) | Freshwater microbial communities from Finland to study Microbial Dark Matter (Phase II) - AM7a DNA metaG | ecosystem: Environmental > Aquatic > Freshwater > Lake | place: Finland: Lake Alinen...
CCCATGCAGGATTTCCACGTTTACTTTTACCTGCGGGGGAGCGATAGATTCAAAATGCCGTTTTATCAATTCAGCTATCTGGTGATGATCCTGATTGGGAACTATCCTGGAACTCACCTTGGCATAGGCCTTTGATGGAAGAACTGTTTTACTCCCTTCGCCGGTATACCCTGCCCAGATCCCGCAAACATCAAAAGTTGGCCTGGTGCCTGTTAACTCCGGAACCCGGTATCCCTTTTCACCCCAAACCTCACCGATTCCAAGCATCGACTTATAGTGTTCAACATCGAAGGGTGCTTGTGCCAGAAGGCCTTTCTCCTCGGCAGTCAGTTCCATAACTTCGTCGTAAAATCCAGGAATCGTGATTCGGTTATTCTCGTCATGCACCGAAGCGAGCATCTTCGATAAAAGGATTACCGGATTCCCGACCGCTCCGCCAAAAAGTCCGGAGTGGAGATCTTTGTTGGGCCCTGTCACCTCAATCTGAAGATAAGTCAATCCCCTTAGCCCCGTAGTGATCGAAGGAATTTCCTGACTTATCATTGAGGTATCAGAGATCAGGATAATGTCGCATTGAAGAAGTTCCTTATTCTTTTTACAAAAATCTCCCAGATTCGGAGATCCTACCTCTTCTTCTCCTTCGATAAGAAATTTAACATTGCATTTCAGCTGACCGGTCTTTACCAGATATTCAAATGCCTTGATATGCATAAAGGACTGGCCTTTATCGTCATCTGCCCCCCGCGCAAAAATTTTACCATCAACCACTACCGGATCAAACGGATCGGTTGTCCATAGATCGATCGGATCCACTGGCATTACATCCATATGAGCATAAACCAGTACTGTAGGTAAGGACCTGTCAACAATCTTTTCGGCAAAAGTTACCGGATTGCCCGCTGTTTCATACACCGCAGCACTATCGGCCCCAGCTTCGAGCAACATCCGCTTTAAATATTCCGCTGCCCGATACATATCGGGCTTATGGGCGGCTATCGAACTAATGGATGGGATCCGGATCAGGCCAAAAAGTTCTTCGAGAAAACGATACTGATTCTGCGAGATGTATTCTTTGATAGTATCCATTACAGGTAAGGAGTTTAGTGGTGATGAGTTAATTATAATTCCGAACAAATGCCGTCGAGAAAAACATATGTATCTGGGCGCCGGTAACCGAATATTCCTTATTCATACTGCCATAAACCGACAATCCCAGCCCGATATCATAGGCAATTTTATAGGTAAGCAGGACCTCTGTGCGTAATCCGAGGGTGGAGAAATAGTGCACCCAGGTCTTCTGATTAGCCTCATCCCACCAGGTGTAGCGCCCGTAAGCCAGGCTAGGTCCACCGAAAACCGCAAAATTGAAATTATTTCCTTCCCAGCGTTTGCCAACACCGAGAAAGAGGTCATTGAGCTTCTGATCGGAATTCCACCATGTTTGTCTGTCTGACGAGGAATGATAACCGATTTGCAACCCGAATTTCTTGATAAAGTGCTGATAAGAAACAGCCATATTCTGTTCAATCGCGCCTTCCTGAAAGCTCCAGCCAGCACCATAACCAAACGTCACATAGGAAGCATTCTGGCGATAAATGTGATTTTTAAGCACCAGTCGGCCTTTACCGATAACAACCGCAGAATCGGCAGGTTCAGAAGTGGCTTTTTTCTTCTGTTTGTCCTGGCCGAAAACTGAAAAACCAATGAGGAAAGACAAAGGCAGCAGGATCCAAAATTTTTTAGTCATAACTGCTCCTTAAGGTTTTAAATATTCATCGAAAATAAACAATCCTAACTTTTAATGTCCCGGATATTTTTCAAAATCCAGGTTTCGCGCTGCATAATCCAGCTGATCGAACCAATCCACGCCATATTTACGAATCAAGGCATCCATAACAAACTGATAAACAGGAATCCCTTCCAGGTTACCTTTGGTGCGCGCACAATTGCAGATATCCCAGATATCATAATTCACGGCATCATAATCATCAAAGGTTTTTATTCTGATGGGATAAAGATGACAGGATAAAGGCTTATTAAATGGGACAGCCTGATCATGGAAGGCTTTTTCAATGGCACAAAATGCGATTCCATTCTCAAAAACGGTATAGGCGCACTCACTATTATTAATAAGAGGGGTAACAATTTCATCGTCGATATCGTGGGTAAAAGCTCCAATTTCAATAATCGACATGAGCCCTTCGCCACTGATATACGGACTGAGTTCATCGAGATAATCTTCGAGATCCCCTGCTTCCTCGATAGTCAGCGGGGCTCCGGCATCACCATGTACACAGCAGGCGCCCTTGCAAGTCTGAAGATCACAGCAAAATTTTTGCTGCAAAACATCAAAGCTCACCAGTGCATTGCCAATTTCTATCATCAAACCAATGGTTTACCGGTCATAGAGTCAGGTTGCTTCATTCCCATAATTTTCAGTATAGTGGGTGCAACATCTGCAAGAATTCCATTATGAACTTCCTTGTATTCATCCGAAACAACAATACAAGGAACAGGGTTTAGTGAATGTGCGGTATTGGGTGTACCATCCAGGTTGATAGCATTATCGGCATTTCCATGATCAGCGATGATAATAGCTGTGTATCCGTTTGCCCTGGCTGTTTCGACAACATCCTGAACACAATCATCAACTGCTTCAACTGCCTGAATAATAGCATCCCATACGCCGGTATGGCCCACCATATCACCATTGGCGAAATTCAGGACCACGAAATCCGGTTCCCCGGTTTTCAATTGTTTAACAATGGCATCCCTCACCAGATAAGCACTCATTTCGGGTTGTAAATCATAGGTGGCAACCTTGGGCGACGGGATCATTATCCTGGTTTCGCCTTCAAAAGGTTCTTCACGTCCACCGGAAAAGAAAAACGTTACATGTGCGTATTTCTCCGTTTCAGCGATACGGATCTGTTTTTTTCCGGCATCGGCCATCAGTTCACCCAGAGTTTCCTTCAGGTTATCCTTGTCATAAATAACATGAATCCCTTCAAAGGTATCATCATAGCGGGTCATGGTATAATATTGTAATGGTAACGTGTGCATCCCGAATTCAGGCATATCGCGCTGAGTAAGAACAACGGTCATTTCCCGGAGCCTGTCGGTACGGAAATTAAAACAGATAACCACATCGCCTTCCTCGATTTTTGCTAAAGGCTCGCCGGCGGCATTTGTCCGGTAGGCAGGTTTGATGAATTCATCGGTAATTCCCTCGTCGTAGCTGGCTTGAATTGCATCTGTAATATTATCTACCGGGGTACCTGTGCCATTAACATACAGATCATAGCCGAGCTTCACGCGCTCCCAGCGTTTATCGCGGTCCATGGAATAATACCGGCCAATCACCGAAGCTATTTCTCCATTAGATTTATCGAGATGAGCCTGCAGCTGGGCAACAAATCCCTTGCCACTGAATGGATCGGTATCCCTGCCATCAGTAATCGCGTGGATATAAACCTTATCCAGACCAAAATCTTTTGTCATATCACACAATGCATACAAATGAAGATCAAGTGAATGCACTCCGCCATCTGAGACTAAACCAATAAAATGGACCTTTTTGCCTGTTTTTTTAGCATAATCAAATGCTTCACAAAGCTCAGGATTTTGTTTAATGGTGCCGGTTGCCACAGCGCGGTTGATTTTAACAAGATCCTGGTACATCACTCTGCCTGCACCAATATTCAGGTGACCAACCTCGGAGTTGCCCATCTGTCCTTCGGGCAAACCGACATCCTCACCTGAGGTCTTGAGTCGGGAATGTGGATATTTTTTTAATAATGAATCAATATATGGCGTATTGGCTGCGCGTATGGCATCAGCTGCTGGCCTGCTGCCACAACCCCATCCATCAAGAATCAAGAGAATTAATTTCTTATTCATCGTCGTTATTGCGGATAAATTATTTTTTCAAGTTTTTTAAATTCCGGTATTACCACATAAAGTATTTTCCCCTTGCAACTATATTTTAACAATCCTTCGCCCTTATAGTTAAAAGGTTTTGGCGCATTATCTGCACCAGAAAGCGCCATCTTATGATTGGCATCCGGCTTGGTTGTATACCCTGCCCTGACTTTTACGCGGGCATCTTTTTCGAAAGCGTTTACACGGACTTTCATGTGTACATCACCCACCCAAAGTTCCTCAATCTTTAAGTCATTAGAGCCTGCCTTGACTTGCAGGGAAACCTCAAAATCAGTACCATAACCAGATTCCTGCAACCCTCCGACCCAATCGCGCGAGGTTGATTCCACCACTTTCATTTTGCTGCCCCAGCCAAGGAAGATGGTCAGGAGGATATAGGAGAATAGCTTAACCAATCTATTTCAATTTCTGTTTAATACCCATGCGGGTCATTTCATTCTCAAGCAAAGTCTTGTCGTAGAAGAACCGGTTTTTCCACTTGTCATACCATTCCTGCGCTTCAGGAATACGATTGGATACCGTGAGCAGGTAGATAATATTGAAATAGGCCAGTCCGTATTCAAAATACAGATCTGTATTGGCCATCTCAATAAATGCCTTCAAAGCACCATTTCCATCGGCCCTGGCATAACAATCGAATCCACGGGCAATAATTTCATTCAGCTTGGCATCGAGTACGATTCCCTGAATATAAAAATCCCGTTTAGTATCGTTCTCCATCAGGTCGAAATACTTGGTCCCTTTTGGCAAGGCTTTAAATACCAGTGTAAATTCAAAAACCTCATTCAGGGTATGGAAGGCATGCTTTTCCGGGGCAAAAGGCGCATTAACCGAACGCAGAAGTTTCAGATTATTGGGATCGCTTACCGGCCTGATAAAAAGATCGCGTGTTTTAAGGCTAAATGGCGGTAGTTGCTTGGAGTTGACAATCTTGATATAAACGCTCGTTGTTGAATCATTTGTCACCACCTTGGTTATTGACAGTGAGGCAATGGGTTTTATTGAAATACTTGGATTATTAACCAATTGTGCGTAACCGGCTATCCCAAGGCCGATTAGCAGAAATACAATTAACGTTTTTTTCATCATAAGCCAAATTTGTCGTAAAGATAAATCAACGTGGCCATTCCGGCTGCACCCATTTGCATTTCCCTGCGATCCACCTGATCAAAAGTATCGGTGGTTGCATGATGCAACTTAAAATAACGTTGATCCTCAGGAATTATTCCCATAAAAAGGATATCCGGATAAAATTTCTTTAATGGTCCGACATCAGCACCACCTCCACCCGAGATCAATTTAATATCATAGGGATCAAAAAGTGGTTGCCAGGTTGCATATTTTTTCATTTGTTCAGCATTGCCTGTCACGGCCATAGCTTTCGGCTGAAAAACTCCGCGGTCGGATTCCAGGGCCGCAATCTGCTTTTCTTTTTTAGCCGAAGCTTCGCTGGCGTATTGCTGTCCGCCCCTTTGAGCTACTTCCTCATCCATGAACATTACCGCCCTGACGGTATGCTTTGGCCTGATTCCATTTTTCTGGAATAATCGCAGTACTTCAATTGATTGGATGCATCCACCTCCATCATCATGTGCTCCCTGAGCAATATCCCAGGCATCGAGATGCCCGCCAACAGTGATTATTTCATTTGGAGATTCCGAACCCCGGAGCTCCCCGATCACATTGAACGAAGGAACATCGGGACCAGCCAGACAGGTGGTGCGAAAGTAGAAATTCAGGTCCTTATCGACAGCCAGCCAGGAAGATAGAATTTCGGCTGCCTTCGTTGAAATAGCTATGGCAGGTATAGGCTTTACGGCATCTTCATAATGGGTAATGCCGGTATGCGGGAAATCGTCAATCTCAATACTCATCGAACGTATAACACAACCTATGGCTCCCAGTTTTCCAGCTTCAGCGGGACCGGAGGTCCTTTGCCAGACAGCTTCGCCATAGGAGGTGAATGTCCCGAGGTTGGTCTGTTTCATTGGTTGATTGAAAAAAACTATCCTGCCCTCGATTTCACTTCTCGGTTTCGCTTTCAGCTCCTGCAAACTTTTCACTTCCACCACGCGGGCAGATAGTCCGGGATCGCCGGTTCCAATGGCCCATCCAAGAGCACAGGAAGGAACAGCGACAGTGCCGAATTTACCTGATACAATCCGTGCGATCTCCTTTTCTCCGCGATCCCAGCTTTTCACCATTACCGGCTGTAGCCAAACCGAATCGAGGTGCATGCCAATCATGATCTGCCTGGTTAATTCTACTGCCTCGGCAGCTTCAGGGCGTCCGCAAATTCTTCCTGCGGTGGTTTTACACAGTTTTTCCAGATTATGATAGGCTTCATAACTTGTGAGGGCTTCATTGAAGATATTCCTGATTACCGTTGCCTCTTCAGGTTGTTGTGACCGAGCAGGAATAAAGGACAGCAGGCACATGGCAACTGCCACAAATCGAAATAAATTCATCTTTTTCATGCTTTCAATATTAGTGAATTTAACTGTACCCGTTCTATTTTTTTATATTTTCACCATTCAATAAGTAGAATTTATGGATGCCTTTAACGCCTTCCCCGGTAATCTGATCCTCGCAATCAACCCAAGGGTTCCTTTTACCAACATTGGATTATTCCGTAACCAACAGCTGGTTTTTCTAAAGAAAGTGGTTCACCCTGAGGCAGATCGGAAAAAATTCGGCAGATATGCGGCTGAAACTGATTTTCGGACTGAGCAGATCATGAAAGAATTAATGACCAATGAACTACCGATTGAGGACATCAAGGTAATTATCAGCCGCGGTGGCCTGGTGCGCCCGGTTCATGCTGGTATTTACCGGGTAAATGAAACCATGTTCAGGGATTTGGAAGCCGGTGTTTCAGGCGAAGATGTCGTTAACCTTGGCGGATTAATTGCGCATCAGATCTCGGCACAGATTCCGGGATCAACGGCTTATGTTGCAGATCCGGTTGTTGTGGATGAATTCGACGAAATTGCCAAAGTATCCGGTCACCCCGAATTTGTTCGGCGGTCGGTTTTCCATGCCCTTGAGCAGAAAGCCGTTGCCAGAAAATATGCAAAAACAGTACAGAAAAAATATGAAGAGCTGAATCTTATTGTTGCTCAATTGGGTAATGGAATAACGGTTGGAGCTCACCGCAAAGGCAGTGTTATCGATGCCAACCAGGGACTCGACGGCGACGGGCCATTCTCCCCTTCCCGCACAGGTTCCGTGCCAATCGGTGATCTCATCAATCTATGCTACAGCGGAAAATATACGCATGATCAATTATATTCCATGATTACCATCGATGGCGGGCTCTTTGCTTACCTGGGTGTGCACGATGGATATTCGGCCGACCATATGGCATCAAACGGTGATGAAAAAGCGGCTTTTTACCTCAGAGCCATGGCTTACCAGGTGGCTAAAACAATTGGAGCCATGTATGCAGTTTTATGTGCGGAAGTTGACGCAATAATTCTTACCGGAGGGTTGGTGAACAGCACTATTTTTATGGAAGAACTGCAGATGAGAATTAAAAATATAGCTCCTGTTCACAGCTATCCGCATGAGGATGATGTTGAGGCACTGGCGCTCAACGGTTATTATATTCTTCAGGGAGAGATAGGAATAGAGGAATACTACCCCGATTAACAGACAGCAGCGATTATTCCTTTTCCCACGAAGGCTTCCTTTTTTCCAGGAAGGCTTTCATGCCTTCGATGCCTTCATCAGAAAACAGCTCGGCGAAATGCTCTTTTTCCATATCGAGCGCTTTCTGGAAATTCATATCGAATCCTTTGCGAAGCAGCATTTTAGCCGTACGTACGGCTTTCGGTCCCCTGGTGGAAATTCGTTTTGCCAACGCTAATGAGTCGTCAATAAGCTTATCCGGTTCCGAAAGCCCCTGAACCAGGCCTATACGATAAGCCTCACTGGCGTCCATATTCAATCCCGATAATATCCATTTCAACGAACCGCCCAGACCAATCAACCTTGATAACCTCTGAGTTCCGGCGTAACCCGGAACGAGACCCAGGTTTACTTCGGGCTGGCCAAAAACGGCAGTGGTAGAGGCAAGCCTGATATCGCAAGCCATGCTAAGTTCACATCCGCCACCCAGTGCATATCCGTTAACTGCGGCAATCACCGGAATGGGTAAATCTTCAAGCATAAGGAAAGTTTGCTGTCCGCGTTCCGAAAACCTGCGTGCTCCTTCGGCATCAAGGCCGGCCATTTCGGCAATATCTGCACCTGCCGCAAATGCTTTTCCTTCGCCAGTTATTACCAGGACATCAAACGGCTCATCTGTAATGACATAGTCAATATAATCAATCAATTCAGTAAAAAAAGCTGAATTTAAGGCATTCAAGGAAGCCGGTCGTGAGATGGTTAGAAGTTCGACTCTTCCAAACCGTTCGGTTTTCAAAATCTTATAGTCCATTTCGGGTATTTTGATTTATTTCGACTTGATGAATTTACACGATTCTACACGATTTCCAACAGTCAGGCGGCAAATATAAACTCCGGGACTAACCTGTGAACCTGTGCTGCTGGTTCCATCCCAGCCCAGCTCATATTCTGCCGGTATGTACTCTCCGTCACACAAAACAGCAACCTTGCTACCCCGAAGATCATAAATTTCTGCCAAAACCGTCGCCTTTTCCGGAACAATTATCGAGAAACGCGCTTTCTCCTGAAATGGATTGGGGAAACACAGCGACAATAATCTGGAAGATGACAAATCCTGTGTAGATATCCTGATGGTGGAATAAGCCTTACGATTATTTTTATCCGTAACCTGCACTTTTATCTCGTACAACTTATTGCTGTTATCCGGATGGCAAAACAGCCAGCCTGTCTGATCAAACTTGGTTTCCCCGGGAAGAAGATACGGATTGATCAACAAACAATTCGCCCCCTCAATCTTGTCCGGATTAAATGTTGATGCCCTTCGGAATTGCAGGTTATCGCCATTTGAAACCCCGATATCGTTAACTGCCCCAGAAGGAAATAAAACATCCGGTTTATCATAAATAAAGCAGATCCTTCCATCTGGATGTAACTCACAAACAATCGTCACTGCGGTACCACCCTGCAGCGAGGGAGCCATTGCTTTCCAGGTTAAGGCAAGAATTGTATCATTGGCAAAACAGGAGATTCCGTTGCCTGGCATGTAATAGTCAAGAGCCATTTCGAGACCGCCGATCTTCTTAATCGAAGGAAAAACCAGTGATGGGTCGATAACATAAGGATATCCATACTCCTCCTGATCAAACAAAATCCGGGCATCTTGTGTCACCGAAAAATGATCATATTCCTTGTCATAAAACCGGAATTTGAACGGCAGATCAATCCTGTTGACCATATTCCCTGATTGTCCGTTGAATAAAAGCTTACCCCCCCATTCCGGAACAACAGTTTTTTTGAATCCGATCTGATAATCGGGTACCAGTTCCCAGACATAGGGATTTGCAGCACCTTCAACTTCAAGCTGGACAGACACATACTCTCCCGCTTTTGCAATGAGCTTAGGAACTTCCTTGATTTTAATCTGATTAAACCTAACCGGCCGAACAACACTCAGGAGGGTCCGGGAATTGCTATTGACCTGAACATTGGCTTGCGTGCAAATCGTGGAATCGCGCGTATTAAAATCATTGTAAACCATCATTGACCTGATCGTTCCATTGCCACTTCCCCAGGAGCCCTTATCATCAACAATTAAAAATATGCGAACGGGGCCGTCGGTTGTTACAAAATCCAGGAGCGGGGAAATATCAAGCCCTACCTCAAACCGGGTAATGTCGGGGTTTCCATTGCCATAAAGAGGAAGCAGGTTTCCCTGATAATTAAACATCGGAAATTGGATTATGTGCTCCGGCTCAGTGGCATTCGGATCATTGGAAATCCCTGCCATTAAACGGACGCAGCTTCTGCAACCGTGGGATAGTTCGGCCCGCAGTGTCAGTATCGGAGTCATACTTTTCACTGCATCAACGATATGAACCGATTTGTTCAAAATGCCGCCTTCCCAGCCGTAATATCCCAGCAAAAAGTAAGGAACATAGGCAAATCCATTATCCCCCCAGCTTTTACCCCAGGTATTGGCAACAATCAGGGCGCCTTTTTCAAAATC
>Ga0114951_10006711_pt1 | contig 10078 bp, 10 predicted proteins | sample AM7aDNAmetaG_FD_88677 | JGI IMG/M metagenome (GOLD analysis project Ga0114951, IMG submission 88677) | Freshwater microbial communities from Finland to study Microbial Dark Matter (Phase II) - AM7a DNA metaG | ecosystem: Environmental > Aquatic > Freshwater > Lake | place: Finland: Lake Alinen...
ATCATCGAGAGCGGGCTCGACGTTCCCAACGCCAACACGCTTATCATCAACCAGGCCGACCGGCTGGGGCTGACCCAGCTTTACCAGCTCAGGGGGCGCGTCGGGCGCGGAGCCAACCTGGCCTACGCCTATTTCCTGTATGACAAGGCCAAGCGCCTGACCCCGGACGCCGACCAGCGCCTCCGTACCATTTATGAGGCCACTGAACTCGGAGCGGGTTTCGGCATCGCCATGAAAGATCTTGAGATAAGGGGGGCCGGCAACATCCTCGGGGTCAGGCAGAGCGGGCACATAAATTCCGTGGGTTTCAGCCTGTACACCCAGCTCCTTTCCGAGGCCGTAGACGAACTCAAATCGCGCAGGAATGCCGATAAGTTGGGGAAATCGTTCGTTCCCAGCATGCGCCTCCCGCCTCCCACCATCGATCTTCCGCAGCCTGCTTTCATCCCGGAGAATTATGTGGCGGATACGGACACCAGGCTCAGCCTGTACCAGTCCCTGGCCGGATCAAAAAATACCGAAGCGGTCGATGTCCTGGGCAAGGATTTCAAAGACCGTTTCGGAGAACTGCCTGCCGAGGTCCAAAACCTGTTATATGCGGTAAAGATCAAGGTGCTGGCGTCCAAAGCCAGGCTTGAATCGATTTCAACCGAGGGAGGCCAGATCGTCCTGCGGCGGCCGAGCGGTATACAGTTCGATCCGGCCATGCCTGGACTGCCGCGGGCCGGCGTCAGGGTCAGCCTGAACCAGGTCAGGCTCGATACTGCCGTACTTAAAAATGACTGGCAAAAATCCCTGCAGGAAGTCGTGACAAGGCTGGCCCCCGGGGGATAGACCGCCGGATCCCCGTTAAATATAAAAAGAGGGAGTTTTAACTCCCTCTTTTTTTGTATGAATAAATCTTTATCACGCCGGCGTGCTGCCCGGACCGGGCGGGTTGCGGGGAGGCTGGGGAGCAGGCGGGGGCTGCTGCGGCGGCCTCGGCACGTTGTTGGGCCGGGGCAAGTTCCCCTGGGGCCGGTCTCTGCGGGGGCGGTTGTCCCTGCGCTGGGGCTGGCCTCCGCGGGGCGGGTTTCCGGCGGCAGGCCGGTTTTGCTGCCTGTCCTGGACCTGGGGATTGGGTTTGTTCAACGGAGGCCGGCTGATGTTGGACCTGGGCAGATTGATCCTCGGAAAACCGGACCTCTCCGGGATTTTCGGGGGCGCTTCGAAGTCCGAGACCCCGATGCTTTTCAAAAAATCGACCGCGTCTTCCACGGTCAATATCTTTTCGCCTTCCTCGTCCGGGATGGTTATCTTTTTATCGGGAGTACTGAACTCTTCTTCCAGGGCCATGAGCAGTTCAACCTGGTCAAGGGAATCCGCGCCGAGGTCGCCGGCAAAATTAGAACCGGATGAAACTTCGCTTTCGGTGACGCCAAGCTGGGCAATCGTAACTTTTTTTACACGTTCTAAAATAGTCGCCAATTGGACCTCCAAGCTACCTGCTAGCCAGATTGCTGATTGAACTCAGAACTCCGTTGATAAACCTGGGTGAACTGTCAGCTCCAAAACTCTTGGCAAGTTCCACGGCTTCGTTAATGGCCACTTTCACAGGCACTTTATTATTGTGTAATAATTCATAGATTGCAAGTCTCAGGATATTCCTGTCGACGATGGACATCTGGTCAAGCGGCCAGGCGGTGGCGAAATGCCGTATCTGTTCATCGATTTTTTCCCGGTTGCCGATCACGCCTTCCAGCAGTTCGCGTGCGAAGTCCGCGCCCTCAGGCGTGAGGCCGTTTTCTTCGATCGCCCTGGCCATCACCCTGTCGGAGGCATGCGCGGTAAGGTCGATTTCATAAAGCGCCTGAAGCGTTAACTCGCGGGCTTTGCGTCTTTCACCTGTCATATAATTTCAACCGCATTCAGGCGCCGGTCATCCCGCCGTCGACGGTGATGACCTGGCCCGTGATATACCTTGAAGCATCGGAGGCGAGGAACGCCACGACCTCGGCGACATCTTCGGGTGTCCCGAGGCAGCCTGCCGGGATGCGCGACAGGAGTTCCTGTTTCTGTTTTTCGGTCAGCCTGGAGGTCATGTCCGTTTCGATGAACCCGGGCGCGACCGCATTTACGTTGATACCGCGCGAAGCGACCTCTCTTGAAGCCGCCCGCGTGAATCCTATAATTCCGGCTTTCGCCGCCGCATAATTGGACTGGCCGGCATTGCCGATCAGCCCGACAACGCTGGAAATATTTATCACCCGCCCTTTGCGCTCCTTGACCATGTATTTGAAAGCCTCCCTCGTGCACAGGAACACGCTTTTAAGGTCGGTGTCGATGACTTCGTCCCAATCTTCGTCGGTCATTCTCAGCAGCAGCTGGTCCTTCGTGATGCCTGCGTTGTTGACGAGTATGTCTATCCGGCCGTATCGGGAGATGATTTTACCGAACATTTCGAGGACATCGGCGGGCGAGCTCACATCGGCAGCCATACCGTCAGCCTGGCCGCCTGAGGCGACTATTTCGGCGACTGCGGCGTCGATATTCGGCCGGGAAAGGGAGTTTACGATCACAGTCGCCCCGCCCGCGGCGAGTTTAAGGGCGACGGCTTTGCCGATGCCGCGGCCGGCTCCCGTCACGAGGGCTATTTTTCCGGTGGGGCTCATGCCGTAAATCCGTTGGCCAGAAAATCGTCGAGAGACGCGGCGTCGCCGATATTGACGGTCCTGGCTTCTCTTTTCGTTCTTTTGATGAGTCCCGAAAGTACTTTGCCCGGCCCTACCTCCACGAAAGTTTCGACACCGCGCGACAGGAGGTATTCGACGGATTTTTGCCACTGGACGGGATGGCAGAGTTGCTGCAGGAGTTCATCCTTGGTTTCCCCGATGGATACCAGCGGGCCTGCGCTTGCGTTGCCGATAACAGGGACTTCGGGCGCGTTGAAAACGACTGTCGCCAGGGCTTCGTTCAACCCTTCGGCGGCGGGTTGCATCATGTTCGTGTGGAAAGCGCCGCTGACCTGCAGCGGTACGACTTTAAGCGCCCCGAGGGATGTCGCCAGCCCCATGGCTTTTTCCATGCGCTTGGCTTCACCGCTGATCACGATTTGCCCGGGGCAATTATAATTAGCTATGTGGACGCCTGTTTCTCCGGCAAGCTGTCCAACGGCTTCTTCCGAAAGCCCGAGGATAGCTGCCATGGCTCCCGGTTTGTTTATCCCGGCCTGGTACATCAGTTGCCCGCGTTTGCGGGCCAGCAGGATGGCGTCAGGAAAACTCAAAGCTCCCGCGGCGGCCATGGCGGAATATTCGCCGAGGCTATGTCCCGCTGTAAAGTCGGGCGGCATGAAGCCTTTGCCAGTGCGCATCACAGCCAGCAGGGCAAGGCTGAAGGTCACTATGGCCGGCTGAACGTTGACCGTCAGGCGGAGTTCCTCGGCGGGGCCTTCGAAACAGAGGCGCGAAAGTTCGAATCCCAGCGCTTTATCGCTCGCGTCGAATACGGAGCGGGCCGCCTCAAAATTTGCGTATACTTCTTTCCCCATGCCCACGAATTGTGAACCCTGGCCGGGGAATACAAAGGCCGTTCCGGGAGAATGATCCATTATCCTTCTCTCTCGAAGCTCAGCGTCTTAACCGGTGTTAAGAAGTCTTTTTCTTGGGGGCCTTTATTTCAATCACTTCGCGTCCGTTGTATGTCCCGCAATTGGTGCAGGCATGATGAGGAAGCTTGGGGGAATTGCACTGGGGGCAATTCATTACGGCTTCGGCTTCAATTTTCATGTGGGCGCGGCGCTCGCCCTGTCTTGCATGTGCGATTTTTCTCTTAGGTAGAGGTGCCATAACTCGTTCTTTCTCCTTAAAAATTTTGCTTATATGATAATGCCCGGACATTCGGTCCGGCAAAGCGGCTTCATCGGAACCGCCATCAAAGTGTACTGGCGAACTGCTTCGGACAGGTCGAGAATCAGGTGTTCGTCTATCACGAAAGCCCCGGGTTCCTCATCGGGTTCGGGAAGGGGAGCGCCCGTATTGACGTCCGCTACCGGGAAATATTCTTCTTCGATGTTAAGGACCAGCGGGCAGTCGTACGGCTCAAGGCACCGCGCGCATTCGGCTTTCACGCTCGTTTTCAGCGTTCCCTTCACCAGGATGCTGCGGTTCGTGCGCGTTAACTTCACGCTCCCTTCAGCGTGGGCCGCCCCGAAACCCGTAATTTCCACTTCACCGCTTACCTGGACGGACTTCTGTGTCCCGATAGTGCCCTTCAGGATCTGGGATACGTTAATTTCAAGCATCGGTATTTTCCAAAGAAACCTTACTATTATACACGTAAAAACTCACTCGCGCCACAAAGGCCGGGCGAGGCAGGCGATCCCCTGTTTCCGGGGGCGTTTCTTGGCCGGAAAACCGGACGCTCAGCCCGGTTTGACAGCATCCCGGGGGGCATCTATAATCCTATCACCCTTAAATTTACGCAGTAACACCACGAGGAGGAGTCCTATGGCCGCAAAAGCGTTCGTCCTTGTTGAAACCGCCGTTGGTAAAAATAAAGAGGTGGTTTCCACCCTGCATAAAATGAAGGGTGTCAAATCAGTCGATACCGTTACGGGGCCTTATGACATCATCGCGGTGGTAGAAGCCGACACGCTCAACGAGATCGGCGATATAATCACAAGCAAGATACACGCAGTCGACGGCATTTCACGCACAGTGACCTGCCTCGCTGTTTAGGCTACATAGTTTCCGGCGAAGTCATCCCCATCAGGCCGAGGGTCCTGGCCAGTATGACCTTGGCCGCGGCCACGAGTTTCAGGCGTGCCTTGGTCTGTGCGGCGTTCTCGTGGGAAATCACCCTGCATAGTTTATAAAAACTATGGAAACTCGTCGCCAGGTCCTGAGCGTAGTGCGGCAGCCCCTGCGGTTCAAGCGTCCGGGCTGCGAATTCAACGATTTCAGGCAGCTGCAGCATCAGGCGCACCAGCGCTAGTTCAGGTTCTCCTGTCAACAGGGACACGTCCCCGTCCGAGAAATCTAACCCCTCTTCACCGGCCAGCTTCAGGATGCTTGCGATGCGTGCATGGGCGTACTGGACATAATAAACAGGGTTTTCGGAAGATTCCTTCTTGGCCAACTCCAGGTCGAAGTCCATCTGGCTGTCTGCGGAACGAGCCAGGAAGAAGAAACGGCAGGCGTCGACACCCACCTCGTCTATCACGTCACGCAGGGTGATCATATCACCGCTGCGTTTTGAAACGCGGACGCATTCCCCTCCACGCTTCAGCGTAACCAGTTGGGAGATGATGACCCGCAGGCGTTTAGGGTCGACCCCCAGGGCGCCCATGACCGCTCCCATGCGGGAGACGTGGCCCTGGTGGTCGGCGCCCCAGATATCTATGACGCGGTTGAAGCCGCGCTCGATAAACTTGTTGTAATGATAGGCTATATCCGTGCCGAAATATGTCGAGGTGCCCGTTGAGCGTATAACGACATTGTCCTTGTCTTCGCCCAATGCCGAAGAGACGAACCAGGTCGCTCCTTCTTTTTCATTCAGGTGCCCGGCCGCGCGCAGCAGCGCCGTCACTTTAGCGAACTGCCCGTTGTCATAAAGGCTCTGTTCGGAAAACCAGCAGTCAAATTCAACCCCCAGCTTTCCCAGGTCCGAACGTATCAGCGCCAGCATCTTGGTGACCCCGATTTTACCAAGTTCAGACTCTGCTTCTTCGGCGGGGAGATGTATGAACCTGTCCCCGTATTCCGCCTTCATCTCCCGTCCGAGGTCGATCATGTACTGGCCGAAATATCCTTCCTGCGGCATCTCGACGTCGATCCCGTTGGCCTGCCTGTAGCGCGCCAGCAGGGACCGGTAGAACGCGGTCATCTGGCTGCCCGCGTCATTGATGTAGTATTCTTTTTCGACGTTATAACCGCTGGCTTCCAGGACATTGGCGATGGTACTGCCGAGGACGGCACCGCGCCCGTGTCCGATATGGAGCGGCCCGGTCGGGTTGGCGCTCACGAATTCCACCTGCACGGATTGGCCCTTGCCGATGTCGATGTCCCCGTAATTGTCGCCTGCTTCCAGGATCGAGTCCACCTGCCGGTTCAGCCACTCGGGCCGCAGCGAGAAATTGATGAACCCGGGCGCCGCGGCTTCTACCGACAACATCTCGGGGGTCGCGGGTATCAGTCCTGCGATGGCCGCCGCGATCTCCATCGGATTTTTTCCGATAGAACGCGCCAGCTTCAAAGGCAAGTTGGAAGCGTAGTCCCCGTTTTCTGCCTTCTGGGGCCTTTCGACGGATATTTCGGGCAGAGCAACCTCGGGAAGCTTGCCTTCCCGCTGTGCCTGTTCAGCCGCCTGTTTAAGCAGTTCGGCGATACGTGTTTTGATCTCAAGCAGATTGTTCAAATAGGTACTCCGCAGCTTTTAATTCAGATTTACGATTATACCATGAAGCCGTTCACCGTGCCTGAAACGAAGGGGGATTGACGGTTCGGAGGCGGTGCCGGGCAAGCGGTCCGGCTAACTCCACTCCCCGGTTTTCAGCCCCCACACCCTGACCAGCTCTTTTGCCAGGGCGGCGTTCTGCGGTTGTTTGAGGCCGGGGTCCGTTTCTATGAGTTTGATGGATTCGCTGCGCGCAAGCTCGAGGAGCGCGGTGTCGGACAGTTTAGCCATGCGCAGGTCCGGCAACCCCGACTGCCGCGTGCCGAAAAACTCGCCCGGCCCGCGCAGCTTCAGGTCTTCGTCCGCCAGTTTGAACCCGTCCTGGGTGGTCTCTATGATATCGAGCCTTAATTTTGCGATGTCCGAAGGGTTTTCCGTCATGAGCATGCAGTAGCTCTGGGCAGCGCCGCGTCCCACCCTTCCCCGGAACTGGTGCAGCTGTGAAAGCCCGAACCGGTCGGCGCTTTCGATCATCATAACAGTGGCGTTCGGGACATCTATGCCGACCTCTACCACCGCGGTAGAAACGAGTATGTCGGTCTCGTGCAGGTTGAATGCCTTCATAACGGATTCTTTCTCGGCGGCCGGCATGCGCCCGTGCAAGAGCGCAAGCCGCAGGTCGGGATAGACCTGGCTGGAAAGCCTGGCAAACTCCTCTACTGCCGCTCTTGCCTGGACAGAGTCCGATTCTTCAACCAGGGGGCAGATGATGAACCCCTGGTGCCCTTCGGAAACCTGCTTGCGGAGGAACCTGTACGCGGATTCGCGCTGGGCCGGCGAAAACCATTTGGTTTTTATAACCTGCCTCCCCGGCGGAAGCTCGTCTATGACGGAGAGGTCGAGGTCTCCGTACAGGGTCAGCGCCAGGGTGCGGGGGATCGGGGTTGCGGTCATCACCAGCATGTGCGGGTTGAAGCCCTTCTGCCGCAGGGCCGACCGCTGTTCCACGCCGAAACGGTGCTGCTCATCTATGACCGCAAGGCCCAGCCTGGCAAACCAGACTTCCTTTTCTATCAGGGCGTGTGTTCCGATTATGATGTCGATCTCGCCCGCGGACAGTTTTTCCTTCAGTACTTTTTTGGCCGCGCCTTTTACGTCCGATATCAATAAAGCCACGGTAAGGGGTTTAGCGGTTATCCCCGTGAAAGTGACCGTCGGGTCTTCCTGCCGTTCCGCCGTTCCGAATACTGCCAGCATGCGGCTGATGCTTTTGAAATGCTGCCCGGCCAGGATTTCCGTGGGGGCCATGAGCGCCCCCTGGAAACCATTGGTCGCCGCCATGAGCAGGGCTTCCAGCGCAACTACGGTTTTACCGCTGCCGACCTCTCCCTGGAGCAGCCTGGACATGGCGACGGGTTTCTGCAGGTCTGCCATTATCTCGCCTGAAACCCGTTTCTGGGCCGGCGTGAGGGTAAAGGGGAGCGAGCCCGTGAACCTGTTCAGCAGCTTGTCGTCTATGCGCAGGGGAACGCCTGGCTGCTCGGTCTGCCACTTGCGCTTTTTGGCCATGACCCCAAGTTGAAGAAGCATCAGTTCATCGAAAGCCAGGCGGACCCTTGCCCGTTCTTTGAGCGGGTAGTCAACAGGGAAATGCGCCTGGGAGATGGCTTCCGGCAGCGGCAGCAGGCGGAGGCGCTCCAACATAGCGGCCGGCATGAATTCAGGAAGGCGCCCCGCCCATTCCTCAACAACGTTTTTGATGAGTTTGCGGACGCTGCGCTGGTGCAGCCCGGAAGTCAGCGGATAAAGCGGCACCAGCCTGCCCGTGTGGATCAGTTCCCGCTCGTCCGCGATTTCCCATTCGGGTGATTCGTAGACCAGCCTTCCGGCGAACACTTTCACCCGCCCGCTCACGACTATCCGGTCGCCAGCTTTCATCTGGCGGGCGACGTAGGGATTGTTGAACCAAACCGCCCTGATGTTGCCGCTCTCGTCCCCCAGGGTTGCCTCGGTGCTGCGCCTTCCGCCGGGCATGGTGGGACGCACCTCCCAGACATTGGCCATGATGGTCTGGTCTTTGCCTTCGGTCAGCTCTGAAACCCTCAGCAGTTTGCTGTAATCAAGGTGTCTGGAGGGGAAATAGTAAAGCAGGTCACGCACCGTGCGTACACCGAGCCTGGCAAAGCGTTCAGCCAGGGCGCCGGCGATCCCTTTAATCGTGGTTATCGGGGAGTCTACGGCCGCGGGCGCGGGCGGCGTTGCTCTGGCCGCGGTGCCGGCGGTTTTCCTGGGTTTTTTGGGAGGCAGCGCCGGTTTGTCAGGGGCAGCCGGAGGCGCTTCAGGAAGAAGGACGAAGCTCAACAGCGCCTCGGTCCATTTTTCACGTTCAACAGGAGACAGTGCGGCGTAACGGAAAGTGACGGGGCATATCTTCCTGAGGGCTTTGAGCCTTGCGGGCTGTGTTATCTGGGCTGTTGCCTGCCCCAGCCAGTTGGCTAGAAACAGGTCGAGCCCTCCAAAAACGGATTTATCGGTGTAGCCGCATTTTTTTTCCTGCTGGAAGATCTGGCGCAGGCGGGTGTTATCCAGCGTCAAGGCAGTCCTCCCGGGCGGTTAAGAAAGGGGCAGGCAATTTAATTTGGGAGAGCGGAAAGAAGGCAACTGGATGCGTTTCCGGGCTTTTTCTATGGCGTCTTCCATGCTGGTTCTGGGGGTATCGCTGGCGCGGAGGGCCAGTATCAGTGTCCCCGGGCCCCCGTGCACGCCAAGCGCCGGGCCCAGCTTGGACACATATATCCTGTTTTTGTCAAGAAGTGCGCTCAAGCGGCACCGCAGCGTTTGCGCTTCTTCGGGCGTCGTGCTGTGCACGATGCCGATGTCCTGCACATTCTGGAATTTTCTGACGTAGTCCAGGAGTTTTTCCATGCCGCGCGCCCTGGTACGGACCAACCCTGCGGGGTGCAGTATGCCGTCTTTCATGGTCAGCATCGGCCTGACGGTGAGCATCGTGCCCAGCAGGGCCGATGCTTTACCGAGCCTGCCGCCGCGGAAAACGTATTTCAGGGTGTCGAAAAAGGCCCAGATATGCACCTGTTTGATGGCCTGGTGGCTTTCTTCGAGGACCCCGGACAGGCTCACTCCTGCCTTTGCCAGCCTGGCGGCAGCGATGGTCACCAGACCCAGGCCCATCGATACCGAGGCGGAGTCCACCACTTCGATGCGCCCCCTGGCGTTCACCATTTCCCGTGCCTGGACCGCGGATTGGTAGATCCCGCTGAGCCTCGAAGTCGCCTGGATAGAGACTATTTCGTCGGCTTCTTTCAATACATGCTTGTAAGCCGTGGCGAAATCGTTGGGGGTCGGCTGGGAGGTCGTGATGGGTGAGTCGCTTTCCACCAGTTTTTTATATACCTCGTCCTGGGAGATGTCGACGCCGTCCCGATAGCTGCGCCCTTTGATGCTTATATAGGCAGGGACCACGGTGATGTTGAGCTCCCTCACCAGTTCCGCGGGCAGATCGGCGGTGCTGTCGGTAACCACTCTGACTGTCATACAGGTTTTACCGCTATTTACTTTCGATGAACGAAACCGCCAGGATGTTCGGGCCCATGTAAGTGCCGAGGACCGGGCTGAGCACCGATCGGTAGATGTTCTCTTTCGGGAAGATCTTGCCCAGGCGGGCGACGAGTATGTCCGCTTCATG
>Ga0114951_10006712_pt1 | contig 10076 bp, 9 predicted proteins | sample AM7aDNAmetaG_FD_88677 | JGI IMG/M metagenome (GOLD analysis project Ga0114951, IMG submission 88677) | Freshwater microbial communities from Finland to study Microbial Dark Matter (Phase II) - AM7a DNA metaG | ecosystem: Environmental > Aquatic > Freshwater > Lake | place: Finland: Lake Alinen...
AGCGCTCCATGTGCCTCCTGGAATCGTGTAACTACTTCATCGATGACGGCCGGGTCCATAAGCGGACAGTCGCCTGTGAGACGAATAACTATGTCTGCCTGCGCCTCTTTCGCCGCTTTATAAAATCTGTCGAGAACATCATTTTCATCACCGCGAAAGACGCCTGCATCACATTTCTCAGCGAGCTCTGCAGTAGCACCATCTTCTGGTTTGTCTGTCGTCGCCACGACAACAGCATCAACTTTTTTCGCGCGCTTCACGCGCTCAATCATCAGTGCGAGCATCGGCGTACCTAAAATTGGCTTCAGTATCTTCCCCGGCAATCGAGTCGAACCAGTGCGTGCTTGTATTATTGCAACGACTTTCTTCATATTCAGTTTAATCTCTGGAAACCTGTGTGTGCTTCAGGACCGCGAAGTTCTTTATGAACTGTATTTGTCTTTATCGCACCGGCGATTGCGGCAAATGATTTGTCGACTGCGCTCAAATACTTTTTTATATGCGCATCCGTGTGAGCGCAAGATGCGAAGAACATATTGGTCGCGAGAAAATTCTTATCGAGCATTTCCTGCACAAAGAGCGTTTTAAGCGCCTGACTGTCTTTCCCATATTGGAATGTAAAACTGCTTATAGGAACCACGCCGCCTATAGTTATATTCAAGCCGTGTTTTTTAGCCAATTTCGTCCAACCAGCACGCACTGCCTTGCCTGCCTTTTCTATGCGCTTGTATGCGCCAGCGCGTTTCATCTTTTTAATCGTGGCGAGCGCTGCGACAGGACCAACTCGCTCGGTCCAGTAGGTGCTTGAGATAAATGAGCCCTGCGCCGCTTCCATAATTTTTCTTCGGCCTATGATGGCGGCCATAGGGTATCCATTGCTCATAGCCTTACTAAAGACCGCGATGTCTGGATTCACTCCATACTTTAAATGCGCTCCGCCATAGGCAAGCTTCCATCCAACAGTTATTTCATCAAAGATGAGTACGGCACCTGTCTTTGTAGCTATAGAGCGAACTTTCTGCAGGAAATTATCTTGCGGTTCAATATTATGTATCGGCTCCATTATGATAGCCGCCAAATTCTTTCCCTCTTTTCGTACGATTGCCTCAAGCTCTTCTATTTTATTGTAGTGGAATGGTATTACAGTCCCGGTGAGACCTTTCGGTACTCCAGCTGGTAGAAGTCCTGCGAGCAAATGCTCTTTAAGGCCGTCTTTTTGTGTAAGATTGGTCGCGAGATACCAATCATGCCAACCGTGATATCCGCAAAACGCTATAATATCTTTTCCTGTAGATGCACGTGCAATTCGCTCTGCGATAGCCATCGCTTCTCCGCCGGTACGCGCATAACGAACCATGTTCGCCCACGGATGTATCTTGCATAGAAGTTCTGCGAGCTCGACTTCTTCAGGAGCATTGAGCGTGCACATTGATCCGCTATCAACCGCTTTTTTTACGGCTGTGTTAACTTCTGCATCAGCGTAGCCGAGGATACAGCTCCCGACGCCCATAATCGACATATCTGTATATTTATTTCCGTCCAAGTCCCACACCTCACACCCTTTCGCTTTTGAATAATATGCCGGCCACTGTTCGGGTAAAAACATTTCTGCGCGTTTAGAAAGCAGTTGATTTCCGCCTGGAATCAATCTCTTCGCCTTCTGCCAGAGCCTCTGTCCTGTACCATTTTTAAGATTTTTTTTCATAGGAAATCAACATTCGTTTTAACGTGTCAGCAATATATTGCTGCTGCTTTTGCGTGATAGCTGGGAAAAGTGGAATAGAAATCTCTGAGGCGACAAATGCTTCTGTAATGGGGCAAATTCCCTTTTTATAGCCAAGCTTCTCATAAAAGAGGTGTGTGTGTACCGGCACGTGGTGCACCTGTACGCCGATGCCGGCTTCACGCATTTTGGCGAATACCTCATCGCGTTTGTGCGCGATCTTTGGCGCAAGGCGCACAGGATATAGATGCCACGCTGATTTCTCACAGCTTCGTTCAACTGGCGGAAGAATAAGATTCGGAATTCTAGACAATAACTTTTGATATCGCTTCGCTGCTGCACGACGCTTGGTAATAAAAGAATCGAGGCGCTTTAGCTGGCTCTCGCCAAGAGCCGCGCACATTTCCGGCATACGATAATTAAATCCAAGTTCTTGCATCTCCTGATACCACGCGCCGTGATTCTTGCGTACAAACATTTTCGGATCTTTCACAATGCCGTGACTACGAAACATTCGCATCGCTTTTGCATACTTTTCATTATTCGTAACAATGACACCCCCTTCTCCAGTAGTGATTGATTTTACCGGATGAAAACTAAACATTGTCATATCCGCCTGTGTGCCAACTGATTTGCCGCGATATGTTGCTCCAAGTGATTGTGCGGCATCTTCTATAAAAACGAGTTTGTATTTTTTCGCGAGCGCGCGGAACTCATTTAAATCCGCTGGGCGACCAGCATAATCGACTGGCACAATCGCTTTTGTCTTTTTTGTTATTTTCTTACGTGCACCAGCGACGCTCATCGTTCCGTATTCTTTATCGCAATCTGCAAATACCGGTTTCGCTCCGAGATAAAGCGCAGCATTTGCCGTAGCGGCAAAAGTAAGAGATGGGACGATGACTTCATCACCCTTCCCTATTCCTGCGGCAAAGTATGCAGCGTGGAGCGCCGCAGTGCCGGAGTTAAACGCGACTGCAAATTTTGCACCAACCTTCTTCGCGATTGCTTTTTCAAACTTCTCTAAGGCAGGCCCTTGCGTCAGCCATCCAGAACGCAGTGAGCGTTCGACCGCTTTTACGTCGGCCGCAGAAATGCTCTGCGTCGAATATGGAATCATAATTTAAATATACTTTTTGCTTTCGTTCCAGGAACAAGGAAGAGCGCATCATTACTCACATACTGCACGCCCTTAGGGAAAGATTTATTTTTCGCAAATATGTCTTTAGTTTTCCAAGACCGAAATTCTGGCAGAACTACATAGAAGTCGCCAGCATCCTTCGTGCGCTCTACTTCATGTTCGGTAACAAGCATTTCGTGTAGTTTTTCACCTGGACGAATACCTATGATCTCTACCTGGCACTTCGGTGCAAGCATTTCTACCACATCAACTACTTTCAAACTTTTCATCTTTGGTATAAAGAGTTCGCCGCCTTCCATGCACTTCAAGATGTCAGTGACTATTTTTGTGACGTCATCAATGTGTATCCAAAAACGGGTCATATGCTCATGAGTGATAGTGATGATACCGCTCGGTTTCTGTTTCTCTATCAGTTCAACAAAACTTCCGCGGCTGCCGATGACATTTCCATATCGAACTACTGAGAATTTCGTTTTCCCTTTCTTCCCGCGATAGGCATTTGATGCTATGACGAGACGCTCGGCAGTAAGCTTTGTTGCTCCATAGAGATTTACTGGGTAGACCGCTTTGTCAGAAGAGATGAGAATGACATTCCCTACATCGCGACCAAGTGCAGCATCAATCACATTCTGAGTACCAATGATGTTGGTCTTTACTGCTTCAAGTGGATTGTATTCAAGAGCAGGAACTTGTTTCAATGCCGCAGCATGCACAACAATATCAATTCCATTAAATGCACGTTCAAGACGAGCGAGGTCGCGAACGTCCCCAATAAAATAGTCGACGCGAGGATCCTTTATCTCATGTCGCATTTCGTTTTGTTTGAACTCATCGCGCGAAAATACGACAATTCTCTCTATTTCTGAAATGGAGATAAGACGCTTTATAAAAGCCCGGCCAAAGGTGCCAGTACCGCCAGTAACGAGAATCCGCTTCCCTTCCCAGAATGAAGTATGTGCCATAGTTGTTATACCTTATAACGATTCGTACCCCCCGACAAGTTACATATAATGGATTGGGTTAATCGAGTACGTGAGTTAGTTGTATAATCATAGTTGTTTTCGTAGTCGGTTGTTTATTAAATTAATATTTGAAAATGAAAAAAATCCTTACAGTGTTTTTCGCTTTCTCAATGTTGTTTTTATTCGTGCCATTTCATGCAAATGCAACAACTACTTACGCGACATGGAATCCATCAGATATGGCGACTGATCTCACTCTAACTAGCGGGAATCTCATATTGACCAAAAATGCATCAAACGCGTGGCACGGGGTGCGTTCAACCATCGCTCCAACTTCTGGGAAATGGTACTGGGAAATTCACGAAGGTGTTGTTACTAGTGGAAACACCCCGTACGCTGCCATTCTTACTGGTGATGCGAATTTGACTGGCGCTTGGGATACCGCTTCTTCTCCGACGAACGTGTACTCCTACGGAGATGCGGGAGGGGATGGAAATTGTGCTGGAATAGGATGGACATCTACTATCCCAGTGCAAGGAGATGTCATCGGAGTTGCGTATGATGTTGATGGAGGGACAGTTGCGTTTTATTTGAACAATGTCCTAGAACATACTTGCACAAATGTACCTTCTGGGCTATATGCAGGAACACAGATATATAATTCAGGTGATACGGATACGGTAAATTTTGGCGCAACTTCGCTTACCTATAGCCCACCAAGTGGATATAATGCTGGGCTTTATTCTGGAGCTAGAACTGTAAACAGAATTGCTAAATTCACAACGTCTACAGATTTTGGTAATTCATTGTTCTCTGATGATGGCTCTAATATGACTCTTACTTCAGGAAATTTGTTTATGCAAATCGGATCATTGATTGACACCATCACTGGCGGAGCTCTTAACTTCGGCACAACATATGCCACCACAATGACATTCGGTCGTTCCGGACAATATGCGATATTTAACAGTAACGTTGGCATCGGGACTACCAGCCCTCTATCCCTTTTCTCCATAGGTACTGCGGGAAATGCTTTTAGAGTTAACTCATCTGGTGCCGTAGAAGAAGGCACGTGGAATGGCTCTCCGATTGCAGTTACCAATGGAGGTACCGGGGCAACAACTCTGACAGGACTTCTACAAGGAAATGGAACATCTAACATAACGGCGGTTACCGGAACGAGTGGACAGATCCCTTACTACAACGGTACAAACACACTCAACGCTACATCTACAATATCTATATCAACGGGTGGACTCGTCAGCATAGGAACAACAACCGCGACTAAAATGCTTAATTTGGGGAACGATAATGGAATAACGAACGGAACAACAACCATAAAAATGGGTAAGATACAATTCGATGGATACAATAGTTCGGGAGTGAGAACGTGTATGTTTATTCAAGGAACGACAATAAAAGCGGTTGCTGGAGCATGTAAATAAAGGATATCCTGACCGAGCGCCAAGGCGCCATTATGATGATTGATTATTTACTGAAATCTTCTTAAAAATTCAATTTGTTTTGGTTGACCTTATTGGTTAGCGGTAAATCGATATTTTAAACTATGAAAATTATCATAGTACTAAGTTGGTTACTTTCTTTCGCGAGCCCCACCGTGTGGCGTCTGATGCTTTGATGATATCACCGCTATCTGATATTGCCTTTGCTTCTGAGTCATCACCTTCATAAATGACTACGGGATGTTCCTTCGCCAAGAGTTCGCGCATACCAGCGAAAACGCGCGGCTCGGCGCCTTCTACATCTATTTTAATGAGCGACACTCCTGTGATGTTGCGCTCTTTAATAAAAGCATCAAGCGTAGTCGCTGACACAGAAATTTTCTTAGTATTCCCTTCATCGATAAGCGAGTGCCGCATTGCTGAATTAGCAACTGTAAAAAAGTCCATCACTCCGACGGTATCGCATACAGCCATATTAATCGGAGTTATGTTCTTGTGACGTTTGCAGTTCTGCTCCAATATACGGAAGTTATTTGGGTCTGCTTCAAACGCATACACGTGATCTGCATACCGAGCCATAAGGCGAGCGTAGTAGCCGACATTAGCGCCTATATCAAAAGCCACTCATCCACGAAGATTTTTCTTAATAAAACGCGTGGTGCCTATTTCATATCGATGAAAAATCATTTTCGATCTTTCTTCAATCGGACAGAGCGGCGAGGTGTGGAAGTCAAACGCTTGTTCAACAAGTTTGAAAATTGGCATTATGATTTTTTTCAAGATTTTCCTCATATGAATTACGATACCGCACTTACTTCCCCTGTGCGAGTTCGCGAATAAATTTTGCGGCACGGTCAGCACTTCTGCCATCAAATTTATATGCTTCTGATATAAAACGATCTGCCCTCTCTACAAGTGCGCGGCGTGCTTCTGCGTTCTCAAGAGCGTGCAATGCGCTGGCGAGTTCATTCGAACTTCGTACGATTTCAAGTGCTCCAGCACGCAGATAAGGGTCAAAGTGCGAAGAGAGGCGCTCCTGAAGCGGAACGTATGCGAAGAAAATCAGAGAAATGCCGCTCTGCATCGCTTCAAGCATCGCGGTGGAGTAGCATGAGACAACAACATCAGATGTTTTAAATAACGTCTGTAGTGGAATATCTCGCACTACTGTGTGCGGGATATCTTTGCATATCTGTGCGATGCTTCTGCGAGAAAACGCTTCACTTCTAGGACCGCGCAACTTTATCGTGAGATGCGCCCCATTTATGCCGCGCACTGCGTCAGCGACACCGCGCATAAACGTATCAATATCATAAGAATCGCCATCATCTCCGTATGAGAGATCAGGATATATGCAAAGTATAGAAAACTTTTTTGATGTTTCGTATTCTTCGTACGATTTATGTTGTTTACGTTCCTGCGCATAAATGTCAAAACGCGGAGAGCCGATTACTTTCACTCGTTCATTTTCGATGCCTGCAGAAATAAGTTCATCAGAAATAACGCGGCCATATACTCCAATGTACTGCGCATTCTTACGTCTAGAAGAGGAATCTGGGCCGTTATATTCCAAACCATGCTGAAACTCAACTGACGGAATTCCAATTATGCGCCCTACCATAGCGAGAATGGCGTAGTGACGCTGAGGAGCAGTGCTTACTCTTAGAAGTATGACTGAGGGCCGCAACTTTTTAAGCATTGCGTATGCGCCGTCAATATCGCGCAGCGCTTTGGGAACATAGTTCTGAATAAGCGCTCGGCGCGTGGATGAAATAAGAGGTCCGATATCATATCCGCGGAATGATTCTGTAAAAGAAACATCCATTCCCATATTGGGTTTTTCACTTGAAGAATTTGAGAAGTGGTCGAGATGATAAAAACGCATATGCCATTTCCACATATTGGATATGCCTGCCTGAAATGCCTGTAAGCGGTCGATGAACACGACTTCCGAATCTGGAAGATGCGAAATGACAGGTCCGATATTGCGCCAATAATCACTTGCGAGTATGCGAACTGAACGGGTCCTTCGTAGGGACATACACGCGCTCCACACGTTTAGCAGATAACCAAAACATTTTCGTTTGAAGAAAAATAAAGTTGAAGGACCGATTGAGGTCTCTGGAGGAGCTGGCTGCAGAACTATCTTAATATCCTTTTGGGCTCCGATAAGCTTCGCAGAATCAACGAGCGCATTTATTTCTTCTTGCCCAAGGTCGCCCGTCGTCTCTGCCACTCTAAAGGCAGATTGGTACACAACAAGAGCCGTGACATCAGGATGATGCTCTATAAGCGAAGCGATTATATCTAGCCAATACGCGACGCGAGTGAAGTATAAAAAGAGCGGATAAAAATAAATACGTCCGAGCGATATTCCGCGATATTCTACGAACGGCTTCTCTGGATTCTCAAGTATTTCTTTTGTCCATTTGTTCGCCTCATCACGGAAGTCGAGATTGGGAGTTCTGTATTCTCTAGCAGAGATATACGATATACCACGCACATAGAGAGATTCTTCAATTTCTGTATTGAGCGCTACGACAGTTCCATTTGGAGTAATGCCTAGCTTATCAATCTGCCATAGTTCGGAGACGAGAATGAGAGTTTTCTCTGTCATATAAAAATATTATTGGCTTTTTGTGCTACGGCGTCCACATCAATGGCTTCTAGACACTTCGCATAACCAGAATAGTCATGTTTGCCGGCACAAACGTCAAGACGGGTAAAAAGTGCCGCTGGAATGCCTGTTCCGTACATATCTCTAGACCACCATTGCACGCCGACACAACTCGCCAATACGATTAGCGGTTTCCGTAGATGCGCGGCAATATGCGCGATTCCCGTATCAAGAGAAACGATGCCAGAGCTAGCGTCAATAATCGCTGCGAGTTCTTGGAGCGATACCCGCACTGGCACGACATTGGGTGGAAAATCTTTCCCTAAACTTTCTCTTTCTTTATCCGAGCCGGTGAGCACCAGTTTCATATCTTCTGGCAATATTTTTATCAGTGCTTGAATAAGTTTTTGGCGGCTTTCTGGCGAGAGACCGCGCGCATTACTGCCGGAAAAAAGATGAAGAACGATATATTTCTTTGCTTGCAATCCAAATTGTTCCAGTATGTGTGGCTGTGAAAGATAAATAAAAGTCGGATGTTCAATAGATACAGTGGCATCGATTGCTGCTAGTGCATCTGTTTCAAGAAGCCGTGGAGCTCGAGAGCGCCCAACAAGCGGGATAAGTTTTGTATACAGAAATCGATTTAACTTTGACGCGTCGGTGTACCCAATAAGTGTGTTGGCGATAAGTCGCGCGACTATTTTTGGCGCGAGAGAGAATGTACCGCCAGTGTATGGAGTCACTACCACATCATTCTTTCCGCGGCTGAAAAGTGCCTTGAGTGAATTAGGATTTTTATTTGCTTCAATAACCTCTATCCAAGGATACGCGGCGAGAAGATTGCGAATCATTTCTACTCGACTGGAGACAATTAGCGCGCATTGCGCATCAGGAAACGCCGCGCGCATGTTTTCAAGAAGGTATTTCCCCATCAAGGAGTCCCCTATAGATGAGGCGCGGAATGTGGCTATTTTGTTAATCGTTGTGGACATATAGGCATGAGGGCCCGCATTTCTTATATAGCCTATAACCCTTCTGGGTTAGAAATTGTTGCGAGTCATCTCCCTCAATAATGATGACTTTTGGATAATTCTTCCAATCATAGGACCCAAGAACTTCTACATCCATCCCTTCGGCATCAATAGTTAGAAGATCTATAGGCCCGCTCACAAGCTCCGAGAGCGGTCTAATCTTAACTTCAGTCGTGCCGAGGAATTTCAGAAATGATTTGTCTTTCCATTTTTCTGCTTCTTCTTTTTTAAAAGTATTTACAGCCGGATCTGAAAATTGGTAATACACAAGAGTGCCTGCGCGGCCCACCCCATTGCAAATATTTGCATCATTAGAGCGGGCTTTGTTAAAAAGTTTTATGGTGTGCGGATTTGGGTCAATGTTCGTCCCATGCCAGCCCTTTTTGTAGAGTAGATAAGTATTTGAGTAGCGATATGGATGATGCGCGCCGACGTCAACATATATTCCATCAGTTCTGTCCTTAAACAATTCTTGGAGTACAGCATCCTCTCCGAACTGCGAGTACCGCGTGTAGCCAAAAATCTTTCGCTTTATATTTGAGAACCCATAATGCCACGAGGCGGGAACGATTTTCTTTAACAAAGACATACTTTAACGCTTAATAGCGCGGAAAGCTTTTACAAAAAGCTGTAGGAAGAGAGCAAAGAAGGTTTGTAAATATCCGTCAGCTTCAATGCGACGTTCTTTTGGCGCTGCGAGTATGTCAAAGTGAAAACCTTCTCGACTAAAAAAATATACCTTTGGAAGCATAAGTGCTATAGCAACCCTCAATGACAGAACAGCACCATAGCGATTTGATCCGGGTTTGTATTTCAGATAATAGCGATAATCCCGTAAGAGAGTATGGAGAATTGACAACGAAGGCCCGTAATCAAAAATCCTCCCGCTTACTTCAAAAAAGAATAACGGGTGGTGTTTCTGTACCAATTGTGCCGCACCCATAAGAGCCCTACCTTCCATCCCTTGGATGTCCATTTTAATAATGTCGAAAGGGATGTTCGTGCTATCAAGCGAAATGATCTTAACCGCTTCTCCTTTTTCTGCCCTATAAGTACCAGCATTATCCGGATTCTCCATAACGAAAGAAGTTCGTCCTTCTTCTTGACCAACCGCCACGGGATGTACAACGACATTGTGC
>Ga0114951_10006713_pt1 | contig 10076 bp, 9 predicted proteins | sample AM7aDNAmetaG_FD_88677 | JGI IMG/M metagenome (GOLD analysis project Ga0114951, IMG submission 88677) | Freshwater microbial communities from Finland to study Microbial Dark Matter (Phase II) - AM7a DNA metaG | ecosystem: Environmental > Aquatic > Freshwater > Lake | place: Finland: Lake Alinen...
AACAGGGTGGCTTTTTTCTTACTACTACTGATGAGTAATGGTTCAAGAGCTTGATTTATAAAATACCGTTATATTTCGCTTTAATTATTAATGATGTTTTTAATTAGAAATATTTTTTCCTAAATTGCGGCCTAAAAATAAAGTTGTGTTGATCAATAAAGTTCGGAAAGGTTTCAAATAACCTGTTGTGTAATAAATCTATGAAGCACGGCCTCCTGGTGTTTTTGTTTTTTTTGTTTATTCTTGTCGGCTGTTCCAGTCAAAACGAAAATAAATCAGGGAGAGTACCATTGCGGGATGGTAAATTACAAATTGGTCTGGTTTTTGACGTTGGTGGTAGAGGTGATAAATCATTCAATGATTCTGCCTATAACGGCCTTGAAATTGCAAAAAAGAAGTATGGCACCAATTTTCTCTTTGTTGAGCCACAAGGGGAAGGAGCTGATCGTGAGGCGGCTTTGCGCCAGATGGCAACAGATCCTGATATAGGTCTTGTTATTGGCGTTGGCCTGCTTTTCAGTGAAGATATTACAAAGATTGCTGCTGAATTTCCTGATAAAAAATTTGTTTGCATCGATTATATCAGCCAGCCAAACGTTCTTATACCTCAAAATCTTCAGGGAATTGTTTTTGAAGAGCAGAAAGGCTCTTACCTTGCGGGAGCTTTGGCAGGAATGATGACTAAAACAAAAACGGTTGGTTTTATCGGAGGGATGGAATCAAGCGTAATTAAAAAATTTGAGACCGGTTTTAACAAAGGAGTTCGCTCAGTAAATCCCGATATCAGAGTGATTTCAGGTTATATTGGAATGACCGGTTCTGCATTTGCCAATCCAGCTAAAGGCAAGGAGCTGGCGCTTGGTCAGTATGCCAAGGGAGCTGATATTATCTACCAAGCTGCTGGAGCAAGTGGTCTTGGTGTTATTGAAGCTGCAAGGGAGAGTAAAGCGTTTGTTATCTGTACTGATCGGGATCAGGAATCTGAAGCGCCGGGATTCGTTCTCTCCAGTATGACCAAGGCTGTCGATCGGGCAGTTCTGAAAACCGTTGAAAATGTGCTTAATGGAAGTTTCAAGGGAGGCGGAGTTTCGGTCTTTGGTCTTGCTGATCGCTATACGGACTATGTTTACAATGCAAAAAACGCATCATTGATCAGCAAGAAAAACCATGATCAGCTTGAAGATATCCGTAATAAAATAGTATCAGGGGAAATTGTTGTCGATGAGACCGCCGTCGTACAATGATGGTTACAATACCTGGAAGTAACCACTGGTGGTCTTTTTGGTGAGCGGAAATAGAAGAATTGTTAAAATTGATTGAAAGAAACAATACTGGTGAATAAAAAAATACTTGTAACAGGAGCGACTGGTTTTATTGGTTCAAGTCTTGTAAAAAAACTTGCTTCAACTGATGATGAAATATTTATTCTTGTCCGTAAAAGTTCTGATTTAACCTCTCTTACCAATGTTCTTCCCAAGGTTCATCTTGTTTATGGGGATATTACTGACCGGGCTTCGCTTGATGCTGCACTCCAAGGGATTGATCTGGTTTATCACTCAGCAGGACTTACCTATATGGGAGATAAAAAAAATGCACTTCTCTATAAAATCAATGTTGATGGCACTCGTAATATTTTACAGGCGTCTGCCGCTGCAGGAGTTAAAAGGGTTGTGCACGTCAGTTCCATAACGGCGGTCGGCATTGCCTTCGATAAAAAACCTGTGGATGAATCCGTTATCTGGAATTTCAATGCGATCAGCCTTGAATATGCGAGAACGAAACATTTATCTGAAATTGAGGTTGCCGCAGCTATAAAAAAAGGGCTGGACTGTGTTATCGTAAATCCCGCTTTTGTTTTTGGGGCAGGAGACATTAATTTCAATGCCGGTAGGATTATCAAGGATATCTACAATAAAAGGCTTCCATTTTATCCACTTGGAGGTATTTGTGTGGTCGATGTCGAAATTGTTGCTGATACCATCATGACTGCAATGGAAAAAGGAAAAACAGGGGAGCGCTACATTATCGGTGGTGAAAATGTCTCTTACAAGCAACTTGCCGATACTATCTCACGGATTACAGGAGCTCCGAAAGTGTACCTACCCCTTCCTTTCTGGATGGCAAAAATTCTGAAATTAGTTCTTGATCTTTACAAGAACAAGAACCGTATATCGAAACTTTTCAACATGTCAATGTTCAGGGTTGCGTCACATTTTCTCTATTTTGATTCTTCGAAGGCAATCCGTGAACTGAACATGCGGTATGAACCACATGAACACAGTATCAGGAATGCCTATGAGTGGTATCGCGACCGTAAAATGCTTAACTAATGCGCCGTATTTCATCCTTTTCGGCTAAAAATTATCATTCGTGGCGAATCGTTTTCCCTGAAAGATTCACCTTGATAACTTCCGACAATATCTACTACGATAAATCCCTCTTTCTTAAGCATGGCTCGAATCTCCTCCTCCTTGTAAAGCCGAACTGATTCGCTGAAGATGACAGTTTCGCCAAAAGGTGGGGTGATGCTTATTTTTTTGGTAATCCTGTCACCATTAAATGCACGTTCCTCCACAACACAAAGCTCTCCTACGCTTCGTCGGGATTGAGGAACCAGATGTTGGGCAAGATATAGAGGATTAAGCAGATCAAGCACATACCAGCCATTATCTTGTAGCAACCCGTAAGCATTTTTGATTACTAGTTGGTCGTCTTTTTTCAAGTCAAAATAGCCAAAACTGGTAAAAAGCTGAATCACAAGATCATAAAGAGCATTTGCAGGTATAAGCCTCATGTCACAGCAGGAAAGTTTGAGCGGCAAATGACTATTAAGCGCAGCTTTCATAGCCTCTTCAAGCAGATATGGTGAAAGGTCGTTGCCTGTGACAACATAACCGAGTCGGGCGAGTTCGAGGGCATGTCGGCCAGCTCCACAGGCCATATCAAGTACCGACAGGGACGCTGGCTCTTTCAGGTCAAAGCCTGTTTTTGACAGGATGGTATGAATACAGCTTGCAGCTTCATTATTGTCCCTGTGGCTGTATACTTCAAGGTAAAGCGGATGGTTAAACCACTCTTCAAACCAATGAAGTGATGGTTTCTGTTTTGAAGAATGGGGAGTTTCTGGCATTTCTGCTTGAAGAAAAAGGCGGTGAGAAAACGGGGAAGCTTCAGGGCAGACTGTGATGCCCTGAGGCAATATCCTGTATAATTATTTTGCGTAATCAGTGATTGCTTTTGCAAGAATTACTTGATCATTTTCCCCGTTCGGAATCCGGACATTTTTTTCTACGAACTTCCAAGCATTAGTTTTTTCCGATTTCACGGAAAAAATGAGTTTGGCACACTTGAAATCACTGGTACCAGTTTTTTTGCCTTTATCTGCAAATGATTGTTTCTTTGCCATGACTCGTAAAGTAGTTCTTTAAGTTAAGACGCTATGCTATTGTTTTTTTACTCAAAATGAATGCAAAGCTAATAAAAATATTACCGATAACCAAGTATTCTCCAGAATGAATTTCTTCTTTACAGGTTTCCTGATTCAACAAATTTTCCTTTATGGAAAATTCCTCGTGCTTTGCCTTTTAGTGAGCGGTTAAGAAACGGAGTGTTTGATGATTTAGATTTCAGAGATTCTGATGTTATATCCCATACCTTATCAGGGTCAATGATAGAAAAATTTGCATGTTCTCCGGGGATAAAGAGAATTGGTTTGAGCTTCATGATTTTTCTGGGATTAATCGAAAGTAGTTCGATGGCTCGATACATGGTAATCACTTTTTTCTCAACCAATTCGGTAATAGTTAAACCCAAGGCTGTTTCAAGGCCAATAATACCAAAAGCAGTCTGGTCGGGCGGGCACTCTTTTTCATGCGAGGCATGGGGTGCATGGTCTGTAGCTATGACATCAATTGTTCCGTCTGCAAGGCCTTCAAGTAAAGCTTCACGGTTTTCCCTTGATGAAAGTGGCGGCTTCATGATATAGTTTCCCTTTTTTTTGGCAAGGAAAAGGTCCTCATCACATAGTGTGAAATGGTGCGGGGTGACTTCGCAGGTAACCTGAAGTCCCTCGTTTTTTGCCTTGCGTACAAGATCAAGTGCTGCTTTTGTACTTATATGGGCGACGTGGTAACGCGGTCGAATGAGCGGATCATGCAGCTTGTGCTTTTCAAGATAATGCATCAAAAGCAGATCCCTGCTTAGCGTAATTGCTTCGGATACATCAGGGATTCCTTTCAGGCCAAGTTTGGTCGAAAAAAGTCCTTCATTCATGACTCCACCCATAGTAAGCGATTGCTCTTCACAATGTTGAATAATGAGGAGATCAAAGTTTGACGCGTATTCAAAGGCAAGCCGCATAATCTGGCTGTTTTGAATGGCTGAACCATCATCCGACACGGCGGTGACTCCATAAGAACTGAACTTTCCATAAGGCGCAAGATGTTCGCCCTTGCTGTCAACAGTCATTGCCCCAATTACTTCAAGGTCGACAGGAAGCGTTGTTGAATGATGGCGGATATAGGCAACACCAAGTGGACTATCTATAACCGGTTTGGTGTTAGGCATGAGAGCAACACCCGTAAAACCACCGGCTGCGGCTGCTTTTGCACCGCTTTCAAGTGTCTCCTTGTACTCTTGGCCTGGTTCTCTGAAGTGGCAATGCATATCGAAAAGCCCCGGTGCGAGTATCTGTCCCTGAAGGTCAATTACCAAGTCTTCCGGTGATACTACAAGCGTCTGACTGTTGTAACTCACAGCTTCGATGATTCCGGTAAAGCTCACTTTTATTGTCCCATTGAGATCAAGATCTTCAAGCGGATTGAGAAGGCGAGCGTGCTGAAAAATATAGCTCATTAATGATGTATAATTGTAGATTGTTAAACAATTCGAGCATGTTGACTATGGGTTGCTCGGCAACATAATTTCTGAAGATACGACAAAAAATACATAAGCTGGACTGGAGGATGATCTCTGAAGAAGCAGTTCTTCTATCGGCATTTTTTTTAACCTATTATGTTACACAAATCATTCTACGGTGATGTGATTTGCTCCCCCAAGAAGAAGCTTTTATAGGGGAAAAAAGCTCTAGTTTATTATTTTAATTAATGTGCCAAAGCAATTTCATTAATATCAGACAGGGCAATCAAGACTATTGCAATATTTTCGATGCTTCGAAACGCAAATACTGGTATTGAAAAAAGCTCTCTGAGAGAAATAATGCTTGCTCGAAGGCGATCGCTTACTGAAAATTCTCGGAGCGCTATGAGTTTAGCTATTGCAGGGTATGTTATCGGAATGCCTGAAGTTGTACATGCCTGCCATATTCATATTTACCTTTCAATTTCCACATTGGCAGAGGTATCTACAGCTCCAATTATTGACGAGCTTGCTTCAATGGGTAAACTGCTCTCAGTTCCGGTTATTAGAAAAGGTGATCTCGTTTCTGCGGCTTTCAAAATAAATGATTCTGTCAAATCAGTTCAATTCGGTCAGTTTGAACCTGAGGAAGTTTCAATTGTAGATGAATCGTATCTTGATGTTATTCTGCTTCCCCTTTTGGCCTTTGACGAAAGAGGCTACCGTCTTGGTTACGGAAAAGGGTTTTATGACCGTTTGCTTAAGCGATTCTCAGAACAGGGAATTAACCCTGCTCGTATAGGCCTTGCATTCCTCCAGCAAAGAGTTGACGAGCTTCCGGTTGATCCTTGGGATGAACCTCTTGATGCCGTTGTTCATGAAGAAGGAATCATTCGTTACTCCTAATTTTTGATTTTGTTTTATGCAGACAGGTTCACTTCCGGATTTTTTTGATACTTCTCTTTATGTCAATAGGGAGCTGAGCTGGATTTACTTTAATCAGCGTGTGCTTGAAGAGGCTCTTAATCCTGAATTGCACCCGCTTCTTGAACGGGTAAAATTCATATCGATTTTCAGTTCAAACTTAGATGAATATTTCATGATCCGTGTTGCTGGCATTGAGGAACAGGATCATGCCGGAATTCAGGATCGAACAATCGATGGCTATACTCCCGCCGAGCAGCTCGATAAGATCCGTTCGATGGTTCTGCAGCAGCTCAGCGAAAGAAATGAATGCTTTTACCACGATCTTGTGCCTGCGTTGCAAAGGGAAGGCATAGAATTTCTTCGGGTTTCAGAACTATCAATAACACAGCAGCGTGCATTGAGTCACTATTTTCGCAAGGAGATTTTTCCAATATTGACTCCGCTTGCTTTTGACACAGGCCATCCGTTTCCATTTATGTCAAATCTTTCACTGAACCTTGCCATTGAGCTGGAAGATGAGGAGAACGGGGTATTGAAATTTGCCCGTGTGAAAGTTCCTGATATTCTTCCTCGGCTTCTCCGGCTTAATAATATCAAAGGCTTTCATGATGATGACGGTATTATAAGGTTTATATGGATAGAAGATCTTGTTGAAAGCAACCTGTCGCACCTGTTTCCTAAAATGAAGATTATACAATCACATCTTTTTAGATTGATTCGGGATGCTGATATTGAAATCGAGGAAGATGAAGCGGGCGATTTGTTGAAGACTATTGAACAGGGACTCCGATCCAGTCGTTATGGGAAAGTTGTTCGTCTCGATATCATGCCAGCAATGCCTCTTTCTGTGAGAAAACTGCTTATAAAAAATCTTGAGGTTGCTGAAAGAAACGTATATGAAATAGATGGCGCGCTTGGACTCGGCTGTCTTATTGATCTCTTGAAGATAGAGCGTTCTGATTTGAAAGATGAGCCCTTTATCCCATATAACCGGATTGAGGAGGAGTTCAGTATAAATATCTTCAGTCTGATAAGGGATAAAGATATTCTGCTTTACCATCCTTATGACTCGTTTCAGCCTGTAGTCGATTTTCTCAACCAGGCAGCTCTTGATCCTGATGTGCTCTCGATAAAGCAGACTTTGTACAGGGTAGGGAGTAATTCGCCAATTGTTGAAGCATTGATGAAAGCGGCTGAAGAGGGTAAACAAGTTGCAGTTCTCGTGGAACTCAAGGCAAGATTTGATGAAGAGAACAACATTGTCTGGGCACGGGCTCTTGAGGACGTTGGGGTGCATGTCGTTTATGGTTTGCCCCGGCTGAAAACGCATGCGAAACTTACCCTGATTGTACGCCGTGAGCAACAAAAACTGAAAAGGTATCTCCATCTTGGTACCGGAAACTACAATCCGGCAACTGGCAAGATTTATACCGATTACAGCCTTTTTACAACCAATGAACAGCTTGCCAACGATGTGGCAGAACTTTTCAACGCATTGACCGGGTATTCCAAACATACTGGGTATAGAAAACTGCTTGTTTCACCTATCAACACCCGGAAAAAAATCATAGAGATGATTGAACGGGAAATGGAGTGGAACAGCAAAGAGAGCAAAGCAAGAATAATCATGAAAATGAATGCTCTTGTGGATGCTCAAACCATCCGGGCACTTTACAGGGCATCCTGTGAAGGGGTAAAAATCGATCTTATTGTTCGAGGAATTTGCTGTCTGAAGCCTGGTATTCCAGATATCAGTGAAAATATCAGAGTTATCAGCGTCATCGGACGTTTTCTTGAGCATAGCAGGGCATACTACTTTCATAACGGAGGAAAAGAGGAGCTGTATCTTGGAAGCGCTGATATCATGCCAAGAAACCTCGATGATAGGGTTGAAGCGATTTTTCCTGTGTTTGATAAAGCATTAATTCAGGCTGTCAAATCTGATCTTGACATGATTTTAAGTGACAATGTCAAAGCATGGCAGATGAACACCGATGGCACCTACTCGCTGATTATCAATGATGCCCAAAAAGTAAACAGCCAGGCACTCTTTATAAGTAGGTCAGCCCAGAAAAAAACTTCATCAAAATTTAACGTCAACGAATTATGAAAATTGCAGTTGGAAGCGATCATGCCGGGTTTGAATTTAAAAAAACCGTGCTAAGCTGGCTTGAACGTAACGGCTATGAGATTAATGACTTGGGGCCATATAATGAAGAATCGGTGGACTACCCTGATTACGCTCGCAAAGTTGCTGTCGCTGTTGCACAAGGGCAGTGTGATTCAGGTGTGCTGCTCTGTGGGACAGGAATTGGTGTTTCAATTGCAGCTAACAAGGTCAAGGGTATTCGAGCGGCTCTTGCCTGTAACCCTGAATTTGCATCACTTGCCCGACAGCACAATAATGCCAATATTATATGTCTTCCGGCGCGATTTACTGATGTGGCTATCATCGAAAAAACCCTTCACAACTGGTTCGCTACCGATTTTGAAGGAGGCAGGCATGAAAAAAGGGTGAATAAAATCGAACCATGCTGTTAACTGAATGCGTCGGGCATAATCTTGATACAACCTGTCCGGTTTTTACGGATGATGATCTCGTTGTTGAGGTTCTTGCTCTCATGCAAGAGGAGGGGCTTGATTGTGCTCCTGTTTTGCATGAGGGGAGTATCTGGGCTATGGTCACTATCCTTGATCTTTTGCCCGTACAGCACTCCAAAAAACGGTTGAAAGAGTTGAAGCTTGGACATGCGGAAAGCATTGGATTGCATGAGCATCTCTTTGAGATAATTGCTCGAATGGATTCATTTTCCTGTGCTCTTATTCCCGTATCGGAAGGGGATGGGCACTACGTGGGAGTGGTAGAAAAGGCTATGCTTTTTGAACACTTTACCGATATTTTCCATTTGGGTGAAGAGGGCGTGACCCTTGAACTGGATGTCCCTTCTTCTGATCTTAAGCTTTCCCAGGTTATTGCAACCCTCGAAAAAAATGATGCTACCGTATTGAGCTGTGGAATGTACCCTGCAGTTCCTGAGGGTATGGGAATGGTTGTCACCTTTAGGCTTCAGACACATGATCTTTTTCGTCTGGTAGCAAATCTTGAAAAATACGGCTATCTGATCCGTTACACGTCGCCCTTTTTCAGAATAAAAGATGATGAGATGAGAGAAAAAGCACTTGAGGTTATGCGATTTATGGATATGTAATGGCTGAATGAAAACTATGATGTCAGTATGAACAAAGAACGCACCACTGGTCTTGCCGGACAGATTCAGGAACGTGCTAAGGAAATTTTTTCTGAAGTTGTCGCATTGCGGAGGGAGATTCATGTTCACCCCGAGCTCTCCTATGAAGAGGTAAGGACCACTTCACTGATCATCGACAATCTTCTTGCTCTTGGTATCACGCCAGAAAAACCACTGCTGGATACTGGTGTTGTTGCACTTGTTAAGGGAACCCACAAGTCATCTACAGGCAAAGTTGTGGCGTTACGGGCGGATATTGATGCTTTGCCCCTTAACGAAGAGAACCAGCACGGATTCTGTTCTCTTGAGTCTGGAAAAATGCATGCCTGTGGTCATGATATGCATACTGCCATGCTTCTAGGAGCTGCAAAAATTCTTTCAGGAATGAATGATAAACTTGCGGGCGATGTGCTTCTTGTCTTTCAGCCAGCCGAGGAGAAAGCTCCGGGAGGAGCCAAACCTTTTCTTGATGCTGGTCTGTTTAAAACGTATAACCCGTCGATAATTATTGGTCAGCATTGCTTTCCTAATGTTGAGAGTGGTAAAGTGGCTCTCTGTAGAGGGAGTTTCATGGCTGCGGCAGATGAACTGTACTTTACGGTAACAGGTCAGGGCGGTCATGCTTCAGCACCGCATAAAGCGGCAGATCCGGTGCTTGCCTCAGCACATATCATTACCGCAGTTCAGCATCTTGTAAGTCGTGTTGTCTCACCGTTTGAGCCGGCTGTAGTTTCGATAGCCTCCATTCATGGCGGTAATGCTACAAATGTTATTCCCAGGCAGGTGACCATGTCTGGAACAATGAGAACCATGAATGAGGAGTTACGATCACAGCTTCAGGAGCGGTTGAACCAGACGGTCACCCACGTAGCCATAGCGCTGGGTGTTGATGCAGAGCTTGAGATCAGACAAGGTTATCCCGTGCTTTACAACAATCCTGTGGTGACCGAAACGGCTGAAACAGTCTGTAAAGAATATCTTGGTACTGAAAATGTGCTCAATTGTGAGCCAATCATGACAGCGGAGGATTTCGCCTACTATCTT
>Ga0114951_10006714_pt1 | contig 10074 bp, 25 predicted proteins | sample AM7aDNAmetaG_FD_88677 | JGI IMG/M metagenome (GOLD analysis project Ga0114951, IMG submission 88677) | Freshwater microbial communities from Finland to study Microbial Dark Matter (Phase II) - AM7a DNA metaG | ecosystem: Environmental > Aquatic > Freshwater > Lake | place: Finland: Lake Alinen...
GGATTTTAAACGAATTTTTTTCATGAAATGATTATGATAAATTCAGGAGACATGCTAGATCTTGTTGATTCAAGCGACTTGGTAACAGTAATTCAGCCAGGAAAATTACTTTTTTCTGAGGATGGCGGCACATCTAGCAATAGCAAAATTAGCGGTCACACAAAAGAATACTTTGACTTTGAGAAAAAATGAAGATAAAAGCGTTTAAAAATCCTTTTATTCACCACCCAGGAGATAATCTCAAGTTAGACAAATTTTCTTTTATGAGTGGTGTCCCTGCGTGGCGACAGATAAATCCAAAATTTATTATGTGGTTTGAAGTAAAAGTTAATGGTGTCTCTGCAATTACTCTTTTAAAAAAAGAACAAAAGGATTTCCGAGACGACGTAAGTCAACACTTTTATAAGTGTTTGGTTGTTCCCAAAAATAAAGAAGAGGGTAGTTTTACTTGTTTCATAGGAAAGTGTTGGTTTGTTCCAAAAGTTAAAATGCTTTTTAAGTCGTGCTTACCAAAAGCACTAGATTTTAATTCTAACTCTTTTATCGTCGCTGATGCAATTACAAGTTATTATATTTCAAGAGAAATTCAACAACGACAATGATAAAAGAAGGAGACTTATTAGTTTTAAATTCTGAGTGCAGCAGTGAACCACTAAATTTATGGTCCCTTTCAGCCACAAAAAACGCACTTGTCGCTCCCATTTCTGTGTATCAAAAGAGTGAGATTATTACTTTGATCTGTATTGATCCCGACAACGGTACAGTGATTTCCAAATTTGATAAAAAAGTTCGTTACATAAATGTCTTGATTATTTCTTCAACTCACAGAACCCAAAAGGGGTGGATTCACTCTCGGCACATAGTTTAATTCTATAATTCAAGAGGGGCATTTTTGGGTGAATATGGCTGTCAGTAGGCGAGACTAGTGTCAAAACATTTTTGGACTTGAGTTCAATTTCGGGTCTAATTTCTAGACATTTTGGACGATAAATGGCGATAGCAGATCGTAGGAGCAATTTATTGGAAAGGCGAGAAACGGGGGGGAGGATCCCGACCCTAATTATTTTAATTTCTAAGTATGCGTAACTACACGACTTTTAGGTAATAATTTTGGAAGATTTCTGTCAACTTTGGCATGTGTTACAATCTAAAAATAACGATTTAAGCCAATAATCTTAATTTGACCAAATGGGAAATAAAATCTTTATGGAAAAGGGTGATTTTTTAGAATTAAAAAATCCAATTCATGCCAAACTAAATGGATGGCATTATATTAGCAAATTTAATAATTTTCATCTTGCTTTTGAAAGTTCAACCGAAAATATTTCTAGTGTAATTTATTTGGGAGAAAAAGAAAATACATACTCTGCTTTCGGATATTTTCTATGTTTGGTGGTGTTTAAAACTAGTTCTTCTAGAAGTGGGTGGATTTGGAAAAGATGTTTTAGATTATGAATATCGGAGATATATTAGAATTTAAAGATTCATATAATAACACAATGGTGGCAGGGTGGAAGGCGGTTGAATTACTAAAAACTGGCGTTCATATTGGCAGTTTTTATAGTCTTACAAGAGACATATCCTCGGTTGTTTTCTTGGGAAAAGAAAAATTAAATGGTAATATTAAATATTTGTTGTGTTTGGTAGTTTTTAAAGTTGATTTATCTTCAAGAGTATGTTTTGTTTGGAATAAATATTTTGACTTATGATTAATTCTGGAGATATATTAAAGATTGGATCACCAAAAGATTATCTTTTGTGGGTTGAAGAGTTTACCTCTATCTTAAACTATCTGACCGGAAAAATCAATCCCTATAAACTTTCTGAAATATCTCACATTGTTTGGTTGGGACCACCAGAGATGAATGGAGAGAATAATCAAGTTTTTCTTTTAAGTCTTCTTTTTTTGGTTAGCGGTAAAACAATTAAATGTTGGATGAACAAAAGTTATTTTATAACATGAATACAAATAATAATCTATGTGCAGCAGAATTATTACAGTATAGCAAGAAGGACCACAATTATATAAATTTAGTAGGAACTTTGGGAGGTCCCCAAGATGTAATCTCTAGAGTAATATGTACAATTGAAAACATTGCTTCTATTGTTTATTTAGACAAAATTGCTTATGAAGCATATGCAGAAAACCCACCTGTAATTTGGAAATATTTACTTTGTTTGGTGATTCCAAAAGTAGGATGTTCCACTAAAGCTTGGATTAGAGACATTTATTTAGAACCCCTTATTTCTATAGAAGATCAATGAATGCCCAATCCAGGAGACACAATCGTGCCAACTCACCATGAATATGTTATTCACAATAACAGCGGTTTAGAGGAAAAAGGAATAATAATTTACTCTTATTCTATAGTCGTTGATCATCGACTGGATGATAGGGCAATTAATTTAAAAATAGTTTTGTCAATTATCTTTTTAGAAGAAAAAGAAATCATCAATATACTTAGTCTTTGGAAGCTCTATCTTCTAATTTGCGTTTGGATCTTTGACAGAAGTAATTTTTGAAGTTTGACCGAGCCGAAATTCCCGGTGAAGAAATCCCGTAAAACTGAGATTCGCTCCAGAAGGGCAAGTTGATTCCCAAAGGCCAGTAAAGCAAAGTTTGGTGACGAAAGTGAAAATATCGAAGAGAAACATGAATGGAAAATAAGCTTTTTCGTGAGAATTTGTTAAATTCAAACAAGAGTGTTTTGTTATATCTTCCGTGCTATCTTAACCAGAGTGTTAACTTGTAATCTATTAAAACCCAAAAACAAGTTTATAACTGGTGGCTTAGTCACTAATCCTATCTGGCTTGCTAAGTTTAAAAAAGACATTATTTCTGCAATTCTGGTTGGACAATCATTTTTATTCGATACTACGCTTGGTAATGATTTATATTTATATTTCCACTATTTGATAATCCCAAAAGATAGTAATCCAAAAATTATGAAAACCTATAAATATATGGTGTCATACAATGCAGGACGATTACACTTTGGTTAAAGATTATTTAGATACTTTTTCTGAAGGCGATTTAGTGCCTTTAGAATATTTTATAAAATTGAATGCGTCCTATAATGTTTCCAATATTGTTTTCTTGAATCTTGTTGAGACTTGTGATAGACTTCTTGTAAGATGTCTTGTGGTCTATGAGAATGGATTTACAAGAATTGAATTAACACCATGGACTTGGTTTAGTCAAAAAGATGACTGACTACAAAATATACAAAGGAGATATCCTAAAATTTCATGAGAGTCGTTTAATATCAGGGTCTACTACACATTTATTATGGAATCTTGACAGTTCTAAAAGCAATACAGAAATTCTGGTTTCAACTATCAATCATGTTGTTTATCTTGGAACTGTGGATAAACAAAACTATCAAGATGGTGATCGTAAATGGCATGTCGGGTGTTATCTTGAGTGTTTGGTGGTCATGAAAGATGGCAGAATCATAAAGTGTTATATGTGGATGGGAAACTTTGGAAGAGGAGATTTTGAAGATGATCTCGGGTGATTTGCTAAGACCAACAGTTGATATTTGGTTCTTTCCTGAAAATACAAAAATAACCAGGATGGTTAGTGTTAAAGAAGTTGCAGCCATGATCTATAAATCCCCAGCTATAACAATGGGAAAACATATTTTAATGGAATAATTGTATTTAAATCTGGTCCAACACTAAATGGTGTGATAGAGGACGATGGATTAATCAATGAACAACTTTGAAAATTCATTACAATATGCTAATACTTTCGAAGATTTTCTATCTGGTTTAAAAATTGGCGAATTGGTGATTGCTTCACAGTTAAAAGAATTTGAATCACTAATAAACGATTTTGAAGAATTGGTTAGCATAACCTTGCTAGAAAAGCAAATAAATCACATAACAATAAAACAGGGTAAAATTACTGGCGGGAAAGCCACAATCGAGTTGCCTAGCATTCCTTGGAATCTTAATCTTTTTAAATGTTTATGCACATACAAAAATAAAAATCAAGAAATTAAAATATTCACTTAATGAAAACCAAATTAATAGATAATATCTTTGAGCTAGTCTCTTGTGACAATGATTCATTTTATGAACTTAGCAGAGCGCCTTTGGCTTATCAATATTTTAGAAATACTTTTAAAAATATAAAAAATGGTGATTTCCTTCCAGAAATCTTTGAAGAAGATTGTTCGTCATTCAAGTGGTTTGGACTTGTAGAAACAGACAAAGTTAGTCTAGAAACTTCCAGTGTTCTATCTAATGCATTTGAAATGTTTTCAAACAATATGATACAATATTGCATTTTTCTAGGTTTTGAACTGTTATATGAAATACATAAAAAATCATATAACAAACAAAGTGTTATTAATGGCATGTTTTATTATGCAGAAATGGAAATACCGCTTCGTCATCTTTATGTGAAGTGTTTGATCGGTTTAAAAATGGGGGATGCAAGCTATATTTTATTCCGTGGAGATGGTTTACTCCGAAAATTTTATAATAAAATAAAATCTTGTTGTTGTAAAATAACGGTGTATGATAACACCGGGAGATATTCTCAAACTAAAAGAAAATTACGATTATAACGAATCTGGTGTTATGTGCATGTTTTTAGCCGAATATCAATCTACTTCGGGGGACACTTTAATTTATGGTGCAACTGGACTTCAAGTAATATCAGACATAACCTACAAAGAAGCTGTAGATCACACCAAATTTATTTATTTAAATAAAGCAGCAATCGTTGGGTCGTCATGCACCATGTATAAATGTATCGTTGTTCCTAAAACAGGAAATAGTTATGTTGCGTTTGTGATACTAGACAGGTTTGAAAACTCATGATTTCTTTTACAGATTATTATATTGAAGAACACAAATCGTTATTAATGCGGTGCAAACATCAATCAGGGGATATTCTCAAAGTTAAAGAAACTAATTTAAGTTTTCTTGTGATGTTTATGGCGACCCCTTCGGAAGATGGCCGAATTAATTTAGAAAATGTTGAAAATACTTTCGTGCTTCCAAATAGTATTTTTATTCTTTTAAATCCTGTATATCTTCATAATGGATACTACGCACCAACGCTTGGTTATCATTGTTTAATTACACCGTCAAAACAGGATAAAAATCTTCGTTCCATGACTGGATATATGGTTGCTGATCTTTTCGAATAAAATTGTAATCAGCACTGAACTGTGATATTATAGACAATATGAAATCGGGTGATTTAATACCAATTCCGGCATATAGAAAAAGAATATTTATTACGCATGTTGGACCGACAGTTGGATACTACAGCATTTTAATTTCGGAATTGTCGAGTATAATCTTCTTAGAGGTTGATAAAACCACAGAAACTTTAAAACTATTGTTGGTGTTTAAAAATGGCTCGTCTAGAATTGGTTATGCACACAAAACACCCTTTTGTCATAAAATGGGGATAAAATGGAACGAGGACAATTATGTAAGTTTGTTCCGCTACAAGGTGGTGGAACCCACTTGGATGTATTTAAAATTGCAGATTTTGAAAATTATCCATATTTTTATGGGTGGGAAGCCTTTAAGTCAATTCATGGCAATAATATAAGAATAATTATTTTCTTGGAATATGTGGAATTAATCCGAGCGTGGCATGACACAGATTGTAATCTAGAAGATAAGGTTATTTATCCAGCAGATAAGTGTTTGATTATTACCGATGTTTCAACTTTTCGTGGGTATGTTTTGGAAGGTCAATTGAAATCGTCATGACTGCTTTAAACTTTAAATTTAAAAGAGGTTATAAAAAGTTTGGTCTTAAACCCGCCATGTGGCGCAGTTCTAGTTCGGAATATAAAAAATTTATAATATCAATTTATACTTTAAGTTTCGGAGAGTTGTTAAAAATTAACTACAAAGATGACGATCCATATTTCTATTTTTATGGATTGGATGAATACAGAGGAGGAACAAGAATAAATAAATCAGAGGCGCGTAGTATAACCTTTTTTGGTGCCGATGCAGACTATGTTAAGTGTCTATTAATTACGAATTCTCATCCCATAAGAACTGGAAAAATACACTGGTGTTCCATTAAAGTAGATAATTAACAACATGAAAAAAGAATTACGTAGTTTTATTAAGAATGTTGTAAAAGAACATTTTACGCAAGATCAACAATCACCAGAAAACATTTCAAGAGTTGATACTTTGTTTCCTGAAGTTGAATCTCCATTTAAAGAAAAAAGACTTGTAATTGATCGTTTAAAAACCCTTATCGCAAAAGAAATAGAGTTGGGTACAATCAAGACAGATGATCAACTAGAAGATTATTTTGACTCAATTCATGAGGCTTTAAAAGAATTAAGAACGGTTCCTTTAAACGTGTTTATTAGTGTTGCAAAACTGGAGAAGTAAATATTTTCAAACTTGGCGATTTAGTGCAAGTGTGTGGACAAACCATTCTCAAAGATGGGTTAGAAACTCATATGAATATAAATGGCTATTTATATAGTGGTTGTGAAGTTGACGCAAAATCTCTTATTTTAAAAAATAAATTAGTTAATATTCCCGCTGGCGAACAAGGAACAATATTAAAAGAATTAGGGTCACATTCAACTAAATTTTTTTTAGTCTGGATAACAAATCAAAAAACATCTATATGGTTATTATCTAATCAACTGAAGCTTACAATATGAGCATTGGAATGAAGACAAGATTTGATTCGTTTTCACAAAAAATACGAATATGCCCATCTGTTGGTCATTTTGGCACAATGACCAAATTCATGGAAGAAGAACACGGATATTTTGTTATTCCTTGGAATGCAAAAGATTATGCAATCTATATAACAGAAAAGATTAAACAAAATTCTAATCCACGTAATTGGATAAATATTAGAAAGTCTAAAAGATTGTTCTGGCAATCAGGAATCTAATTTATCTATTAGAGACCGTCATTTTCGTCTTAGACATCAGAAACATCAACAAGTAACGTAGTGTCAACATTGCTGAAAGGTCCATAAATGAGCGATTCAAAACGTACAGCCAAGGTTGTCAGTGTTCATGAACTTGTAGAAGGCGCAGAGTTCGACTTGGAAGAATTCCAAGTTTCTGCCAGCGGTCCAAGCGTAAAGAATCCTGGTGAGAATGCCATCTTCATGGTTAATATGAAGATCGAATGTGAAAAAAAGGTAGAGGGCTACAACATAAAACCTGGAATGTGGCGCATCACCCCGGAAATGGGTCTGCAACCTCTTGAAATGCCAGAAGTTAAGTTCTATGAAACTGAAACATCAAAAACTCTATTAAAGAATTTTGACAACTTCATAAGCAAACTTCATGTTTATGAAAAATATGGAATCACAAAAAAGCGTGGAATTCTTTTGGGATCTGATCCCGGTGTAGGGAAATGTTTGGCCAAGGGAACAAAAGTTTTAATGTTTGATGGTTCTACAAAAAATGTTGAAGATATCACAGAAGGTGAACAAGTCATGGGGCCAGATTCAACACCAAGAAACGTGTCTGGAGTCATAAGTGGTTCAGAGGAAATGTTTGATATAATTCCCGTCAAAGGAGATAAGTGGAATTGTAACAAATCACATATTTTGTCACTACAAGCAAATGGTAAAACCGGAGGTTATAAATCTGGTTCAATCGTCAATCTTAATCTTGAGAGTTATAATCAATTATCCAAATCAAACAAATCAAGACTAAAACTTTACAGAACTGGCATATCTTTTTTAGAACAAAATACAACAGTGGACCCGTATCTTATGGGAGTTTGGCTTGGAGATGGTAGTTCATCAAAACCAGTAATTCACAATACGGATGAAAAAATAATTAACAGTGTTTTGTCTATTGTTAAAGACATGGAACATTCAAGTTCAATCTGCTGCGGTGACAAAGGTAAATGTCCTGCAATAAACATTAGTAACAACTATAAAACAAATTTGTTACGAGAATCAATGAAAAAAAGTATGACAACTGGCGAAAAGAGAATCCCCAGGGAGTTTTTAATAAATTCAAAAGAAAAAAGATTAGAATTGTTAGCTGGATTAATTGATACCGATGGAAGCTTAAGTAATGGTTGTTTCGACATAATTACAAAATTTGACGGTTTAAATGAAGATATTCTATTTTTGGCTAGATCATTGGGTTTTGCGGCCTACTCTAAAAAATGTAAAAAAGGCATAAAATCAAGAAATTTTGTCGGAATATACAATCGTATTACAATTTCGGGTGACATCAATCAAGTGCCAACCAAATTAGATAGAAAACAAGCGGATCCCAGAAAACAAGTTAAAAGTGTACTTAGAACAGGATTTTCAATCAAACCCACAGGCGTGGGAGAATATTATGGTTTCCAATTAGATAAAGATGGTTTATTTGTTTTGGGAGATTTTACTGTCACCCACAACACCGCAACTTGCAACTACTTTGCAAGAAAACTACAAAATCAAAAAGATATTTGTTTCTTGAGAATTGATTCTTCACAAGTTGCTTGGGAAACCATAATCACAATGTTTATGGATGCCAAACCAACTGATGCCAAGTTGGTCGTCCTCGTAATTGAGGATATTGGGGGAACTGGTCTGGAGGGTCAAGATACCGGGCGCGTTACTCCGCAACTCTTGAATTTCCTAGACGGCAACGTTGATGCGTTTAAGATCCCAACATTGATTATTGGAACAACCAACTATCTTGACAACGTTGGTGAAGTGTTAAATAACAGACCGGGACGCTTTGATGTTGTTATGCAAGTTAAACCACCTTCTGATGAAGAGACTGTTTGGATCGTAGAACAATTCATTAAACGCGATTTAACGGGTGCAGAAAAGAAAGTCTTTAAAGGTAAGAATTTAACTCCTGCTTACGCAAAAGAAGTCGTTGTTCGTTCTGAACTAAACGATATAACTCTTGAAGCAGCAGTTGCAGAAATTACCGAACAAAGAAAGAAAGCTGAAAAGCGTTCACATACAGCAGCGAGAACTGGAAATGTTGGTTTTGGCGGTGGGTATAATGATTGATACTGAGGTCACATTCTCTAACCTAAAATTACCCAAACCAGTTTTGTACGAACACACTTTTGATGTTTATCAAAACAAAGCGAGGATTACAGTAACAGATCAATTAATTATAATTGATAGAGTATCATCGGAAATAGACACTTTAATTATTCCGATTAAATCTATCAAAGCAATTAAGTTGGGACAAGGCAAATTTCTTATCAGTTGCTCTGCCACTGAGGAATTTTTTATCCACATTCAAGATAATGACGAACAAGAGTTAAAGAATATTTTTGAGTTAAGGGAAACATTAATTTTCCTTTTGGGAAAGGTAAACAAGTCATGAAGGGCGACATAGTAAAAGTCATTGATAAATCAATGCATGTTGATGTTGGAGACATAAAGTGTTATAAACCTTTTGTTGATGCCAATCAACAAATTATTAGAGATAAAAAAGGTTTAATTAACATGATTGCATCTCGAACATATCCTGTCGGAACCATCGGGGTTGTAGAGGACTCTTTTGAAAAAGTTTCTCCACATGAGTACATTGCAGTTCCGGTTAGAATCAAGTTTGACAAAGATGACCCAGGTGAAGTGTGGTGGTTTTCAGCAGATAACATCCACATTGTAGGACATGTAGGAAATTAGATTTTGTGTGAGTGTTGTTGTAGGGCGGCTGGAGTGCCAAGGGGTGGTTTATTCTTTAAATTATTAATTACTTGTCCTACCAAATTTAATTTTTCTCTATAATCTTTTTCGATTTGAGAAACAGTTTCAGTGTATATTTGCGACCAGTCATATTCATTTTCATTTATACCGAAATATTCATCTTCTCTGATATCCGAACATATTTTATCAAAATCTGATTTATTTAAATTATTCATATCATTAACGGCAGTTTCTTTGTCACGTGTGGTATGAAAGTCAACGATTAAATTCGTTAGTTTTCTAGCCAATTCTTTATGAGCCATGTCGTCGGGTTTATTCGCCTCTTTTATAACAAATTTTATAAAATTGCGTATTAAATTACTTTTTTCCATGTTGATAATTATGGTGTGGTTTTAAAACTATGATATAGTTAGTTACAGTGTCTA
>Ga0114951_10006715_pt1 | contig 10072 bp, 7 predicted proteins | sample AM7aDNAmetaG_FD_88677 | JGI IMG/M metagenome (GOLD analysis project Ga0114951, IMG submission 88677) | Freshwater microbial communities from Finland to study Microbial Dark Matter (Phase II) - AM7a DNA metaG | ecosystem: Environmental > Aquatic > Freshwater > Lake | place: Finland: Lake Alinen...
CGCCATCATGGGCGGCAATCTGCTTCACGAGGCCGAATGAAACGATGTCGCGGCTGTAGCCGGGGTACTTGACCACTCGCAAGGCGGTCTTGATGTCATCTTCCGTTAGCATGTTGAGGTTGTTTGCACGAACGCCGCAATGTAGAACGGAGCGCAGCGAAGTCAAAAGCAAAGGTACGACAAGCAAAGGCAGGGCGCATTCGCGAGTTGTTGGTTCGGAGTCCCGGCTTTAGCCGGCGAGGGCCAGGATTGGCAAGCCAACGGGCAGGGCGGTGGCGCGCCAGACCGGCTAAAGCCGGGACGGGTGAGGGAATAATGATCGAACTCACGTTCGATGCTACGATAACGTGGAGGCCGCTTGAAAAGACCTTCAAGCCAGAACCCCTGCTCGGGCGGCATCACTTCGCGGTCAGGACCACGTAGTTACGCTTCCCTTTGCGCAGAAGCAGATGTTTGCCGAAGAGAAGGTCCTTCGCGGCCACCATGCGCTGGAAGCTCGCTTCGCGCTGGTTGTTCACATAAACGCCGCCGCCCTCGATGTCCTTGCGCGCCTGGCCTTTGGACTGGCAGAGACCGCCATGCACCAGCAGCTCGACCAGCGGCTTACCCGCCCCGTCGAGCTCGGTCTTCCCGATTTCCTTTGTAGGCACTTCGCCGACGATCTCGTTAAACGTAGTCTCGGAGATGCCGGCCAGGTCGCCACCGAAGAGGATTTCGCTGGCGCGCATGGCCTCCGCCGTCGCGGCGGGGCCGTGCACGAGGTCGGTCACCGCCTTGGCGAGCGCCTTGTGCGCAGCGCGAGCGCCGGCGTTCTCGTTGTGCTGCTTTTCCAGCGCGGCAATCTCTTCCTGGCCCATGAATGTGAAGAACTTCAGGTAGCGGACCACGTCGCGATCGTCGGTGCGAATCCAGAACTGGTAGAACTTATAGACGCTGGTCCGACGCGTATCGAGCCACACTGCGCCGGCCTCGGTCTTGCCGAACTTGGTGCCGTCGGCGTTGGTGATCAGCGGCAGGGTGAGGCCGAAGACGGTGCGCCCAAGCTTCTTGCGGGTGAGGTCGATGCCCGCGGTAATGTTACCCCACTGATCACTGCCGCCAATCTGAAGCTCGCAGTTGTGGTCGCGGCACAGCACGTAGAAGTCGAAGGCCTGGAGCAGCATGTAGCTGAACTCGGTGTAGCTGATGCCGACCTCGCGGTCCTCCATGCGCGCGCGGACGCTTTCCTTGGCCACCATCTGATTGACGGAAAAGTGCTTGCCGATGTCGCGCAGGAAATCGAGGAAGCTGACGGGCGCCGTCCAGCTCGCGTTATCCAGCAGGCGGGCCGGGTTGGTCGGGGTTTCGAAATCCAGCAGGCGGCAAAGCTGTTCCTTCACCCTGGCAATGTTGTTGGCCAGGATTTCCTTGGTGAGCAACTGGCGTTCCTGCGTCTTGCCGCTCGGGTCACCGATGGAGCCGGTCGCGCCGCCGGCCAGCGGGATGGGGATGTGGCCCATCAATTGGAAGCGCCGCAGCCCCAGCAGCGGCACGAGGTTGCCGACGTGGAGGCTGTCAGCCGTCGGGTCAAAGCCGCAGTACAGGGTAATGGGGCCCGGGTTGACGCGTTTCGCCAATTCCAGAGGGTCGGTGCAATCGGCTAGCAAGCCGCGCCATTGCAGTTCGTCCAATATGTTCATCAGGGGGGAGAATAGTTTGCCGGGGGCCAATTTCCAATAACGACTTTAGCCTACTCGCGCCGCCGGGCACGGCCAGGGACAAAGTCGGTGATAAGGGCTCCAATCTGAAGCTGTAGGAGACGACGTAAGGAGTCTCTAATCAGCACGTTCCGAGAAAGCGCAGGTTTGTGGAACAGGCCACGAGATCAGAGACTCCTTACGTCGTCTCCTACAATGACTTAAGAAGACTTTGTCACTAGCCCTGCGCCGCCGGGCTGGGGATTGCCAATCTGGTAAGTCCAGTTGGTAGCGCCCGGAATATCCACCCCGTTGAAACGCCACTGGTAGCTCGCGGCATTAGGTGAAAAGACACTGAAGGTAAGCGCGCTTTGCATAGCGCGCTCATGAGCGAGCAAGGCTGGATTTGCGGCTACTGCGGCCAGCGTATCGCAGCCGATTCCAGCCATATCGAACACTTTCGGCCTCAAGGCCCGAATCTCTTTCCCCAGTTCCAGCTTCAATACGACAACCTTTTCGCTTCCTGCCAGCGGGAAACCCAGCCCGGCGAACCCCTTGACTGCGGCAAACTCAAGGACGACTGGTTCGATCCTCTTCTCCTCATTGCTCCGCTGCAGCCGGATTGCGAGCTCCGTTTTCAATTCACGGCTGATGGTGGCATTCACCCGGCCCAGGCCACCGATACCGCCGCAACTGAAACCCGTCAGCATCTCGGGCTGGACATCTCCAAGCTGCGCCGGTTGCGGGAAGGCGCGATTGACGCCGTCATAAACGATCTCCCTAGCCTGACCGACGAAGACCTTCGCACACTCACGGTAGCGCTCATGCAACGCGACCCCGCCGGCACATTTCCGGAGTTCTGTCTGCCGGTTGTTTTTGTGCTTCGCGGACTCCTACCGCCATGAAATCCTGTAATTTCCTGCATTCAATCGTGCCCTGCTGCTCCACGGCGGTCTCGATCAGGACTCCCTTGCGGCCCGTCTCATTCGTCGTATCCCTCCCATTCCTCCCAAGAAATCCTGCAATGATCATGCAACTTCCCTGCAACGCCCGTTGGCCCGCACCGCGCAGGAAGTAGCGCACTCTGGCTTGCAAAGCCCAACTTAGCCCCGACCGCGTAGTCCGCCTCCATAGCAACCTCGCCAGCATCCTCGGGCTGGCCCCGAAAGGAATTCGATAATGAGCAAGAACGACAAAACGGGAGCGCTTTTCAAGCAAGTAGTACCTAAGATGCCCAATGGATTGCGCGACTCAAGGCCGGTGAACACAAGACGGGTGCCTTGCTGGTTTTGGACGAAATTCAAAAGGTTGCGGATTGGTCGAGGGCTGTGAAGTTGGAAGATTACGAGCAGCGGGCCGCCGCGCAGACGGCGCCGGCGCCGTGAACGGTGGCAACCATCGTTCGGCAGCGCTCAGTCCTTGGGATATAGCACGCCGAACCGGCGCTGCTGTTGTTCGTTGGGTTTCGCGTCTTCGTGCAGACCGCCTGCGGTGAACACTTCGCGCAGCGCGTCGAGATAGCCGAAGCCGGCCAGCGTGGACGGCATCAGGAAATGGCCCTCACCAAATTCGTTCCAGTTAGCTAGCATCAGAATGCGCCGGCCCAATGAGTCTGCCGGCAGGGTGGGGATGAAGTCGTCCCGCGCCCACTGTGCCAGCGCCCGGTAATCCGCAACCGGCAGCCAACCGCCTTCGCGCACGCCCCACGCCTCGCGGTCCCAGCCCATCGAGATGCTCGGCAGGCTGCGGAATCCCACCGTCGCAGCGGCGTCGCGTTGGGCCGCGTTCTGCTTGCGCTGAACCTGGCTGTCGGGCGTGCCCCACGTGTAGGCATAGCAAGCGTCCACACCGATGGCTTGCATCGTCTTTAACGTGGCCGGGTTGGCCGTGCGGTCCTCCATCAGCACGATGATGCCGGGCAGGCCCGCTTTCGCCACCTCGTCGCGCAACGTCTGGATCGCTCCCCGCGCGCCCTCCGCGCCCCCGAACATCCGCTGCAAATTTCCGAGGTGGTAGATGGAGAGCACTGGCTTGCCGTCGAGCTTGAGGTAGCGTGGGTCTTTGAAGAAGTACTCGATCCAATAAGGAATAATGTTCTCGCGCCAGTCCTGCGGGTTGGTTTCGCACGCGCCCTCGTCGGTACACATGATGGTGAACTTCTTCAGATGGCTGTAGCGCGCGTTGAACAGGCCCTTGATGAGGCCCTGGTCCAGCACCCCGTCCTTGATCGGATGGTTGATCGCGTTGTTCGGGCGATACCAGCAGTGCTGCTCGAAGCCGATGCCGTGTTCGACCTGCCATTTAATCTCCCAATCGGTTTCCTCCGGGTGGCCCTCGTCATACCAGCCGAGATACGGCTTCCGTTTGTCGCGGTAGGGATAAACGTAATCCCAGCCCGCGTAGGCCGTGCCCTCGCGCCAGAGATTGCAGCTCTGCGCGCCCAGAAGAAACCCGTTCTTGACCGCGACCGGCTTCGGCTCCGGCACGTAGTCGGCGGGATATTCGCGCCACGGATAGACCTGCACGTCGTCGATCCACATGACGGTGGTCCGCTCGGTCTCGAATCGCAGTGCGGTGAAAGACTTGAATCCGGAAAGGAATTTCGCCTGGGTCGCCGCAGGCTTGCCATTCACAAACACATCCGCGGTTCCCGCCGCGGGATCGGCGATCACTTTGACCATGTACCAAAGGTTGGTGCGATAATCGCGCACCAGCGGCACGGGCTGAGATTTCTCGTCGAAGAAGCAGAGATTGCCCCCGGCGGTGGCGACGCGGATTCCATTCTTGCCGCCGCAGAGTGTGGCCCCGGCCCCCGCGCGCCTTTCCGGAAGGAGGAAACGATACTCGAACACGGTCTTGCCTTGAATGGGCACGAAGTCCCTCCAAGCCGCCGCCCGCCGCTCCGCTGTGGCAGCCAGCTTGAGACTGAAGATGTCAGGCTTCGTGCCACACTCGAACTGCTCCACAGAAATCGTTCGCTCCACCGGGTCGCTCGTCCAGCCTGACGGCAATTTACCAGCGCCACAGGTCACGAATGTCTCGTTGACCGCGTAGCCTTTGAAAATGTTGACCGGGTTTAGGAACAGCTCCCCGGTCGCCGCATCGCCGGTCTTCGCGACGAAGTAGTCAATCGTCCTCACCGGATGTGCGAAGGACACGGCCGGCGCCTTCAAGTCGCCATCGACAAACACGTCCGCCGTCTTCGTAGTGAGGTCCGCGACGACTTTGACGCCGCACTCGCGTCCGTCCTCAATGGGTGCCAGCACCGAGAGTTTCCCAGCGCTGCCTTCGACGCACAGGTTTCCGTCCGCCGTCACCAGACTTACGCCGGCTTGCTCCAAGTCGCGCAACTGCCAGCACGCGCCGTCCATCCGCGCCGGCAACTTGAAGCGGAATTCCAACGTAAGTTGGCCGTTCGTCTGGCGGGCGATTTGGTGCTTGAGGATGATGGCGGCGTTGGAACTGGTGTCCACCAGCTTGAACCAGTCGCTGTGAAAGGCGAAACCCTCCGGATACCCGCAGGTAGGTTGAAAGGCGATATTCCCGCCGCTGCGGTCCACTTCCCAGCCGGATAGCCGGCAATCTGTGCCCGGCCAGCAATACGGTCGTGGCGACATGAAGAAACAGTTCAACAGGTAGCCGGTCGTCACATCGCGCAGGAACGGCGTCGGTTCACGCCCCGCCTTCAGCAGGGTTGGCCCCAAACCGGCGACGTCGAAGAAGATCGTTGGCAGTCCGTAGCCCTGTTCCGCGTGGCCGTAGGTTTGCGCGGGGTAGGTGTCACCCGTGGCGAAAACGCCCGAGCGCACCTCAACCGCAGCCTGATGTTCGCCTACGTCCGCGAGGTCAAAAAACGGGTCGCCGCCCGCCTCCTCACTGGACGTGATGCGATAAGCCTGGCCGGGTGAAAGCCAAACCGGCACCTTCAGCAGCTCAGAGGCATAACTGCCGGAATCCACTTCGGAAGCCGGCGACACGGTCACGTTCGCCAACCGCTTCGTTGTCGTAGTGTCCCAAAGAATGATCTGGTGGTTGCGTTGCAGCCTGCCGCCGCTCACCGAGCGCCCCAGCGCCGTGACGCGAAGCTTGGCGGCGGGGATGAACTCGTAACCAACCTGGCCGGTGAAATTTGCGCGTGCCCCTTTGTAGGCGTGAGCAAACAGATTCACTGACGCCGGTGTGACATTTCCCGGTGCGGGCACCGTGGGCGATTGCGCAGGGCCGGGCATCGCCCAGGCAAGCGAAACCGCAAGTAGCATTATCTTTTTCATCGTGCTCTGAATCGAGAGGGAAGCAGATCTGAGAGCAAGAAACAATCTCAGCCGGTTTCCACTGGCCAAACGTGCCCTGATGAAACTCCCGTCGCTCGAAGATTACGAGCAGCGTTGCGCGGTAAGCCCCCTGAGAGTTTTGAGACGCTGCGTGCGTATATTGCTCGCGAAAGTCACGCCCCAAAAAGCGAGCTTGACTCATGTTTTGCCCGTAAGATTGTGGTGTCATGTGCTTACAAGTTTCTTCTGTTCTCCGGTGGCAGGCTTGGAACTGGAGTGGTGATGAGATCATCCACAAACCGGTCATCCCGGCCTGCCGGCCCATCCCTCGCACCGGGCTAAGGTATCCCATCGACATTCGGGAGTATCTGACCACGGCGGACAATGCGGTCGTGGGCGAAAAGCTCGGCGGGCTGGTCAAGGCATTGCCGCCAGCGGATCAGGCGCTGTTTCGTTCCCACACCCGCGGCAGCTTCGACTTCCGCACCGACAAGATCGCCCAGTTCTTCGGCACGCTGCGCTACCTCAAATCCTACAATAAAACGCGGCACTGCCCCGACGCTTGGCTGTATCCCGATGAGACGCTGGCGCAAGGCGGCGGCGACTGCGAAGACTTAGCCTTCTTGCTGGCGGCGCTGCTTATGGCGGCGGGGGTGAGCAATTACTGCGTTCGCGTCGCGCTCGGTTCGCTCCTGATCCATCAGCCTCGTGGGAAGGTCCGAAAACACGATCACTGCTGGGTAATGTACCAGAATGAAAGCGGCGTCTGGGAAATTCTTGAACCCACCGTTCTGGTGGATCGGAAGCCACTCGCCCCGACCGCTCAAGCCGCCACGGTCGAACGATACCCCACCGAGTACGTGCCTCATTATGTCTTCAATTCCGACCACCTGTGGTTGATCCGCTCGGCGCACCTCGATCTGCGCCAGCGGTTTGACGACTATTGTGGCGGTCGCCGTAACTTCTGGAACAAGTTCGATCCGGCTTTTGCCGCCACGGTTCATGAAACTATCTTCGACACAGCGCTGGGAGGTCGGATTTCGCAGGCTGCGATGGCCGCTATCAAGCGCAAGAGCCTCTGCCTCGATGCCAACATTGCCACATACGCCCCCCGCGACCACTTCGATGACAGCTACCTCGCGGCAGGCTGGGAGGGTGTGAGGCAGCACTTGGCGGCGTTCAACGCTGACAATTCGGACTGGGAGAGTTTAGGCGCGGCGGGCCACGCCATGGGGGATTTCTACGCGCACTCGTCTTATGTCCATTTCGCCCAACTTCAGGACGCCGTGGCCGCCGATGGCCGAGCGTTGCTCTATGCGCCCGACGTCGCGCTGACCGGAACCCCAACTTATACCGCGACTCCTGCCGCCCCGTCCCTGCCTCCGTTCGATCTGACATCGGGCAAGTTCTCGACCAACGCAAATCTGTGCCCCGGCACCGGGCAGGACGCGGCCAATCAGTGGGCAGGCCAACTCATCTCGGGGCGGTACGCCCAGAAATATGATCCAAAGGCTGGGTTCTGGGAGGGCTTGACCAGCATTCCGTTGGTATTGTCCAGCGCCTCGGACTACAAGGTGCGCGGCCTTTTACCGCACCACAATGAAATCGCCGTGGACTCTGGAACCCCCGCCAAAGAGCACCGCCTTTACAGTAATGCGCCCAACCCGTCTCCGGACGACCGCAGTGCCTTCGCGAACCAGTTTCGGTGGAGGGTAAACACGGCCGTTGCCCACATCCGGCAGGCGTTCGACGACAACTGGCATGGTTCACAGCCATGAAAGGGAAGAAATCCCATTCACCTGGCATCGGTGCTCGGCAGGGGCGGGGACGGCTCGTCCCCGGTTGTGTTCGCCAACCAGCAAGACCTGGGGACGAGCCGTCCCCGCCCCTGCCGCGTGCGCTTGGGCGACCTGAACAGTTACCTATTTTTGAGCCTTGCTCTTGCTGCTGGCCCCGCCCTTCTTGCCCGCAACCAGGAGGGTTCCACTCAAAACGCCGACCGCGAAGAAGGCAAAGTACATAATCGCGGCGGGCATCTTCTGCGTATTGGGCAAAATCGGCGGCAGCGACAGGCTGACCGTTTGCCGGTTGTTCATGCCCATGATGACCAGGAGCAGCAGAATCAAGACTAAGAGAATCGTTCTCAGCAGCAGTTTGAAATTCATAAGTTGTCTCTGCGTGAGGTTAGGGAGCCGGATGGGGAAGGGCAACTGATTCATTCCATCCGACCGCGGTCAAGTTGGTGGAGTGGCAGAGATTACCTCTGGAGCAGGCAACCGGATTCGTCCGCTGCCAGACCGCACCCTCACGGGCTCGTCTCGTACACGCGGACGTAATCGACCTCGAAGAAGTCGGGCAGTTGGGCCTTGGTGATGTCGCCGCCCCACTCGCCGATTTCCTCCGTGAGCTTGAGGTACTCCGGCACCTGCGAAACGCCACCAGCTTTGGTGCGCCAGACTTCCTTCCCGTCCACGTAGAAGACGTATTCTTCCTTCGTCCAGAGCAGGGCGTAGTCGTGGAACCCTTCGGTCAAGGCGGCGACCGTGGTGTTGGTTCCGGCGCTTTTGTGATCCTTGCCGTAGCCATCCCAGTGGAGATTGAAAGTGACTTTGCCGTCACGCCAGGGAATTTCCACGATGTCGATCTCGGTCCCGTCCCGTCCTTCGTCGCCCACCTTGCCCACCCCAGAGCCCATCATCCAAAACGCGGGCCAATGGCCCGGCTGCTTGGGCATCCTGCATCGCGCCACATAGTAGCCGAAGGCGTGCTCGAACTTGCCCTGTGTGTTGACGGCTCCGCAGGTGTAGCGGTCGCCGTCCTTCTTGGTGCGGAGCAGCAATGTGCCCTTGCCGCTCAGGTAGGCGTCTTCCTTCACCCAAAATCCATCGCGTCGCTTCCAGTCGCCGAGCTGGTTCCACTTCGTCTCGTCCAGCTTGGTGCCGGTAAACTCGTCCTGCCAGATGAGTTTCCACTCCTTCCCTGCTGGCACTGGCGGCAGGGTGTCTTTCGCGGCGTCAGTCTGCGCGTAGGAAAACGACGCAAGCGCAAAACCAAGCAGAGCGACGACGGATCCTTTGCTGCCAATGAATACTAAGTCTGAAGTTTTCATACCTGTGTTTAGCGGACTTGCTTGCTCACGTTCAGTTCACTGACCTGCGAATTGAGGGTCCAAAAGTCGTAAATAAGGCCAATGCCAAATATCCCCAGTGTCACCAGGTAGAGAATGCCGGTGCCCCACTTGCCCAGGTAAAACCGGTGGACCCCGAAGACCCCCAGGAACGTGAGCAGAATCCACGCGACCGAATAATCTTTTGGGCCAGCGACATAGCGGCGGTCGGCTCGTCGAGCCATCGACGGAATCAGAACCAGGTCGATAATCCAGCCGATAAGAAACAAACCAGCCGTGAAGAACCAGATCGTGCCGGAGACGGGCTTGCCGTAGTAAAAGCGGTGGGAGCCGGTGAAGCCAAAGATCCAGAGCACGTAGCCGATCGCCTTGCTGTGGGTTTGCGTTGGAGTATTCATTATCTGGCTGAGACTACGGCTACGGCCCGCATCGTTCAACTACAAGGACCATCAACTTTTATGTAACGGCTCAGGTAGTGGGGCGGGCGTCTCGCCGGTCAGGAGGGCGTCTCGCCCTCGGTCCTCACGCGGGCGAGACGCCCGCTACGGCAGGCGAGACGCCCGCCCCACTACCTGAGCCGTTACCCTTTATATCAAGCCCCGCTGCAGGCTGGTTGCGGTTGCTTTGACTTCCCCTCAAGCGGTTCATACGCTGGACGGCAGTTAAATCAATGGCTCAGATCAATAGCAAATACTACGGCTGGTCGGTGGTGTTCGCGTCGTGGTTGGCGGTGTTCTGTCTCTTTGGCTACCGAGCTACCTTTGCCATCCTCAAGGGCCCCATGGCCATTACGCTCGGGTGGACTGCCGCTCAGGTGACCTTGGGCTATTCACTAATGATGGTGGTTTATGCGGTGGCGGCCTACTTCAGCGGACTGATGCTGGACAAGTGGGGCACCAGGCCGGTTTACGCCGTCGCCGCTGTCTGCGGCTGTCTCGGATTTCTTCTGACCGCCCGGGTGGATGCCTACCTGGCCTACCTGTTCACTTTTGGCCTCC
>Ga0114951_10006716_pt1 | contig 10072 bp, 8 predicted proteins | sample AM7aDNAmetaG_FD_88677 | JGI IMG/M metagenome (GOLD analysis project Ga0114951, IMG submission 88677) | Freshwater microbial communities from Finland to study Microbial Dark Matter (Phase II) - AM7a DNA metaG | ecosystem: Environmental > Aquatic > Freshwater > Lake | place: Finland: Lake Alinen...
CGGGGCGCTGGCTGTTGGAGCGCGAAGCCGGCAACATACGATCCTACATGGTGCACCCGCCGCCGATGGATCGCCCGAAGACGCGACAGTTGCCGCTGGACAATGTCACCGTTGAGTTGCTCGCTCGCGCGATAAAGCGCGTCGTGGATCGCTGGTTGCCGCCGCCGCCGGTCGATAATGTCGTGTCGCGACTGCCATTTACGGTAAATGATTGCATTGTGCGGATAGAGACGACGATTATCGACAAGCCGCGCATTACGTTCACCGAAGTGCTCAGCAATGTCAATCTGCGGGTGGAGATCATCATCAGCCTGCTGGCATTGCTCGAGCTGATGAAACGAAATGTGGTTATCGCCTTTCAAGATCAGGCGTTTGGCGAGATCGTGATCGAGAAGGCGCCGCCGCTGGAGCCAGAACTGGGTCAACTGCCTGCCCAGGCGGCTGACGACGTGACCGATTACGGCGATGCAAAATTGCCTTGAATCCCTTTGGCGCGGTAGCGGTAAATGTCTTCCAGTGCGCCGATGCGTTGATCCCAGCCAAAGCACTCCCAGATGCGTTGCTGTGCCGCCTGACCCATCCGCAGGGTGTCAGCGGGCGCCGCAAGCAGGCGCACAAGTGCTGACGTGAACGCCACGGCATTCCCGGCTTCTGTCAACACTCCGCTGCGCCCATTTTCGATGTAAGTCGCATTCATCCCGACATCACTGACGACCGCTGGCAACCCGCATGCCATATAGTCGACCACCTTGCCCGCACACTTTGCGCGGTTGATGTTCGTGTCGCGGTATGGGTACAAGGCGATATCGGCAGCCGCCAGTCGTTCGACAAGCTGGTCATGCGGCATGAATGCGTGATACTCAACGATGTCACTCAGCCCGGCCTGCGTCACCGCGCTCTTCAATGCAGGAAATCCAGCGCCCGATGCGATGATCACCCAGCGGACTGCGATAAAGTCCTGTCGCGCCGTTGAAACAGCCTGGATGGCGATATCCAGATCATGGTTTGCAGGAACGGTGCCGGCGTAGATCAGGATGCGCTGATTCTCCCAGCCAAACTGCGTCCGTAAGGTGTCACGCCTGGATCTCGCGGTGGCTGCTTGCTCGCGCAGGATGCGCGCAGGGCCATTTGGCATCACCCGAATCGACGTCCCCGGCGCGGCAAAGGCGCTGGATCGCGCGGCAAGCACATCGCTGGCGCAGGTGACTGCCGCTGCATGTGCGATGCACCACTTTTCCTGCCAGGCCATGACCCATTTCTGTAACAGCGGATAGGGATTGATATCGAGCCAGCCCCCGCGTCCCTCCCAGTCGTCATTGTCAAGGATCAGATTCCGAAGGCCGCGCCGTTGCAACAGGAACATTGCCAACGCGCCTGGCCCGACTGGCTTAAACACATGGATGGCGTCAGGATGCAACGCAATCGCGCGCTCGGCAAGCTGCCAGGCCAGCCGGCCAAAAGCCAGTGCGGTTGTCGCGCCGCGATTATCTTGCAGGTTCTCGATGCGCACACCGTGATCCGTCCAGTGTCTACCGCTGTCCGATGGGTTGTCATAGGGCGGGATCAGGATCGTGACCATGTGACCACGATGGACGAGTGCGTCGGCCATCGGCAGCATGCGGGCGCTAACCGTCGCTTTTGGCGAAAAGGCAAAGGGGGCGATGAAAACAAGGTTCATGTTACTGGCCGTGTTCCTATATTACACGAGCAGCGGGTAAAATCGCCACCTATGACAATCGATATTGATACACCTTACGATCTGATGCAGGCTGCGATCGCCGCATTCCGCAAGTTTGGCTATGTGAAACTCAAGAATGTGCTGTCGGCGGAGACGCTGGCCTACTATGGCGACGAGATTACGCGCAAGGTGTTTGAGTTGAATACGCTGCACTTACCGATGTCCGAGCGCAGCACCTACCAGAAGGCGTTCCTCCAGGTCATAAATCTGTGGCGCTCGAGCGATGTGGCGCGCGAGTTCGTCTTCGGAACACGGCTGGCGCGCATCGCCACCGAGTTGATGGGCGTCACTGGCGTCAGGATGTATCACGATCAGGCGCTTTACAAAGAGGCGGGCGGCGGTTTTACCCCCTGGCACGCCGATCAGTTCTACTGGCCACTGAGCAATAGCAACATCTGCACCGCCTGGATTCCGTTGCAGCATACCCCGCGCGACATGGGCCCGCTCGCGTTCGCCGCCGGCAGTCACGAGTACACCTATGGTCGCGATCTTGCGATCAGCGACGAAAGCGAAAAGGAAATTCAGCGCGGGTTGGCGGCGCAGCATTACCCGTATGAGGATACTGCCTTTGACCTCGGCGAGGTCAGTTTCCATTATGGGTGGACGTTCCATCGCGCCGACGCCAACGTCACCGCGCAGCCCAGGCGGGTGATGACAATCATCACCATGGACGAGGAGATGCGGCTGAAGGCGCCGGCAAATGCCAACCAGCAAAGGGACTGGGAATCATGGTGTCCCGGCGTCGAAATCGGGGCGCTCATCGATTCGCCGATGAACCCGGTGATTTATCACGCGGGTTAAACGATGCGCCACTTCATCGTCGAACTGACCTACACGGTGACCTTTGAGCAACTCGCGGACGTGATCCCGCTTCATCGCGCGTTTCTGCAAACAGCGTATGAGCGCGGGTGGGTACTGTGTTCGGGGCCGCAACTGCCAAAAACCGGCGGGATCATCGTGATGCGCATGGAGTCGCTCGAAGCCGTGACAACGTTCTTCGAAGGCGACCCCTTTAAGCTGCGCCGATTGGCGGACTATCGCTTCATCGAGTTCGATATGGTGAAACGACAATCTTTGTTGGATGCCTGGCGCTAGGCGGATAGTGGTATAATCAATCGTTCGTTGCTTTTAGTGTGTCGTTCTGAAATATTTGAATGTCCCGCTATTGTGGCATCAATCTGCACCCGGCGAAGGTTCAGTCCGCATCATAAGTGTGGGTGAGTACCTGTAATGCACCAGCCGCGTCGGTCCTAAAGGACTCTAAATAGTCCTCACGTTGGACGCAGAAACCATTGGGCTGGTGTTTATAAGGTAATAATGCTATTTTCTGAACTCGCGCTTGATGCACGTCTGCATCAGGCCATAAAAGCTGCCGGTTACGAATCGCCCACTCCCATTCAAGAGAAGACGATTCCATTTGGTCTGGCAGGTCGCGACATCATCGGCACCGCACAGACCGGCACCGGTAAGACCGTCGCCTTCGTTCTTCCAATCCTTCAGCATCTCCTGGATCACCCATCCACCGGTAAACGCCGGCAAGTGCGCGCATTGATCGTGACGCCCACCCGCGAACTGGCGGAACAGATCCTCGATGCGATCAAGCAGATTGCGAAATTCACCACCATCCGGGCCGCGACAGTCTATGGCGGCGTCGGTATGGGCCCGCAGGAACAGGCTTTGCGCGATGGCGTCGAAATTATCGTCGCCTGCCCTGGCCGGCTGATCGACCATATTGAGCATGGCCGCACATTGGACGGCGTGGAAACGCTGGTCCTGGACGAAGCGGATCGCATGCTGGACATGGGTTTCCTGCCTTCCGTCAAGCGCATCCTGAAGTGTTTGCCGCGCGAGCGCCAGTCAATGCTGTTCTCCGCGACGTTTGCGCCTGAGTTGAACTCACTGGCTGCGGAAATGCTGCGCGACCCAGCCCGCGTGGATGTCGGCCATGGCACGCCCCCGAAGAAGATTGCGCATGCGCTTTATCCCGTACCACAGCATCTGAAGACCGCGATGACATTGACCTTGCTGAAGGACACCAACGCCTACTCGGCGCTGGTTTTCACACGCACAAAACATCGCGCCGATCGCGTCGCCCGCCAGATCAAACAGGCCGGCTATAACGTCGCCACACTGCATTCAAATAAGTCGCAGAATCAACGCCAGCAGGCGCTAGATGGGTTCCGTTCGGGCAAAGTGCAGATTCTGGTTGCAACGGATATCGCCGCGCGTGGTATCGATGTCGCCAACATCACGCATGTGATCAACTACGACATTCCTGATACGCCGGATGCCTACATCCATCGTATTGGCCGCACCGGTCGCATCGAGCACGAAGGCGATGCGATGACGCTGGTGACGAGTGAAGACAACGCCATCGTGCGCGACATCGAACGCACGCTCGGCAAAGCCATCGAGCGCCGAACGCTGTCGCACTTCGACTACAAAATGCCGGCGCCCCCGCGCGAAACAACCGCTACCGGCGCAGCTGTTGCGCAGCGGCCGAGCCGCCCACAGCCTTCTGGTCGCAACACTCGCACGCCCTATCAGACCGAACGCTCAGTGCACCAGCAGCCGTCCGCCACTATGTCAGATTTCTCGCGCACTGACGAACACGCGCCGCGCAAGTCGCCCGTGCAACAAGGCGCGTGGCGCAACACCCGCCGTATCGGGCGTTAAAGCACGCTCCGGTTTCCCGTCCCGGAACCCACCAGTTCCAGCCAAACTTCGGTTTGGCGTTTGGCAGGCGGTAGTGCAACTACCGCCCGAACCGTAAGTGAACCGTAAGTCAGCGAGGCCGACACCATTCTGTCGGCCTCGCTTTCCTTTCCCCTCCTCACCTCTTCTCCTCCGCTCCTCTACTCACTTCAGTCTCGGCGCCTCCGGGTTGGGTCCGAAGTGCTTGAGCATGACAATAGGATCGGTCTTACTGGGGTTCGTGATCGTCACACCGGTCTGTGCCGCCTGGCATGACACGTAGTACTCATCATGGCTGAGTTGACCAAACCGCAGCAACGTTGGGGTTTCTATTGGCCAAACGCCCATCGTCCCATGTCCCTGCAGCATGATGAGACCATAGGGGCCGGAGTCGCGAATGACGGCGCTTCTGCCTGGCAACACCGTCAGTTCTTTCGCCGCGACATAGTCGTTCCCATATACGATCCACTTCTCAATGTAACCCTCGGCGGTCATCTCATCCATCGGCTTAACCGGGCGCGGTTTCAGGTGATGCTCTTCCGCGAAATTCGCCTTGGTGTTGTTCTCCCAGTCCACCATCGACACGATGTAGTCCAGGTCATGGTGCAGTTCCGGCGGAACATTCTTGACCAGCAATGTCCAATCGGTTGGGACTTCGCTCACAAGCGACTGGAACATGGCGAAGACATCGCTGGCCCATTGTGGCTCATAGGTGCACAGGCTGCCCGGCGCATGCAGTATCCCTGCCGGCACCCACCACCCGGAGCCAGGTTGAAGCCGGTATGCCTTGGACAAGTCGGTAATGTGGTTGTCGCCTTGGTTCCATATCTCAAGGCAATGGCGCACCTGATCTTTTGTCGTCCCAGGCTCCAGCCCAAAGAACGTGTGCGGGAAGTCGGCGCCGTAGTTGTTGAGCTGGTACGGGAAGTAGTAGGCTTCGGGTTTGCTCATCTGACCCACGCGGCTGGCGTGTTCCTGCATCTGGTGCAGGTGATGGGGCAGGGGGCCGCGATTGTCGAAGAACTTCGAGTACATCGGCCAGACACCGTATGCATCAAACAGTTTGTCGCCGATCAGCGTCGCGCCGAGATCGCTGACCAGGTCCTTCAGCAGTGCTTTTTGCGGCGCGCCTTCATCACCGTAGATAACGTAACTGAGACCCTCATCGGGCGTCGTCAGCGGACCGTTGTCCGCCTTGGTCGTCGAAGAGAGCCATCGTTCATCGATGCCGCCCCGGTTTGCGCCAAATGCGTACAGGTCATCGGGATGCAGCTTGATGCGCTTGCCGGGAATGCAGAACGATCGTGGAACCCACGTCGGGGCGAGTCGGAGTATGCCTTCACCTTGTTCAAATGCCGTATGTGTCATGTCAAAACCTCTGGTTATTTCTCAATCACTACAACTGCGGAGCATGCCGGAATGGTAATGCCATCGCTGACATTGCGCCATGCGGGATCATCGACGAGTCGATAGCGCATCTGTCCAGCATCAGCGCCGTCGATTGTCGCCTGTGCTGTTATCGCCTTATTGTCATCATAATTGCAGATGACGATGCCTGGCCTGCCGTTTGTGCCGTTGAAAACAGCATAAGGCTGATGCGGCTTGCCGTCACTGGTCACTGTTGCGCCGACTTCGTGCCGGAATTCGCCGTCCCAGAAATACTCGCGCAGCTCAGCGCGCAGGGCGTCCATCTGCTTCCCATACGCCATCGTTGCCGGGTAATCGTCCAGGCGACCCTTGAAGTTGAACGGTTCATAGCTGATGATGTAGCGATACATCAGGCACTGGTTGATCATGTTCCTGTCGTCGAAGCCCGTGACGGCGGTCATCAGCATTGCCTGGGGGAGCATATAACGGGACAGTGGGATATGCCCTTTGCTTTCGCTGCGGTGATATGAAAGCTGGTAAGCCTCAAGCTCCCAGTCATAGCACGCTTCGCCGGCGAATAGAAAATCGGGGTTGTGCGGTTTGGATATCTGTTCCAATCGGCGCACCAGTTCGCGATCATTGGCGTATACCGGCGCGCCATGGCGATGGCCGTGGTCGTGGACGAAGCACAGCAGGGCAGGGCCGTGATGCAGACATTCGTCGAACAGGATTCCGTCTGCGCCAAGCGCGACGGTTTTCGCAAATTCGGCCTGGCAAATCCCCAGATACTCCTCGCTCAGGAAACACATCGGCACCAGGCGCTTTGTGTTGATGTCGAGTAGCTGGGTTGCAGTCTGGTACTGATAACCGGCGTGAACCTGGTAATCGCCATAGGGGTCCTTGATCGCCAGGCGGATGAGGTCATTGCGGAACTGTGGCGTCGCGCGATCGGCCCAGGTGAACTTGGCGAACAACACCACCTTCACCCCCATCGCCTGAATCGCCGCGATGGCCTGTTTGAGTTCTTCGAAAGTGCCCAGGCGCGGGTCCGGGTCGTGTGAGGGATTGCCTTGATCCTGGCCGCCGTCGTTCCAACCCACCAGTTGAATGGCTTTCACGCCATGACGAGCGCACTCGGCGCCCACTTCCGGCAGATCTCGAAACGCGATGCGCAGTTCATCTTCGGGCGAGTTGATGTGAATCTGCTGCCACGCGTGCGGTTCGCTGGCCCAGTCGGGCACAGAGGGCAGACGCATCCAGGTGCTGCGCCAGGTCTTGTAGATGTCCACGCCCTGCTGCCAGCCGCCCTCGAAAGGTTGCAGTGCGACAGGGGTGAGCTCGCGTTTCTCACCGGGCTGGATATACGGCACGTGCACAGCAGCGAATCGCGTCGCAACGTCGCGACCGGCGATCGCGGCCGTCGCTGGGACGCGCGCGTCGATAGAACTCCCGTAACCAGGGCGTAACTCGCCAAGCCAGGCAACCAGTTCGCTGCTTGGGGCGCACACGCCCATGTACAGACCCTGTCTAGCGCCGCGCAGCAGGATATAGGGAGAGCACGGCGCGCCCAGCGCAGGGCTCCACCCGCCAACCTGTGTGGGGTAGTCGACGCCATAGTAACCGCGCAGGTTCTGGAAGGTGGGCCATATCGGCCATTCCTGGGCTGTGGCATAGCTGTACAGGAAAGTCTTGAACCACGCGTCGCTGGGCGGATGCTGGACATCCCCAAGATAGGGACAGTACACGTTCTCAACGGTATATGCTGAACGGTTGTCCACCGTCGTGTAAAACACCGCCTGTGCGTCGGTGAGGGACACGCGCAACGTGACCGTGATGTCGAGAGCGCCGCCGTGATCTGATTCGACGCCGTCCCACACCATCGTTGCTGACCGCACGTCTGCGGCGATGGAAAGACTGGTGAGCTTCTGGCGCTCGCCGGGGACAGTGTTGTTGCGCGCGCCGCTGGCATGCCAGTCGTCCTGCGCGCGCAATGGAACGAGTAATCTGAAGGACAAACCGAGTTGTGGGCGGTTGAGGATTTCCCAGCCGGTGTGGCGTGCAGTGATCCCGACCAGCGCGCCTGTATCGCGCGCGAACTCGAGTCGCAACGTATCATTCTCAAGTGTAAATGTGCTCATCATGGAACCTCGTTATTTTGTTTAACGCATATAACGTGATGTAACGTGTTATTAACGTAGACCAAGTGGATATTACAGGCCATGGGCTGTTTTGCCAAACGCGCGATTGCAACTGGCGCATGTGTAGCATTGAAGCTATATTTACGGGGATGAACTTTAATATATCAAGCAGGCACAGATGAGTATTGTCAGTATGCCCGATCTGCTCAGCCGGGCGGTTCGGGATCGATATGCTATCGGTTATTACGAGTCGTGGGATCAGTATTCGCTTGAGGCCGCTATGGAAGCGGCGGAGGACAACAACTCTCCGGCGATCATCGGCTTCGGCGGCGCGGTTACAAACCCGGCATGGCTGGATCGCACCGGCGTTGAAGAGCTCGCCGGGCTTGCCCGGTGTCTCGCGGATCACGCCAGCGTCCCAACCGCCGTTTTGTTTAATGAGGCGCGCGCGCTGGATCAGCTTGTGCGCGGCCTCCACAGCGGTTGCAACACTTTGATGCTGGACACATCGCATCTGCCATTCGAAGAGAATCTGCGGTTGACCAGGCAAGTTTGTGAACTCGCGCATGCGGGCGGCGCATCAGTGGAGGCTGAGCTGGGACGTCTTGCGGATGGGACTGATTCTGCGGTGCGCGCGAGCGGAACCGATCCTCTCGAAGCAGCACAGTTCGTGGCAGAAAGCGGTGTGGATGCGCTGGCAGTATCGATTGGTAACGTGCACATTCTCTCGGATGGAGAGGCAGCCGTGGACCTCGACTTGCTCGCCAGAATTCGCGCAACGGTCACTGTTCCACTTGTGATCCATGGAGGCACAGGCTACCCGGCGGCAGCCGTGCGCGCCGCGATTGAACGCGGTGTTGCCAAGTTTAATGTCGGCACACGATTGAAGCAGGTTTACCTTGCCGGTATCGCCGAGGCCATCGGCGGCCTGCCTGAACGGGTCAACATCCATCGCGTTGTCGGGTCGCGCGAGCAGGAGGATATCTTCATGCAGGGTAAAGGGCGGTTGAAGGCAGAGATCACACGCTACATGCATCTGTATGGCTCAGCAAACCGGGCAATTGGCTGGTAAGGTGGAACCGCAAAAATGCACATTTTTTTACAAATGGCAACCGGCAACTTACTCACAACATTTGAACTATGGATTAATGAATCCGGAGGAAAACGATGAACTCACGCGAACGAATGCTCACTGCGCTTAACAACGGCAGGCCAGATCGCCTGCCGTGTCAGGTGCATGGGTGGATGGACTATTACCTCAGGCATTACCTGAATGGGATGGATTGGTGGCAGGCTTATGAGAAATTCGACATGGACTATGCCATCTATGTGTCGCCGACCTATCGGTTTTCAGAACACGATCTGGCGCGCTGGCGCACCGATCGGATCGAGCACGGCATGGATGCCGACGGCAACCACCGCTGGGAAGAAATCATCACAACGCCCAAAGGGACGCTGCATCACGCCGGCGCCGTGAACGACATCACGCCCTGGGAGACGGAATGCCTGATCAAGACTGAGGATGACTTCCATTTGTGGAATGAGTTCTATCCCGCGCCCATCGGCATCGACTTCAGCCCAATCCAGAAGGTAAAGGATCGCCTGGGGGACAAGGGCATCATCCGCAGCCATCCATTCAGCCCGGGGCAGGGCAGCCCATGGCAGAGTTTCTGCACGATGGTGGACACCGAGAAAGCCATCATGATGGCGATCGACACACCTGACTTCCTGCACTATGCCTTGAACGCAATTCTCCAGAAAACCCTTAAGGCGCTCGACATGTGGAAAGGCACGCCGGCGGATATGGTTGAAGTCGGCGGTGGCGCAGGATCAAATACGGTCATCAGCCCGAAGCTGTTCCGCGAGTTTTGCCTGCCTTATGACCAGCAACAGAATACAATGCTGCACGCAGCGGGTGTGAAGGTTGTGTATCACCTGTGTGGTGGTTTGATGAAGATGCTTGATCTCGTCGCGGAATCGGGCGCGGACGGCCTCGAAACTATGACCCCGCCCGCGATGGGCGGCGACTGCGATTTGCGCGAGGCCTCCCGGCGCGTGGGTGACAAGCTGTTCTTTATCGGCGGGTTTGACCAGAACGCAGGCTTTGAACATGGGACGCCAGAGTCAGCGCGAC
>Ga0114951_10006719_pt1 | contig 10069 bp, 2 predicted proteins | sample AM7aDNAmetaG_FD_88677 | JGI IMG/M metagenome (GOLD analysis project Ga0114951, IMG submission 88677) | Freshwater microbial communities from Finland to study Microbial Dark Matter (Phase II) - AM7a DNA metaG | ecosystem: Environmental > Aquatic > Freshwater > Lake | place: Finland: Lake Alinen...
GAAACCGGCTGGCCATCGGAAAGTTTTTTAAGTTCAGCGACCGTCGCGCGGCTCAAATCACTTGGTTGGCCGAGTTCCAGATAACGGGAATACGGGTCGTTCACTCCGTAGCCGATTTGACGGCCCGTCAGACGGTATTGACCCGGGGGCAGGTCTTTCAGTTGCACGGCCACACTGCCCTTGTCGCGGGCCGGATGCGGGTGGAAGAAAAAATCCTGGTTGCTCACTTTGCCGCCCGTCGGATGCGTGAGGTCCCAGAGCAAAACCTGCGCGCCGCCGTGGGTGTCGGTGCAGACGTAAGAGGACGCATCCGGGTTCTGCAATTCCGTGCCGCCGAGTTCCGCCAGAAATTGATACGCCCAAAAGGCCGGCTTGCGGATGCCCTGCTGATTGATCAAGCCGAACCCGCCATGAAACGGGCGCGGTGCCGGGCCGTTTTCCTCGAAGATGTCCGTGAAGGTCCAATAGCTCATGGAGGAAACCGATTCGGTGCGGCGCAACTGTTCGAGAATGAACGCGGCGGAAAAATACGAGTCGTGCACCGGATCGCGCGGCGAATAGGACGCGCTCCATTCCGTGATGTGGACCGGCAATTCCGGTTTTACGGATTTTTCGATGATGGGCCGCTGGCTGTTCACGATGTCGGCGACGGAACGAAGATTCGGCGACAAATACAATTTGTTGTTGCCGTATTTATCCAGGCCGCTCGGCCCGCCGCCGAGCCCGTAGGCGTGATAGCTGATGAAATCAAGCGGCAGATTTTTCTGCTGGCACAGGTCAATGAGTTCCTTGGTCCAGACCGGCCCGGCGCCCGCCGGGCCGCCGACGAGATAGTTGGTGCTGACGCTTTTCACGGCGCGGGCCGTGTGATCGTAGAGTTCAAAGTAGGCGTCGCGCGGCGTGGTGTTCGTGGGCGGATGCCAGAAGCCGGGATAGTTGGGCTCGTTCCAAACCTCGAAGCGCCACATGGCCACTTCATTTTCGCCGTAGCGCTCCGACCAGTGTTTGACGAGCGCCGTGATGAGCGCGTCCCATTTCGCATAATCCTTGGGCGGGGTGACGTTGGCATTCCACCAGAATATTTTCGCCTTGCCTGAGGCCATCGCGTTGGGCATGAAGCCGAACTCCACGAACGGCTTCATGCCGATGGCCAGGAGATGATCGTAAACATCATCGATGTATTGCCAGTTGTAGCGCGGCTCGCCCTGCGGGTCTTCAGAATAAACGCCCAGCTCGTCTTGTAACAGTCCGTGCATGCGGATGTATTGGAACCCGATCTCGCGATGACATTCTTCGAGCTGCCGCCGCCAGCCGTCGCGCAAGCCTTCGTCGACGCGCCCCGCCCCGACGCAGTCCTGCCAGACCATTGAGCGCGGTCCCTTGGCCTGTTTCAAGTCGGCGCTGATGGTGCGGGTTGAATTGGTTTCAACTCCCTGCGCCCCGAGAGCAAGCGCGAGGAGGACGGCTCCGAGAATTTTTGAATTAAGATGCTTCGTGAGGTTCATGCGGGTTTCCCATCAACGCGGCCGGCATGCACCATCCGAGAACAGGGTGCGGGCTTTAAAAGTGTTGGGCATGGCGGGTTCAGATTAGCGTTCCGAGACTTGTGAAATGGGGTCGTGATGAAAGCTTTCCGGCGGGCCGAGGTAGCTCGGCTTCACGCCGCCAGTGTTGACGACGATTTTCTCCACCGCGACCGCCGGATCGACCATCCAGATTTTCAAGGTATGATAGCCGCCGGTGGCGAGCGTGTGCGTGGAGGTGACATGGCGACCGTTGTTCCTGACCGACTCTTCCCAATCGCGATTGCCGTTTTGTGCATTAAAATCGGCGGGAACAATGGTGACAACCTGCGGCGCTTCGTTGTCAAAGGAAACCGCGTAACGCAGCGGGCGTCCATGAATGAAATTCAAAGTGGCGCCGACGGTGGCGGTGATCTCCAGTTTCCCGGGGTTGAACAGATACATTTTGTATTCGAGACAGGGCGAATCCTTTCCCGGCGTCGCCTGCGTCTCGGCGGGCGCGTCCGCGCGCATGGCGGAGAGGGTATGGCCGTAGCCGGGGATTTTGATCCAGCGGTTGGCACCGGCCTCCGATTTCTGCGTGAAATGCTCCGCTTCGATGGCAACGCAGCCGTCGCCTTCCACGAAGCCCTGCACCGACTCGCGTCCCGGTTCGGCGGGATGAAATGCGCTGACGGTCACCGTCACGTCGCCGCCCGCCCCGGAAAATTTGATTTCGCCGCGGCTGGTGTCGGCCGGTGCTTTGCTCCAGTCCACGCTGACCCAGATGCGCCTGTCCTTGGCCACTTCGCCGCGGGTTTCGCTTAAAACAATCCAGGACGAATCCGCCGCGGCCGAAAATTCAAACGGGATCTTTCCCTTGTTGAAAACGTCAACGTAACGCCGCTGCTGTTGGAACCCATCAAACGGCGGCAGTGAAAGTTGCCCATTCGTTGCCGATGTTTCCGAACCCTCGGTCGCCACGCCCATCTCTGCCGCCTCCGGGACTTGGATTTCCGCCAGCGGAACCGCGGCCAGATTATTCTGCTTCGGCTCGTTCCAATTCGTGTAGCCGATATACGTTTGATCCATGAAATGACTCCATTTGCCGCCGGCAAATTGGGTGTTGAAGTAATTCATCAGGTTGGTCTGCGCGGTGAACAGCGCGCGGGTTTGCACGGCGAAATCGTTTGCGCTGGCGCGGCCCTGTTTCGCGTAAAGCGCGTTTTTCGCGGCGGCGAGATACAGCGCGTTCAGCCCCGCGCTCGCTGTGGTGGGAAACAGAACAAGTTCATAAAATGCCTCGCGGCGATCCGCCGGCAGCTGCGCGCCGATTTTCTCCGCCTGGGCGGCGAGCGATTCATAATCCGCGACGACCGTTTCAAACTCGCCATAATCCACCAGGCTGTAAGTGTTCGCGTCGAGCAGTTCCGGCTTGCGGCGGCCATTGAACTTGGAGTAGGTCGAAATAATCTGAGCGATTTTAGCCGCGTGTTCCGGGCCGAATTCACGCTCGGCCCACAGCCGCGTGTATTCGTCGAGGTTTTTGTTGGTCCACCGGCCCGTGTCCCAGGCGAGGTGCATGAAAAATTCCAGCGGGAATTCGCAGCCCTTGAAATGGCCGACATTGACGATCCAAATCCGATCCGCGCCATATTGCATGGCGAGCGAAAGCTGATCCCAGATTTTTGGAATCGGGCTGGTATTGATCCACTGGTAATTACGCGGGCTGCCGTGATAATCGAAATGATAATAAACGCCCGCACCGCCGCTGCGCTGGCGCTCGTCCCCGCTCGGCAGGCGGCGGATGTTGCCCCAATTGTCCTCCGCCCAGAGCATGGTTACGTCGTCGGGCACGCGCAAACCTTCGTTGTAAAAATCCTGGACCTCTTTGTAGAGGCACCACAATTGCGGAACTTTTGTGAGGTCGGGATTGATTTCCTCGGCGAGAATTTTCCGCTGAAGCTCAACAATTTTTCCGGTCAGTTTTTTCCCGATGGGCGCGCCGCTGTCGTTTTCCGCGCGCAAACCGAGCGTGAAGATGCTTTCGAAATCATGGTTGCGGCGGACACCGTCGCGCCAGAACTGCCGGAGCATGGGCTGCTGGTTAAATTTGTTGTAATTCCAGTTGCCGTATTTTCTGCCCGGCCCGCGGTCCCACTCCTTTTGCGCGCGCAGCATGGGTTCCTGGTGCGATGTGCCCATGACGATGCCGTATTCGTCGGCGAGCCGGGCGTTTCCGGGATCGTCTTCGTTGAAGGCATTGTTCCACATCGCCGGCCAGAGATAATTTCCCCGCAGGCGAAGAATGACCTCGAACAAGTTGGTGTAAAACCCGCGTCCATAATTCGCGACGCCGGGGTGGCCGGGAACCTCGCCGAATTTTTCACGGACCCAGCCCGTCAAATCCGGCGCCTCGTCGTTGAGAAAGATGCCGCGATACTTCACCGCCGGCGGGCCTTGCACAAATTTGCCGGCTTTCACGAACAGTTCATCGTGGCGGGTCGTCGGCACATCCGCCCAGTAGTGCCACGGCGAAACCCCGATCTGCTCGGACAAATCATAAACGCCATAAATCGTCCCGCGCTTGTCGCTGCCGCAGATGACGAGCGCGCTGGCCACGCCCGGCAAAGGATCGGGCACGACTTGAATCAGGAACGATTCCCATTTCCCAGCGATATCCGTCACGTCAATTTTCTGTTCGCGGATCAGCCGGTCAATCAGGCGGCTTTTCCCCAGCGTGCCTACCAGGATGACGGTTTTTCCCAGCGGGCTTACCCGGTGCAACAGTTCGGGACAGCGGCCGGTGACGCGGGCGACATCGGCCTGCAAATCTCCGACCGCGCGATTGACACCGGCAAAATCATTCGTATCCACCCAGACGGCCGCGAGCACATTTGAGCCGGCAAGGCAGAAACCACCTGGGCTGGTGGAAGTCTCGACATAGCCGGTTTGCCCGATGGCGGCGGCGTGACGCGGAACCCCCAGCAACAGGGCAAACGAAAGCGTCAGGATTCGGGTTAGGTGGAAAATGTTCATCTCGGAATCCAAATTTTAAATTCGCCGCTGCAATGCAGCAAGCCTAGCAGATAGAGCATTCCGTCGTAGTAGCGCCACGGCCCGTGCGGAACGGGCGCGGTCCAGAGGGCTTGGACAAAATTCTGCGCATCCGGCTGCGTGGCCGCGAGGCTGGCGACGGCATTCATCGCCACCAACCCGGTCGAGTGGTCGGCGCTGGTCGCGTGGCCGGCCAACGTGAATTTATTACCATATGTTTTCAGACCTTGGGCGGTGAAGAATTGCTGGAGGCGGTCGCTCAATTGTTGTTCACGGGAATCCTTGCCCCACCAAGCCCAGTCCACTGACCAGTTCATCGCGGTGCGCCAGGCATCGAATTGAAATTCAGCACTCCGGGGCCGCCACGGACAAACCCACGGCGTGCCGTCAAAATTAGCGTATTCCGGCGTGAGGCCGGTGACGGGATCCGTCGCTTGCTGGAAAAATTCGCGGCTCGCCGCCGCCGCCTGCGCCCAGAATTCCCGATCTGCTGTTGGGCCGCATTTGGCCCACAGTTCATAAAAGGCCGGCAGTTGATACGACGGATCGGTGTGATTCCAGTTTTCAATATCCGGGGTGAAGCGAATCATCCGATGTTGGCCATCAAACATCGCCCCGGCCGTCATCGGGCCTTTGCGCGTGTCGCCGGTTATCACCGGCCGATGTCGCATGTCCGTGAGCAGCCGGTCCGCCTCGGCGTGGTAATTGAAAATGCCCGTGCCATTGCCCCAGCGGCCGGCGGCAAAGTAGAGCGCGGTGGCAAAATATTCCTCGCCGTCCGGCGCAGGCATCTCGTCGTTGACCAGCCTATTGGTTGTCATGGACCACGAGAAAAAACCGGCAGCGGGATGGATGGTGTCCGCATGATACATGAACGAGTGCGCCCAGTTCCACAGAGCATCAAATTCAGCTTTCTTATCCAATTGCACCGCGATCATCATGCCGTAGGAAATGCCCTCCGAACGCACGTCGCCGTTGCCCAGGTCGTGAATGTAGGCCAGCGCACCGGAGCCGTTGGTGCCGCCGGGAAAAAAAACGGACTGAGTCGCGGGGTCCCCGTGAAACAACTGCTCGAAGGCCGTGGCGACTTTTTGCTTCACCTCTGAAGCCGGATGGCCGACCTCGGCGAATAGGTTGCGTTGAATTTCAGGCATCAAAGCGGATGCAAGCGGGGTCGTGACGATGGTCGCCGATTCCGCCGCGATTGTTCTGATGATTGAAACTGCCATCAGGCACGACAAAATCAATTTGGCTTGAAGTGTCTTGGTGTTGTGCTGCATGGCATTTACTGAGGGTAGGGTGTTGATATGTTTAAGAAAGCATAAGCTGGGCTGTGTTTCAATCCATACGACATTCATCGTATGCGGGGCTAAGGGAAGCGATTTTAAGAAACCTTGCCGGCGGAACCAGAATACGACATTCGTCGTATGGTATTCAAAAACAGCTTAGGGCATATTATTACGAACAGCCGCTAAAATGAACCCCTGAAAACCACAGTCTTTAGCCAATACCCAACAACCAGCCCAAATGAAAACCATTGCCCCCAATAGAATTCTAACAACCCAACCTATGAAAATTGGAAATCTAATCACGAAGTTACTGGTCTGCCTCAGCCTTTCCACCGCCGTCGCGGCGTTTGGAGCGGCCTACACCTGGACCAATGGTGTGGGAACCAAAATCTTGAACACGGCGGGCAACTGGAACCCAGCTGTGACGCCCAGCGCTAATAACGACTTGATGGTTTTTGACAACACGACGAACCTCGGAACCCTCAATTGGAATGCCTCGTTTGGCCCCGGCAGTAGTGCCGGCGGCGGTCTCAACATCAGTTATACGGGGACTAATAATCTCACATTTAACTGCTCCGTGCTCACGTTTCCTCAATTTGGTTTGGGCAACGTCACTAACGCCAGCGGAGCAGGTGTGCTTACATTTGGTGATGGTTCCACCTCCAACAACATTATCTTTCGCAACAGCACCCAGACATTGGTCAACAATTCGACCAATGCAGCCGTGATTATGCCCTTCGTTTATTTTGGCAACGGTGGAGGCGCCGGCAGTCGTAATATCACCTATGACGGAACGGGCAACTGGCTTTTTACTGGTTCAGCGTTCACCACCACATTTGGCGCCTATGCCGGTGCCGTTTTAACCAAGAATGGCACGGGCACGATGTTCCTCAATAACACGAATGTCCACGGCGGTGGCACGACGCTCAATGCGGGAACGATTTCCCTGGGCATCGCGCAGGCACTTGGGACTGGTGCGCTGACAATCAACGGTGGCAATCTGGACAGCTCGGTGGTGAATCTGGTCAACGCCAACAATAACGCGCAAAATTGGAATGGAAATTTTGGGTTTATCGGCACGCAGAATCTGAACATCGGATCCGGCAATGTGACGATGAGTGCCAACCGAATTGTAACAATCAGCAATAATACATTTGAAGTTGATGGCGCCATTAATGGAGCTGGCGGCCTTACCAAGGCTGGTGCGGGCACATTGTTTCTGAATAATGCCAACAACTATTCCGGCGGCACGACCGTTAGCAACGGTGTGGTGAAGCTGGGCTTGAGCGGCTCGATAACCAATGTCGGCAATGTGACTGTTCATGGCACATTGGATATTAATGGTAATAGTGTCACCGTTAACAATCTGGCTGGAAACAGCACTGGTGTGATTGATACAATTTCCGGCGGCACGCCGAGCTTGACCGTAAGCAACACCGGCAGCACCACCTTCTCCGGCGTGATCAAGAATACCAGCGGCACTCTGGCGTTGACCAAGGTTGGCAGCAGCACACTGACTTTGTCCGGCGCAAACACCTACGGTGGCACAACGGCGGTCAATGCCGGCACCTTACTGGTCAACGGCGGCATTGGGACAGGCGCAGTGACCGTCGCCAGTGGTGCAACGAACGGCGGCTTTGGCACCATCGGCGGAAGCGTCAACTGGCAGTCGGGTTCATCGGCCTTGTTCACAGTAACCCCAACCGCCGCAGTAAGCGGCTCCAATTCCACCCCGCTGACGGTTTCCGGCAGCGTCGCATTAAGTGGCAATAGTTTGACGGTCAACGTCGCCGGTGGCACGCCTTTGACGCCCGGCACCTATACTTTGATGGCCTACAACAGCAGTGGCAGCAGCGGCTCGTTTGCCACGGGTGTGCCGACTTACACCGGCGCAGGTGTTCAGGCGGGAACGGCATCAACCGTTTCGACCGGTAGTGGAAAGGTGACAGTGACAGTAATTCTGACTGGTATTAGCGCCACTTGGACAAATAACGGAAACAGCGTCTGGTCCGCGGTGACAAACTGGAGCAGCAATCCCAGCTATCCTCATATTGCCGGTGATGGCGCCACTCTTGGCGTTGGCTCGGCCTACACCACAGCGACGCTTGATGCTCCGGTCTCGCTTGGCTTGATCGCGTTCACCAACGCCAACTCATTCTTCGTTGCGGATTCCGGCAGCACATTGACTTTTGACAATACCGGCGTCGGTGCGGCCATCAGCGTAGCCGCCGGTTCTTCAAACGCCATCGCCTCAGTCGTAGCGTTAAACGATACCTTGGCGGTTGCAACGGCTGCGGGAACTTCGGTCGCGATTACCAACGCGGTAAGCAACACCAGCGGAGCCAAGACCCTTACCAAGAGTGGCGCGGGCACACTGGTGTTGTCCGGTAACAATACTTACGGGCCGGCGTCGGCTGGCACGGTGGGCACGATTTTGGCCGGTGGTGTTTTGCAGTTGGGCAAAAACAGTTCGGCCGGCGCTGGCGATTTGAGCACGACCAGCAGCAGCACCATTCAAGCCGGCGCGGCCTTCACACTGGCCAACAACATCAAAGCCGGCTCCGGCGCAACGGCCACGGTGGATGACAATGGCAATAACGTGACTCTATCCGGCGTCGTCAGCGGCGCCGGTGCCTTGGGCAAAAACGGCGCGGGCACGCTGACCCTGGGAAGCGCCAATACCTTTTCTAACGGGGTCAGCCTCAGTGCCGGCACGCTCAAATTGGGCAACCTGGCCGCCATTCCAAGTGGCACCAACTTTGGTAACGTGAATATGGGCACCAACACCACTTTGGACTTGAACGGTTTCAGCGCCGTGCTGGATGGAGTGAACGCTTCAGTCAGTTCCGCGACGATTGATTCGTTGACCGGCGGTGCGGTGACGCTCACGATGGGCGCTAACGGGGCATTTGCCACCTATTTGGGCACAATTCTGAATAGTTCTGGCACCTTGGCCTTGGTGAAAGATGGGACCGGCTCCCAGACGCTCGGCGGCACGAACAACATCACTGCCGGCACGACCATCAACGCCGGCACACTGCAGGTCGGCAACGGCAAAACCAACTCCGCGGGTTTGGGCATGGCGGTCGGCTTGGGCAGCGGCGCGGTCGTGAACAACGGCACTTTGTCATTCAATTTGTATGGAACTAACGTTTTCGCCAACACCATCTCCTCCACCGGTTCGGTGAAAGTGGCCAACAGCGGACTTATTCTCGAGCTCACCGGCAACAACACCAGTTTCACCGGTGATATCAATGTCGGTAATGCCGGTGCTGCTGCTTCCGGTTCACTGTTGATTAACAATGTGGCGGGTTTGGGTGTTGGACCAAAGACGATCACCTGCGCCAACACCGCCAGCCAGATTTATCTGGATGGCAGCGCAGGCGATTTGAATATAGCGGACAGTTCCATTGCCTTTTACTTGAGCGGTAGCGCCGGCGTCTTGTTCAATCAGGCGGGAAACAACACGATTGCAGGAACCGTTGGGATGGTTAATGGCAATGGCAATCCGTATATCGTGGTGAACAATGGCACCCTGACACTTGCGGGCGGCGTTACCACGGTTGCGGGCCAAAACGCCCGGGCATTGACCTTGGGTGGCGCTGGCAACGGATTGGTTTCGGGAAAAATCACCGAAGCCGCTCCGGGTAGTCCTCAAGCATCCATCACAAAACAAGATGCAGGAACTTGGACTTTGAGTTACGCGGGTAATGATTACAGCGGACCCACGACCGTTAATGGCGGCACCCTCATTATTGACGCAGCCGGATTTAATATCGGAACTAATGCCATAGCGGTCAACAGCGGCGGAACTCTGCTTGTCAACGGGGCGAATTATGGGGCGGGTGCGGTGACCGTCGCCACGAATGGAACCTTTGGCGGCGTGGGCACTATTTATTCAGCCGCAACCTTCCAAGCGGGAGCCAAGGGCAATTTTAACACTTCTGCCAGTCCCACACCGATGACAGTTTATGGCAACATCGCGTTGAACAACAATCCGATGACGGTTTACGTTGATGGTGGCACTCCCTTGACCCCTGGCATCTACCCCTTGTTGAACATCGGTAACGTTGCCCTTTACAGCATCAGTGGTTCGTTCTCAAGCACGCCGACAATCACCGGTGCTGGGATTGCTTTGGGGAACGTATATTTTGTGACCACCAGCAGTTCTCAGGTGACGCTTGTCGTGGCGGCGAGCAGCACCTGGACAAACAATGCCAA
>Ga0114951_10006721_pt1 | contig 10068 bp, 5 predicted proteins | sample AM7aDNAmetaG_FD_88677 | JGI IMG/M metagenome (GOLD analysis project Ga0114951, IMG submission 88677) | Freshwater microbial communities from Finland to study Microbial Dark Matter (Phase II) - AM7a DNA metaG | ecosystem: Environmental > Aquatic > Freshwater > Lake | place: Finland: Lake Alinen...
AATCGGTCCATCGAATCGAATCACGATGCAAACCAAAATGATGGGGGTCCCACCGCACGAGCTTCAGTATATTCTTTCCGCAGACAGATTAGAGATGCGCTCGACTAGTGCAAACGGAGCGGTCACGAAATATCACAGAGTCCAATCGGAGGAGTGACAAATAAAACACTTTGCGCCTATTGTAAGGATTGGCTGCGCGCCGAATGCGGCACACTTTGCATCGTGCTCTTTCTTCCGACAAAACAAGTTCAAGATTAAAACTAACCGTTGGTTCAGCTCAGCCGCATGGGCATGACGACGTAGAGGAACGGCCCGTTGATCTTCAGCACGCCGGGGCTTAATTCGTCAATCAGCTCAAAGAACACTTCGTCCTCGGTCAGCGCATTCAGCGCGTCAATCAGGTAGCGCGGATTGAAGGCGATGGCCATTTCCTTGCCCTTGTAATTCACGGCCATGGTCTCGCGCGCCTCGCCCACTTCGGGCGAGTTGGCGGTGATGGCCAGCGTGTTCTTGCCAAACGCCAGCTTCACGGAGTTGGCCTTCTCGCTGGTCATGATCTCGGCGCGGCGCAGGGCCTGCACAAATTCCTCGCGGTTGAGCGGCACGCGTTCCTTGGCTTCGCCGGGAATCACCTGCCGGTAGTTCGGATAATTGCCCTCGATCAATTTGGAGATGACGAGCACGGCGGCGCCTTTGTCGTCCTTGAGCGCGAAGGAGGCCTGGTTCTCGCCGAACTTGATCTCGACGTCGCCCTTTTCGGTGAGCAGGCGGTTCAATTCGGTCACTGCCTTGGCGGGCACGATGAATTCACCGCTGCTTTTTTCGGAGATGTCCACTTCCTCGTCCACGAGCGCCAGGCGGCGGCCGTCGGTGGCGACCATGGTCATCTTGTGGTCCTTGAGGCTGATGAAAATGCCGTTGAGGACGTAGCGGGATTCGTCGGTGGAGACGGCAAAGGAGGTTTTCTTCAACATGCCGCGGACGGTTTCCTGCGAGAGGGCGACTTTCTTGTCGTCCTTGAACTTGGGCAGCGGGGGGAATTCATCCGCGCCGAGGCCGTGGATCTTGAAGAAGGACGAGCCGCAGCGGATGGTGCAGATGTTTTTCTCGTCCACTTCGATGTCGATCTCGGTGCCGCCGAGTTCGCGGACGATGCCGAAGAGTTTCTTGACGGGGATCGTGGTGGCCCCTGGCTTAGTCACCTTGGCCTCGACCTTGCAGGAGACGGAGACGTCCAGGTCTGTGGCGGTAAACTCAACGTGGCCCCCTTCAGCGCGCACCAGGACGTTGGAGAGGATCGGCAGGGTCGTGCGCGAGCCGACGACGTTTTGCACCGCTTGCAGGCCGATGAGAATCTGATCTTTGGCAATCGTGAGGTTCATGCTTTGATATTATTAAAGTCTTTTTAAAAGATAACTCTTATTATTAAGGGCTGTGAATAAGGCAAACAACTCCGGCTGTCAAGTTGCCGCAACCGATTCGTGAGGAATGAAACTGCGAATTGCCGCCGGAAGCCAGCCAAAAAGTCGGCGAGTTATGCACTTGTTCACAAACCGCACAACCTATTCACAGAGCACCCCATGCTTATTTGCCGAGTTGTGCGCGGCGGATGATTTCCGGGAGCGCGGCGCATACGTAATCCACTTCCGCCATTGTCGAATCGCGCCCGAGGGAAAAACGGACGAGGGAATTGGCCTCCGATTTTCTGCCAATCGCTAGAATAACATGGCTAGGCTCGATTGAACCGGCCGAACAAGCCGAACCGCTCGACGCACAGATACCTTCCAAATCCAAGCCGGCCATCAACCCAATGCTGTCCGCACCGCGAACGACGAAGGAAACGGTGTTAGCGAGGGATTGCTCACGCGGACTGACCAGAGTGCAGCCGTCTATTTTAAAAATGGTGGTAATCAGTTTAGCAGCGAGCGGCGCAAGTTTTGCGCGCTCCAAAACCGGCGGCGTCACAAATTTTTCCAGCGCGGCGACCATTCCGATGATGGCAGGGAGATTTTCCGTGCCGGCGCGGCGTTCGTTCTCATGTCCGCCGCCGAACAGAATAGGATCGGGATGCAACGGTGACTTGATGTAAAGCAACCCTGCACCTTTCGGCCCGTGAAACTTGTGCGCGCAGACGGAAACGAGGTCGGCGTTGAACTGGCTAATGTGTGTGAATGGTTCCTTGCCTAACCATTGCGCGGCGTCCGAGTGGAAAATGATTCCACGTTCGCGGCAAACGGCTCCGAGTTCGGCGGTCGGCTGGATTGTGCCGATTTCGTTGTTCGCCGCCATGATGGATAAGAGCACCGTGTCTGCGCGGAGGGCTTTCTTCAACGCATACACGGAGACGCGGCCTTCGGCATCCACCGGCAACCGGGTGACGGAAAAACCCTCGTGCTTTTCAAGATAATCGAGGCAATGCAGCACAGCATGATGCTCGACGGCGGAGGTGATGAGATGTTTGCCCTTCGGCTTGAGCAGCCGCGCCGTCCCAAAGATGGCGAGGTTGTTTGATTCCGTGCCGCCGCTCGTGAAAATAATCTCACTCGGCTTCGCGCCCAGAAATTTAGCCGCGCGATCGCGGGCATCATCAAGCAGCGCCCGCGCCTTGCGGCCGACGTGATGCACGGACGAGGTATTGCCCCAGAATTCGTCGAAGAACGGCAGTATCGCGTCGCGCACCGCCGGATCGAGCGGGGTGGTGGCGTTGTAATCGAAATAAACCGTGCGCGGCATCGGCTCCAAAGTAGGAGACGACGAGCGGAGGCTCAAAACAAAAACCAGAGAATCGGCTGCCACCGGGCATTCTCACAACGTGAAACCGCTGATTCGGCATTGCCTAAAACGCAAATCAAGAGTATCGGTTAACGGTGATTTCCCGCAGTTTGTTTCAAACCAGTTGTCAGCTAATTACCCTGGGACTCCTTTTGTTCCAATTGGACGCGGTGGTTGAGGCCAAAAACATCCGGTTGCGCAATGAGCTCATTGAAACCGATTCCGGAACCAATCGCGTCGTGCGGGCCGTCCAGATGCGCGCCACCGCCGCCGCCTCGGGTCTCTATCTTGTCCAGTTCAACGGGCCGCTGGAGCCGGCGAGCCGCGCCGAATTGCGCAAGGCCGGCGTGGAGTTGCTTCAGTATGTGCCGGAGGACGCCTTTATCGCCAAACTCAACAGCGTCTCGCCAGCCAGCGTGAGCGGGCTGAGTTTCGTCAGTTGGGTCGGGCCGTATCGCCCGGAACTGAAGATTAACCAGCGACTGGTGCAGGCGGCGCAGTTGGCGGCGCAGACCAACGAGACGGTGAGCGTCAACATTTTGCTTTCCCCCTCAGCGACGGCAGCGGAAGTAACCGCCGTGCGTTCGCACCTCGCGGTGACACATCAGGAGAGCCGCTTGCGTCAGGGTCTCATCGTGCGCGGGGAATTGTCGCCGGGCCAACTCGACGCGCTCGCGCAATCCGGCGCGGTGCTGTGGGTCGAGCGCGCGATGAAGCGCAAGCTGGTGGATGAGGCGGCTGCGAAGATCGTCGGCGGCGACGATGGCAACCTTGCGACCCCCACGGTCACGCAGCAACTCGGTTTCGACGGCACCGGGGTAACCGTGTGCGTGGCGGACACGGGCCTCGACACCGGCAACACCAACACGATGCACCTCGATTTGCGCGGGCGCGTGGTGGGTTTCCAGGCTTACGGCAGCAACATCACCGGCGGCTCGGATGGCTACGGCCATGGCACGCATTGCGCGGGCATCGTCGCGGGCAACGCGGCCACGGGCGAGACCGATCCCGACACGGAACAATTTTACGGACTCGGCGTGGCGTCCGGGGCAAAACTTTTTGTGGAACGGATATTTGACGACAACGCGAACGAGGCGAGTCCGTTTCCGAGCGATGAAACGTTGACGCATGATGCCGTGCGCGCCGGCGCGAAAGTCGGCTCGAACAGTTGGGGCAACGATGTGCAGGGCGAATACGATCTGGATTGCTCACAGTTTGACGAACTCGTGCGCGACGCGGACGCGGGCACGGCGGGCTATCAGCCTTACATCCTGGAATTTTCCGCCGGCAACTCCGGGCCGAATTCGCAGACCATCGGCAGTCCGGCGTGCGCGAAAAATGTCATCGCCACCGGGGCCTCGGAAAACGACCCCGCCACGCTCTCCTCAACTTACGGACTTTATGCGGAGGGTCGCGACACGATGGCGGATTTTTCCAGCCGCGGCCCGTGCGCGGACGGGCGCATCAAGCCGGACGTGGTTGCACCGGGAACGTGGATCGCCTCCGCAGCGTCGTCGTTCGCGCTGGATCCGGCGGGAACCTCGTGGACGGTGATTGACGATCTTTACGTTTTCATGGGCGGGACGAGCATGGCGGGGCCGCACGCGGCGGGCGCGGCGGCGGTGTTCGTGCAGTTTTACAAGGCTACGCACACGAACGCGATTCCCTCGCCGGCGCTCACGAAAGCCGCTTTGATCAATTCGGCGGACGAGCTTGACCAAGCGAATGGCGGTCCCGGTCCGGTGCCGAACAATGACGAAGGCTGGGGGCGCATCAATCTGGGAAACATCATCACGACGAATTTCGCCGCCGCACCGCGCGCGTTCCAATACGTTGACCAGACGACGCTGCTCACGAACGGACAAGTTTTCACGCAGCACATATTTGTCCGCAGCGCGGGCGAACCGCTGAAGGTCACGCTGGCTTACACCGACGTTCCGGGTTTTCCGGGCGCGCTGCCGGCGCTCGTGAACGATCTCGATTTGGAAGTCGTCGCGCCGGACGGGACGCTGTATCGCGGCAACCAATTTGGCGCGGGAGAGTCGGTGCCGAACGCGCCGTCGCCGGACAAGCTGAACAACGTCGAGGGTGTTTTGCTCACCGCGCCGGCGGCGGGCGATTATCAAGTCCGCGTGCGTGCGACGAAAATTGTCTCCGACGCGCTGACGAACACGGCGGTGGCGGATCAGGATTTCGCCCTGGTTGCATCGGGCGATTTGACGCGTCCGGGCGCGGGGCTGGTTTTACTGGATCATCCGGCCTACACCGCGCCCGGAACAATGAACGTGCTGGTGTTGGATGTCGCGCGCGCCGCGAGCAGCAGCGTAAGCGTCGCGGTGACCAACCTCACGACGCACACCGCCACCGCCAAAGTTTTAAACGCGCAGGGAAATTATGGTGCGTTCACCGGCGCGGTCGCCACCGTTACGGGTGCGGCGGGCGCGGGGCAGATCCAGATCGCCAACGGCAATCTGCTTTCGGCGGATTATGTTGACGCGGGCGGCAACCGGCGCAGCGCCGCCGCTGTTGCAGATTTGGTCGCGCCGGTCATCGCCACCATTGCGACCAGCACGGACCTTGGCGTGCTGACGATCACCTGGCTGACGGGCGAGCCGGCCACATCGCTCTTGCGCTACGGCACGAACCCGGCGAGCCTGAATCTGGCGGTGACTAACAACGCGCTGGTCACGAGCCATGTCGTAAAACTGACCCGGTTGGTTCCCGGCAAGACGTATTATTTTTCCGTGAGTTCGACGGACGCGGCGAGCAACTCCACCTCGAACAACAACGGTGGCGTGAATTTTACATTCGTCGGCCTCGCGACGCCGACCGTGCTGCTGGTGGACGCGTATGACACGGCGGCCGAGGATGCCAACGGGGCGACGGTGATTCCCGACAGCGCTTACACCAACGCGCTTTCGGCCGCGGGCGTGAGCTACGCGTTTTGGAAAGTGAACACACGCGGCGGTCCGCAGCTCGCCGATCTCAAGGCTTATCCGGTCGTGATGTGGCGCACGACGGATGACGTGGTGAATTACGGCGTGGATGCCGACGGCTTGCCCGACCCGGCCGCGACGAACAACACGCTGAGCGCGCAGCAGCAGTTCATGATTCGGAATTATCTGAACGGCGGCGGTTCGTTCTTCATGGCATCCATGGGGATCCTGACGCAGCTCGGCGACGTGCCTTTCCGCCACGAAGTCCTGCAGGTGGCGGGCTTCAGTCAAAATCCAGCGCCGCCGTTTCCCTGTTCGGATTGCGACGAGGACGCGGGCGTGCCGGGAATTTTTGGCGGTCCCGGAACGATTGCCGGCGGCCTGTATCAGACCCTGGATTACGCGAATTATCCGGGCTTTGACGACGGGTTCGGGGATGTATTCGGGCCGGATTTTTCCGACGTTTTCACGCCCTCGTCCGGCGCGAGCCCCGTGGCCTATGCGACGGATTCCGGCCGGCCCTGCGGGATGAGCTATCCCACACCCGGCGTGGATAGTCCGGGTCGCGTCGTGTTTTTCTCCTTCCCGTTTGATGCGCTGCCGACGAGCGGCGCGTCCAACAACGCCGCCACGCTGATGAAAAACGCCATCGCTTTTCTTGCGCCGGGCGCGGACGGACGCGGCGTGGTGCTGCTCGACAACTCCATTTACACGACGAACTTGCTGGTGACGGTGCAGGTCGGCGACGCGGATCTCGTCGGTGCGGGCACGACGACGGTGACGTTCGGCGCGAGTTCGCGGACGAACCGCACCACGGTCACGCTCTACGAAACGACGCACGCGGGACTGTTCACCGGTTATCTCAACCTCCTTCCTGGAGTGGCTGGCGCAGGACAGATGCGCGTGCAGAACGGCGACACCCTCACCGTCACCTACGCCGATGCGTCGCCCGCGAGCAACGTCATCGTGACCGCGCTTGTGGACACCGTGGCACCAGTCATCACGAACGTGGCTGCGGTGACCGATTATTACAACGCGCAAATTTCGTGGAAAACTTCCAAGCCCGCCGATTCAGCGGTGCAATTCGACGAGGTTTCGCAACCGCCGGCAAACGTGGTTTATTCCGCCACGCTGGGGACGAATCACGTCGTCGCGCTCAACGGCCTGCTGCCGAACCGGGTTTATCATTACGCGGTCGTCAGCCGCGACCAGGCCGGCAACACGACGGTGGACGACGCCAGCGGAAATTATTTCACGTTCCAGACCCTTGCCGCGCCGAAGCCGCCGTGGACTAACAATTTGGAAGCGGGCACCAGTGGCTGGACCGTGGTTCCGGATGTCGTCTATGGAACTGAAACGAATTGGTCTTATGGAACCCCGGATAACGGTTTGATCAGTGCAGCGCATTCGCCCGTGAATGCCTGGGGCAGTTTGCTCAAGGGCGACAACAGTTTGTTTTTGGTCAGCACATACCTCTACGCTCCGATCATTGATCTGTCAGGACTGCAAGACGCCAAACTGACTTTCTGGAGCGTCCATGATTTTACCCGGACCGATCCGACGTTCGGCGTTCCGATTGAGGACGGCATCATTTACATAAGCACCAATACCGCCGTGCCACCGCAAACCCTGCCGATTTACAAAGATTTTGAATTTGACTCCACCTCCGGCTGGGAACAGCAGACCGTGAACCTGGCACCCTACACCGGAAAAACAATTCAAGTTGTTTTCTACTACGAAGCCATCGGCACAGGACAGCCGCTGCATGGCTGGACGATTGACGACATCGCCATCACCGGAGTTGTTGCCGGCGGCAACATCACCATCACCAAAAATCTCGGACAAGGCGAATGGAAGCTCGCCACGCGCTCGGCGCTCGGCACCACGCCGGTCGAGTCCGGCATCGCGCCAGCCATCACCTTGAGCAACCTGCCGGCCGGAAATTACGTCGTGCAATTCGGCGACGTGCCGCATTACCTCACGCCGGACAATCAGACGAACAATCTCGCGGTGGACGCGACGATTAATTTCACCGGCAACTACACGTTCCCGGACGTGAACCACAACGGCATTTCCGACGCGTGGGAAATCGATTTATTCGGCGGCGTCACCACCAACCGCACGGTCCAGACTGATTCTGATCGCGACGGCATGACGGATTTTGCGGAATTCATCGCCGGCACCGACCCGGCCAATGCCGCCTCGCGGTTTTATTTCACGGGCGAAACGGTTCCGACCAACCGGCATGTTCTAATGCAGTGGACCGTCGTTACCAACCGGCTCTATCAGGTCAATGCCTCCGGCAATCTGTCAAGCTGGGTGCCGGTTACGGACTGGCTGCAAGCCTCCAACAATCCGACGATGAATTACACCGCCACGAATTCCGGCGTCGGCTTGCAATTCTACCGCGTGCAGGTGAAGCCGTGAATCCCCAGCTGTTGCGTCGGGCCTCTGGCCTGACGTAGAGGGCGTGTATCCCGCCGCCCAGACAAGCGAGATCTTCAACCAGAGACTTGGTCATACCCAGGATCTCCTGTGCAACTCGCGCCAGTTCCCCCCGGGCGGGACGCCCGGTTCTACGGCTGGCAGGATGCCCGCCACTACAGCGGAACGCAGTTGAGCTTTCCGTTGCGAAGTGGAATGCTGTCATCGCAGCATGAGTGTTAAAGTCAAAATTTGCGGCGTCACCAACGTGGCCGATGCGCTGGTTGCCGCCGAAGCCGGCGCGGACATGATCGGCTTGAATTTCTACGAAGGCAGTCCGCGTCACATCACGCTGGCGACCGCGATGGAGATCCACCGCGCGCTGCCGCCGTTCGTGCTGCGCGTCGGCGTGTTTGTGAACCCGGCGGAGGAACTCGTCCTGCGCGCCCTCGGCGGCTGCGGGTTGAGCCTGCTGCAATTTCACGGCGCCGAGCCATCAGAATTCTGCACGCAATTCGGGGCGATGAGCCTGAAAGCCTTCCGCATTCAGGACGCCGCATCGCTGGCGGCTTTGGAACATTATCAAACCGACGCCTTCCTGCTCGACGCGTATTCCAAGAGCGGGCTGGGCGGCACGGGCGAAAAGTTCAACTGGGCCCTGGCCGTCGAGGCGCAGAAGTTCCGCAAACCCATTTTTCTCGCGGGCGGCCTGACTCCGGAAAATGTGGCGGACGCCGTGCGGCAGGTTCAGCCGTTCGCCGTGGATGTTTCCAGCGGCGTGGAATCCGCGCCCGGGAAAAAAGATGCGGCGAAAGTGCGGGCGTTTATTGCGGCGGTGCGGGCGGTGTGAGCGGTAAACAAAAAATGGCAAAGATTAGACAATCGGTGCATGGCGATAAATGGCGGTCAGGGTAAAATTGGTCGTAATGCACCGCATATTGGCCAAGCAAATCCTCAGTCCAAATGTCACGCGTTTGGACGTCCACGCGCCACGCATCGCCCAGATCCGGCAGGCGGGTCAGTTCGTCATCGTTCACCTCACGGATAATGCCGAGCGCATTCCGCTCACCATCGCCGATTCCAATCCGGAAACCGGCGCGATCACGCTGGTCATCCAGGCGGTCGGCAAAAGCACCAACGAACTCGTCGCGCTCAACGTCGGCGATTTCATCCGCGACGTCGCCGGGCCGCTGGGCCATCCGACGGAAATGATTGAGAGCGGTCACGCATTGTGCATCGGCGGCGGTGTTGGCACGGCCGTCGTGCATCCCATCGCGCAGGGCTTGAAACAGCGCGGCGTGCAGGTGACGAGCGTCATCGGCGGACGTTCGAAGGAATGGGTGATATTTGAAAAGGAGCTGGAGCGCTACGGCAAAGTCGTGGTTTGCACGGACGACGGCAGCTACGGGCGCAAAGGTTTTGTGACAGACGCGGCCAAGGAAATTCTCGCGGCGGGAAAAGTGGACATCGTCTATGCCGTCGGCCCGGTGCCGATGATGCGCGCGGTGGCCAATCTCACGCGCACCTTCGGCGTCCACACGATCGTCTCGCTGAACCCGGTGATGATTGACGGCACGGGCATGTGCGGCGGCTGCCGCGTCACGCTGGGCGGCGAAACCAAGTTCGCCTGCGTGGATGGCCCGGAATTCGACGGGCACCTGGTGGATTTTGACGAATTGCAGGACCGGCTTTCGACCTACCGCGAATTTGAACAACGCTCCACCGCCTGCGCCAACGGCAATTGCCGGATGGAAAAAGCCGCCGCCGCCCTACCCTAATATGACTCCCCGCATCACCACCAAACAACGGATGCAGATCACCCGGCAGGCCATGCCGGAACAGGACGCCGCCGCGCGCGCCGCCAATTTTCTCGAAGTCAATCTCGGCCTGCCCGAACGGCTGGCGCTGCTGGAAGCCGACCGCTGCCTGCAATGCA
>Ga0114951_10006724_pt1 | contig 10067 bp, 10 predicted proteins | sample AM7aDNAmetaG_FD_88677 | JGI IMG/M metagenome (GOLD analysis project Ga0114951, IMG submission 88677) | Freshwater microbial communities from Finland to study Microbial Dark Matter (Phase II) - AM7a DNA metaG | ecosystem: Environmental > Aquatic > Freshwater > Lake | place: Finland: Lake Alinen...
TACCGCAACCGGTACATATGGCTTTATTCACTGCAGCGATGTGCTTATCGCCGTTTTCAATTTCCCTTATCGCAGTGTATTCACACACTTCTGCGCATTTCCCGCACCAGGTGCAGAGGTCATTGTTGATATTGGCGATTACCGGATCGATCGACACGGTTCCGCTTTTTAACAATGCGTTGATTTTTGCCACAGCAGAAAGTGAGGATTGAACCGATTCGCTGATATTCTTTGGTCCCTGGCAGGCACCTCCGATATAAACACCTTTGATGACAGTTTCGACGGGCTTGAGTTTTGGATGAATTTCATTGAAAAATTTATCACTGCCAATCGGAATTTTAAAAGTCTCGGAAATCTGTTGACTATCTTCGCGTGCCACCATGCCGGTAACGAGCACAACTATATCTGCTTGAACTTCCAGCTCTTTTTTGTAAGTCAGGTAATCCTTAACCTTAACCATTAAAGAAGTGCCAACTTGTTCCACAACAGGAGGTTCTTTTTCATCAAAACGGATATAGATATCGCCTTGCCTGGATGATTTTTCAAAAAGGATTTCCTGTTTACCATAAGTTCTGATATCCCTATACAGGTGATAGGCTTTAATACCCTGATATTTCTCCTTAAGCTCTAAAGAGGAATAAATAGCGGCAGAACAACATTGGCGGGAGCAATATTTGTTTTCACCCTTTTTTTCACGATTTCCTACGCAATAAATAAAAGCTATTTTATTAACAGGTTTATCGTTGTAAATCAACTTATCGGGCGAAAGTGCCACCAATCTGTTAAACTCAGGCAGAGTGAGCACATTCGCAATATTTCCATACCCGTATTCATTTACTTTTGGCTGATAGGAGTCAAATCCTGTGGTAACTAAAACGGAACCAACTATCAATGATAGTACTTCATCCTGTTGATCTAAATCAAAACAGGAGGCATATTTTGAAATAAACTCCTGCTGGTTTCTTAGAGCTTCCGGATTCAGGACCGGTACATCAGGAAATGCCTCTGGATAATTTTTATAAATGGCTTTCCTTTTTGACAAGCCGAAATTAAATTCATCATTTATAAAAACAGAACATTCCTCGATAGCTCTCTGAACCAAAACAGGGTCTGCCTTACCTCTGATATATCTCGGTTTGATTTTTACATCCACATGGAAATTACCCAAGCTGCCAGAGGCTTTTTCGATGGTTGCACCGGTAAAAAGTGTTATATTATTATGACTTTTTAATTCCCCGAATAATTTCGAAATGATTTCTGTTCCCTTTTCCCCAGCCATAAACAGTTTTTCAGCCTGAGCAATGCGTCCACCAACAAAGTAGTCTTTCTCAACAAGATAAACCTCGTTTCCCAAACGAGCCAGGTCGATCGCAGCTTTCATTCCCGAAACTCCGGCACCCAAAACCAATACTGATTTTTTCACGGAAATTTCAATATTATCCAGTGATTCGGAATGGGAAACCCGATTGATTCCTGCACGGATAAGGCCGGCAGCTTTAACGGTGGCTTCTCTAGGTTGGTCAGAATGCGGCCAGGAACATTGTTCACGTATATTAACCTGAACATAATTTGTAGGATTCAACCCTGCCCTCGATGCCACATTTTTAAATGTGTGCAAATTCAATTTTGGAGAGCAGGAAGCAACAACGATAGCATCGAGATTGTGATCCTGAATATCCTTTACCATGTCTTTCTGGTTGGAATCCGCACAAGTGAACATGACGTCTTTAGATACAATTACTCCATCTTCTTCTTGAAACATCTTGCTCAATTCATCCACATCAACGTAATCGGAGATGTTACCGCCGCAATGACAAATATATACGCCAATTCTTTCTTTCATTTTACCCTATGTTGAATAGTATCAGATTAATATGAGGATCTATGCATTGATAACTTTACCGATCAAATAACCTGCAACTTCAGAAGCAGCACAACCGGCTGATAAGATTGAGTCAGGAATATCCTTTGGACCGGAAGCTGCTCCTGCCACAAAAACACCTTCAATACTGGTTAAAGCAGGACTGGTTAGTTCGTCAATCTGTTTCACGAAATTAAAACTATCCAATTCCAGCTTTTCGTTAATGAACATGCCCGGAACTTCCTTATTCGGTAAAACACCGACAGATAAAACCACTAAATCATGTTTTGCCTCTTTAACCGAACCTTTGAGAACATCTTCATAGCGTAAAACCAGGTCACCGCTTTTGTTTTCATTTTCGCTGATTTTAGCCACTTTCCCTTTGACAAAATTCACTCCCATCGACTTTGACTGCTGGAAGAATTCTTCATATCCCTTCCCAAATGCGCGTATATCCATATAATAGATCGTAATATCTGCCATCGGCAAGGCACCCATTAACAATTGTGCCTGTTTGATTGAATACATGCAGCAAATTTGCGAACAGATCGGATTATTCGAACATTCCACGCTACAGCTCGAATTTTCAATTGCGGAATCACGCGATCCTGTGCATAATACAAAAGCTATATTATCAGGTGTTTTGCCATCCCCTGGCCTTAAAACATTGTTGTATGGACGAGTGGGGGCAATCAGCCTGTCCATTTGCATGGCATCAATCACGTTTGGATATTTAGAGTAGCCATACTCAGGTTTTCCATCAGGAGGAAATAATTTATAGCCGGTAGTAACTACCACGGATTTGACGCTTGTTTGAATCAGTTCTTTTTTTTGTGAAAAATCGATGGCCTCAGCAGGACAAGCCGATAAACATTGATGGCATTCCCTGCAGTTACTGCAATCCATGCAACGTAAAGTGCTCCCTTTCAGTTCGACTTCCGTATAGGTGATTTCGACTTCCTCAAAATCCTTGATTCTTTCAGCTACCGGTCTGATTTCTCCTTCAATGGCAGGAATTCTGTTATCTCCATATTTCTTGAGTACAATGGATTTATCCACTGCCGGAAGTTTGTCACCCGGTTCAAAATTTTCCAGATTTTGATTATTGAGATATTTATCAATAAAAAAGGCGGCTCTTTTTCCTTGCCCTGCAGCCTCAATAAGTGTTGTAGCTCCGGTAACACCGTCACCTCCTGCAAAAATATAGGGATTGGAGGTTTGGAGTGTTTTTTTATTCACTTTGATCGTGCCACCCTTATTCAGTTCAATCTCGTTTGCAAAGGGTGCAGTAGATGGTTTCAGGCCAATAGCTTCAATCACATAATCAACATCCATCAAATATTCAGACCCTTCGATGGGTACCGAATTTTTTCTGCTGCCACCTTCAGCATCCTGAAGTTTCATTTTAGTCAGTTGTACCTTCTTCAGTTTCCCATTTTCACCGATAAATCGGACGGGGTTTCGAAGGACCAGAATTTTTACTCCTTCTTCTTCAGCCTCCTTAATTTCAGGGGCAAAGCAAGGCATTTCGTCACGGCTGCGGCGATAAACCACTGTCACCGATTCGGCTCCGAGTCGTATGGATGTTCGTGAAGCGTCGATTGCCGTGTTGCCGCCACCAATAATCATTACTTTCTTCCCGGAGAGGTTTTCTTTCTTACCGATATTGGCTTCCTGTAGAAAATCAAGGCATGAAACGATGCCCTCAAGAGTAGAGCCTTCAACATTAAGTTTGGCAGAATCCCGTGTACCAACAGAAACAAACAGGCAATCATAACCCTGTTCTTTCAGTGCGCTCAGATTTTCAATTTTTTTATTGACCTCAATTTCGACACCAAGGACTGTAATGTTTTGAATATCACGGTCAACCACATTTTTGGGAGCCCGGTATTCAGGAAGCGCAAGTTTCAACATACCTCCTGCTTGAGGAGCAGCTTCGAATATTTTTACGGTATGTCCTTTTAATGCGAGATGATAAGCAGCAGTCAACCCGGCTGGACCTGAACCAATAACAGCGATTTTTTTGCCGGATTTTCTTTTAATCTCCACAACCGGAGCCTCAGGATATTTCTCATAATAGTAGTCGGCAAAAAACCGCTTAATTTTTCTGATATCCACAGCCGTATCCAGGCTAGCCCTGGTACATTGATTCTGGCAGGGAGCATAACACGCTCTTCCTAAGCTTCCCGGCAGAGGATTGTCTTCGAGATGAAGTTTCATGGCATCCTCATATTGCCCGTTTCGTGCCAGTGAGATATATCCATATGCTTTGACCCCACCCGGACATTCGTTGATACAAGGTGCGGAAGAATCCATCCTGTCGATGGTCGCAATTCTCGGATTTGCCAGACTGAAAGGGATATAGGCCACTTTACGGCCGGCGAGGTTATAATTATTTTCATCCAGTCGTACCTCCGGACAAGCCACTTCGCATTGCTGACACCCGGTACAGGCTTCCGGTATGATGTAGCGTGGATTTTTCGTGATATCGATTTGGAAATCAGTACTTGTTTTAGTGATCCCGGCAATATCACTATTCAACAATAATGTGATATTAGGATGACGGGCCGTTTCGGACATTTTCGGAGTAGTAATGCATGCAGCACAGTCAAGTGTTGGAAAGACTTTGCTTAACTGAATCATCTTGCCACCGATAGAAAGTCCTTTCTCAACCAGAAGTATTTTGTAGTCCATATCCGCCAGGTTTAATGCAGCTTCCTGACCAGCAATTCCACCTCCGATAACCAATGCATCAAATTTTTTATCGATTTGACTCATTTTTAATTCCTTTTAAAATTTTTATAAAACCTTTCCGGTTTCAACTTTCATATCTTCCAGCCCAATCAATATTTTGCTGAAATTTTCCATGTGGCTCGAGAAAGGCTCGGCACAAACAGAACAAATTGCAGCCATTCTTATGCGTTTGGGATTGATATTATTCGCTTTCATTAATATCTGAGATTCCTCGATAATTCTATTGGTATGTTCAGGGCATTTTGGGCTATAGGAACATTCATGACCATCGGCAGCTATAAAAACACCATCGAAACCCTTTTCAAAAGCGTGCAGGATCCATTTAGGTTTAATACCTGATGAACATGGCAAACTAATTACATAAACCGCCGGAGAATAGTGAATTTTTCTCAGGCCAGCCTGATCTATTCCAGGATCGGAAATTTTATCCGTGGAAAAAACCAATATTTTCGGCTTGAAAACGACGTCTGACATATTTCTAATCATTTACATATTTGAACTGAGTGCTGGACTTTTGGCACAATACATGATTACTCAAAATCCCGTGTAAAGAATTTTGGTTGACGAATTAAGAAGCAAAGTGAATTTTATGCTTTCCTCAAAAATAAACGGGTATAGCTGTCTTCTTCTAATGTTCCCAGAAATTCATGCTCCATCTTTTCGCACCATCTTGGAATGTCGACCTTTGTGCCTTCATCGGCTGATAAAATTTCCATAATTTCTCCGGATTCAACATCACCAATAGCTTTTTTTGCAGCCAGTAAGGGACCTGGACATGCGGTACCTCTTGCGTCAACAATCAAGTTTGTTGTAATTCCCTTTAATTCTTCAGTAGTCATAATATTGATTATTTAATTATTTGTTCAATGTTAAAAATCACATCTCTTAAATGAACAGTTGAATGCTGCTTTGCCCTGCATCAGCAACAAAAGTAGTTGCACCACAATAGCGCAATTTTGGATAATCGATCATTTCTTCTTTTTTGAAACCCATCAAACCCATCGACATCTCGCAAATGGCTATTTCGATACCTAACTCACCTGCGGATTTAAACATTTCTCCTAGTGACATCACGTTTTGCTTTTTCATGAGGTACTTAATCATCATCGGGCCCATTCCTGCCATATTCATATTGGACAATGACAGTTTATCTTTTCCCTTTGGTAACATGATACCAAACATTTTCGAGATGAAATCTTTGCCAGGGGCACTTTTCTTTTTATCACGCAGGGCCGAAAGCGACCAGAATGAAAAAAATAGTTTTACCTGGGTATCCATAGCAGCCGCGGCTAGTGAAATGACCATGGCAGCCAGAATTTTATCCATATCACCTGATACAACGGCAATGGATAATTGATCTTTACGGGAGTTTTCCAACTTAGATATCTTCTTCTTCAGAATATCAATTTGCTGTTGTAATTCTTGATTGTCTTCCATGTCTATAATTTATTATAAGCGATTACTAGAACATTTTTTCGCGTGCCAAATTAGGCATCCTGCCTACAGCCATCTTCTTTTGTAGCGTGCAGGTGCTAACAATGTTTTGTGACATGTATCACAATGTGTACTTTTGTGGGATGGAAAATGTATGTAAAATATGTCCGTTTAGCTCCAAAACGGCTACACCCCTTAATGAGTGCGATTTTGAACAGTTATCGGAAAACCATGTGGTGGTAAAATTTGCCAAAGGAGATGCGATTATCAAACAAGGCACTTACTCTACGAATGTCGCTTTTTTACGTATGGGTCTTGTAAAGATACACCTCAAGGGACCTTCACACGAGCAAATAGTCCGATTGGTAAAGGCGCCGGCATACCTGGGCCTGCCAACCACCTTTGGCGATAAAATAAATCAATATTCAGTGACTTCAGTTACCAATGCAGAAGTCTGCTATATCGATATTACAACTTTCAGGGACCTGTTAAAAAACAACGATTTGTTTTCCTACGAGATCATTCTGGATTTATGTCGCAATGAGTTAGAATCATTTCACCGCTGTTCGAATCGCACACAGAAGCAAGCTCGAGGCAATTTAGCAGATGTGTTGTTGGAACTTTCTGATCGCATTTTTGAATCTGAAAAATTCATGTTGCCGCTAAGTCAATCGGAGTTGGGAAACCTGATCGACACAAGCCGGGAAAGCATTAGCAGGATGCTTTCGGAGTTTAACGGTGATGGAATTATCCGGGTAAACGGTAAAGAAATAGAGATATTGAATAAAAAATCCTTGATAGTGATTAGTCAAAACGGCTAAAAACTTAATGACTTGCTACTTGGTAATCAGTTTACCTGCAAATTGTGTTTAATGAAGGTTGGCATCAATCCTTCTGGGTCTCTTGTTTTCATCCAATGATGCGAAAACGAAAACGCCGTCAATTGCCTTTTCTCTTGCCGGGCCATACATCTCTTCGACAAACACTTCTACCTTAACTATAAGCTTCACGGGACCGGCTTTTTCCACTGATCCGACAACCTCGACGATTGAATCCGGGTTGATCGCTTTATGGAACTTGATATTTTCAATGGTCACAGTAAACATCCGTTGGCGTGTATAGCGGGTTGCTGTAATATAGGCTACCTCGTCCATCCATTGCATAACTTGTCCACCGAAAAGAGTATCGTTCGCATTGAGCGTATTTGGAAACACTGCCTTAAATTGTCGGGTTTCGCTCAGTTTGATTAGCTCGTTCATACTGTCCATCGGAAATATTTTAAGAACAAAAATAGTGGTTGTTATGAACAATAGTTCATTACGATTGATACTTTTGTTTGAAATGCCTGAATGAATGCAGGTTGGACGAGTTGTTTCAAGATTTATGTCATTAATGCTACCACCGTCGCAAGTTTTTGGGATCAACGGTGTCAAAAGAGGCAAATTCCATAACTTCGGTTTTGATGAACGAACAAGAGGTACTGAATCTTTTACTTGCAGGTGATCCTGCAGCGATCCGATCGCTCGTTGATCAATACCAGCCCCTGGTGATAAGAACCGCACGGGGATTTGTCAGGAACACAGAGGATGCCCGCGATATTGCCCAGGAAGTTTTCATCGATATCCTGACCAACCTTCACCGCTTCAAGGCACAATCCGGACTATCAACCTGGATATATCGTATCACGGTGAACAGGTCTCTCAATCATCTGCGCAGTAGTAAAAGGAGACAAGGACGTATTTCTTATTCAGATGATCATGATGATAGTGGCAGAAGCGAAACCATGAATCTCAGAGACCCCGGCCAGAAAAACCCGGCCGAACTGCTTGAACAAAAAGAAAGATCCAAAATCCTTCATGATGCCATCCAATCGTTGCCTGAAAAGCAGCAGGTAGCTTTTACCCTTGCAGAATACGATGACCTCTCCTATAAAGAGATCGCCGAAATTATGAGCCTGAGTATCTCATCAGTTGAATCACTGTTGTTCAGGGCCAGGAAAAATCTGCAAAAGAAATTATGGGCCTGCTACAAAAAATCGTGCTGATGCGCAAGTTTTTAATAAACCGATTGTCTAAACCAATAAACACTAACACAATGAACTGCAAAAATTGTCGAACCGATTTAATAGGATTTATCCAGGGAACCCTTCCAAAGGGGGTGGAAGTCCAAATCCGGGAGCACCTGAATGGGTGTATGGAATGCAGGTCATTCGCCGATTACCTTAGCACCACCCTGAATATCATCCAAACGGAGAAGAAAATAGCAGCAGATCCATTTCTGGCTACCCGGATCGAAGGAATATTATCGAATCCCGTAGCAGCTCCGCGCCGTTTATCCTTCCTCCCAAAACTGATCCCAGCGCTTACCTTCAGCATCTTCATATTGGCTGGTATTGCCGGAGGCATCGGACTTGGACGCATTTTGACTCCGGTACCTAATAATCAAAATATTGCAGCACGGCAGATAAGTTCCTTGGTTGATGACCTTCAACAAGAACCAATCGAAAGTTTTTTAATGGGATTATAATATGAAAAACAATAGACTCCTTATCGGATTAATTATGTTCCTGATTGTCACAAATATTGCTACAATCCTGACCGTAGTGCGGCATATCCGGAATCAGAATGATTCCCCAGGAACAGAAGTAAAAAAAGAGGGCAGCAAGGATAGCAAAAACCCGACTGACCTTCCAGATACCCAAAGAACTCTCTTTTTCACCAAAGCCTTGGCGCTTGATTCCAACCAACAATCAGCCTTCCGGGAGGTCAACTGGAATTACGGCAGGCAAACGAAGGATATCAGCGTGGCCATGAGCCTCCTTAGAGAACAACTCCTGATCGCATTGGATCAGCAAGTACCCGATACCGCACTGCTGAACAACCTTTCGGATCAGATTGGAAAGAAGCATACCGAACTGAAAAAGCTGACAATTACCTATTACCTGGGATTGAAATCAATCTGTAATAGTGCTCAAAAGAAAATGCTGTTTGATATGTTCCAGAAATTATTGTCCCCGGAAAGTAATGTGAATGTTCCCAATGGCAAGCCTGAAAATCGGGGTCCCAAAGGACCCGGGCAGGGGCGTGGTCCCTGGTGGAAAGACAAAAAAGATTCAATTTCAAATAAGTAACCTTAATGTTTAGTAAAATGAAAAAAGTTAGCATGAAAATCGCACTGGCTGTGGTCATGATCGCAGTCGGAACCCTGGGCCTTCAGGCTCAGAACGGAAGAGGTACCGGAACCTGTGGTACCTGCACCGGAAGTTGTGTAAACTCAAGTCTCCTGACAGATGAGCAGAAGGCCATTCTTGAAGATCTCTGTGACACTTTCCAGGCTGATATGACAGTTCTCCGGGGAGAATTGATGGCAGCTCCAACTCTCGCTGAAAAACTGTTGATCCGCAAGGAAATGACCGATCTGCGCGATGCACACATTGCTGAAGTTAAAGCACTTTTAGCTTCATGGGGAATAAACGTATCCACTGGTGGTAAAAAGGGTGGTTCCTTGAAGGGTGCCGGCAGCATGCTGCAGTCAGGCAATGGCACTGGTGTCTGCGACGGGACCGGGACTGGAACCGGAACAGGTAACAAGAATCGCAAGGGTAAATAGAATAAGGTAAATAGGCAGAGCGGGCCAAAGAACCTCCAACGTTCAAGTAGCCCGCTCTTTCTATCTTCGAAAAGTTAGCAACCATAAAATTAGTAAAAATGAAATCAATAAGTTTAAAATTCGGTCTGATTATCATGTTGGTCAGTGGTATTTCTCTTAGTTCGTGCAATTCCAGTGATGAACTATCTGCAGGAATAACTTACAACCTGGTGACTGTAGATAATGAAGGTACCACTCTGATTAATACAGTGGATTTGAAAACAGTTACCACCGGCTCGGATGCAATTACCGAATCCCAGTCCGATTGGCTGAAGTTCATGCGAGAAGAAGAAAAACTGGCACATGACCTGTATATTGCCTTCAGTGAGATTTATACCGTCCCGGTATTTAAAAATATTCCACGGGCAGA
>Ga0114951_10006725_pt1 | contig 10067 bp, 8 predicted proteins | sample AM7aDNAmetaG_FD_88677 | JGI IMG/M metagenome (GOLD analysis project Ga0114951, IMG submission 88677) | Freshwater microbial communities from Finland to study Microbial Dark Matter (Phase II) - AM7a DNA metaG | ecosystem: Environmental > Aquatic > Freshwater > Lake | place: Finland: Lake Alinen...
TAGCATAGGTATAATTTGTTCCTGTATTGGTTACTGTCACATCAGTGATAACTCCATCAGTTACTTGAACAGTACCTGCAGCATTTTTACCGTCACCAGTAACTGTGAGTGTAATGATGGCATTGGCTGGATCATATCCAGAGCCACCATCTATAACATTAATTACATCAATATTACCAGCACCAGCGGATGATGTCAATGGATTAGGTGTGTTTGCACCAACAGGTACAGGCAACCAATCAGCATTCATAAACTTAATTTTGGTACCTGTATCAATTGTATACATGAACTTCCATTTATAACCATCAGCACCCAAGTAGATGTTATTGGTTCCAAAGGAACCTGGTTCAAAATATGGCTCTACAGTTGATGGAACACCAGCATTCCATAGACACTTGAACACTTGGTCATATTGGTTTCTGACATAGAAATTATAAACTGGATTGCCAGAACCATCAACGGCAAACATATCTACATCGTCACGATAGTAATCATATTGTACACCTGTTGTCCAGTCTACTCTCTTAATGACTGGAGATATATCGTTTGATGTGATGTTTTTTACTACAAATATATTTTTAAAGACTTGTTTAATATATTTTTGGTCTTGTGTCGGTGTTGGAGGATCATTATCATCACCCCAAGGATCAACTTTAGATAAAAAACAATATAAAGATGACAACGGGATATCATAATAAGGAGGTACAACAGCAACAGGCGAGAAATAGGCCTCTTCAACTGAAGATACTTTAGCGTTATATGTGAGAAGGTTTTTAGTAGCCATGTTCTATTTAGTTTAAGATTTTGGAGTTAATCATTTATTCAATTCAGTTAGACTGGAGTATGCAGTAGATGTGAACGAGGCATTAGACCTTAATGAATAACGACCAAGAACTTTCATGCCTGATGGATGTAATAAGTTCAATAATATGTCTCTATACTTAGCAATTTCTTTTTCAACAGTAATTTGGTAAGTGAAGTTATTATATATGGAACTTTGTAGAACGTCATAAGAACTTGGTTGACCTTGTTTGTTTAAGTACTGACCTTGACTCAAGACCAAACCATTCAAGAAACTGGCATTTGCCTTGGCTCTACCATCACCATAAATTCTAATACCATTACTATTATAATCAGCCGTGTATGCCGTATTGGCCATAACTAGGTTGATATTTTTATTGTTAATTTTCAAATCTTTGGTTGGATCTGGTAAAGAACTATACTCAAAGACTCTTAGGTTATATAAACTTAATGCTGGATCACCGTTGGGTGTCAATAGTGTAACGTTGTTGACTGTGGCAGAATATGTGGCCAGGTCTAAAGAAACACCTTGATAAACCGTATCACCAAATGATGGTACGTCCGAAATACTTACATTAGATACTACAATATCTTGGACTTTTAATGATACATTTGGTTTGGATGTGTAATCTTCACCGTTATCCAGTATATTAATTGTACTGATTGCACCTGTTCTATCAGTAACAACAGAGAATGTTGCACCTTCACCGAGAATACTTGGAACAAATATACTAGCATTGGATGCCAGAACATTGGCTGAATTAACAGATACAACCGGCAAACTTGTGGGACTATAACCCATACCACCTAATGGAGAAAATCCATCCGATGTATATTTTATTGTTCCAATCATACCATTGGCTGCCACATTGGTTACAGCAGCCTGTGCATCATAACCTGTACCACCAGTAAATACAATCGTGTCACCTACTTCATATCCTGTACCACCATTGGTGATTTGTATTGGTGCCAGAATACCCAAAGCCTCAAATGAAGCATAGTCTCCGTTGAGGTCCAAATACCTAGATTCGGCAGTAACAACAGGAGGTTTTTTAATGTTACCACCACCATTCTGTAACAGTACAGATGATATTGGAAACAATTGCATGTTCAAGAAGGAGAATGCATTTGCCATAACAGTATCTGTATTGGCGTTGGCCACATTTGCGAACTGATAATCTAAACTATCTAATCTAATATATTGGTGTGGTGCAATAGAATCTAAAGGAACATAAGCAACATTTGCCACAGAGTTGGCTCTCGGGTCTAATGAACTCACAATGGCGATAGCGCCTGGAGCATTCGTTATATTCAATATAGTATTTGGACTATCTGAGTACCCATATCCTTCATTCGTGACATTGATATTCAATATAGAACCAGAAGTTGTGGTACCAACCACAGCCGTGGCACCGTGACCATTGACAAACTCAAGGCCGCCATACACTATGACCGGATCACCTGCTTGATACAGTAGACCACGGTTGTTTGGATCAATTGTAATCTGGCTAATTTGACCAACAATCTTAGCTCTTAATGGATAACCAGAGAATAAAACGTCTTGATTTGCATTGTCTACGACACGGACATATTCACCTGATTGAAACAGACGTTCAATGTTAGAGATGAATACTTCAGTTTTTGTACCAGCAACCACAGAATTTTCTACTGTGGCAATAGACTTTGTTGTTTCACCAAACAAACGATAATTGTTTATACTTAGAAATCTCTTATCTAAAGTGGCAAGTTTCAATGATTTAGCCACATACCATTTACCATCAGAGGCTCTAAGCACAGCATCTTTAGTGTAGAACAAATCAAAATCGGAATTGTATAGTATTCTAAACAAAAATTGGTAAGATGCAGGTGTACCTTTGGATTGGTATAATTGTCTAGCGACTTTAACTGCTGATGATTTACTGATTAAAGCATCTTGTGGAAAATACTGCAAGAAATCATTGATAAAGTAATCAATAAAATCATTTGTGGTTGAATCAATATCTTTATAGTTTAAAAGATTTTGTGCTATATCTAATACTTGGCCATTGGTTTCCATCCACTCATAGTAAGCCTGAACAAATGAAACAAAGTTATTGTAATCAGGATTTTCCCTGATGAAGCCGGGAAGTTGAGATGGAATTAATAGAGATGTTTTTTGGCCGTTAGATATCATGATGTCTTAGCAGTTACATTGATGTTAATAGCATTTGAATCATAAGGATCAACAGTTATAATTCTATTGTAAGTGGAAGATACAATGGATGTAGTCGGATTCACAGATAGAGTTAGTTGGCCTAAGTCATTATCAACTTGTGATGGATTAAATCCAGATAAAGTGATTACTCCATTCTCATAATCAACTGTACCAATATTTGAATTAACGACAACTTTACCATTAACTCCATCAATACGATACAAACTCAATGTGCCGTAACGGCCTTGTAGATTAACCACAGCTGCACCGAGTTGACCTGTAGTGTCATTAGTTACTGGTGTAATAGTTGCATAAGCAACCGTGTAATTGTTTCCTGAATTTGTTACGTTGATAGCAGTAATAGAACCAGCATTATTAATCTGTGCCACCGCAGTTGCACCTGTACCATCACCATTGATAGTAACTAGAGGTGCGGTCTGATAACCATAACCTGGATTCAATACAGAAATATATTCAACACCTTGAGTGGCCGATGGCAATTCTTCTAAGAATACACCATCAACAATTGTTTTACCATCTGAGTATTGTATTGCTGGGAATGTATTGATACCGCTTAAGAATGTACCTTTTTTAATTGGAACATTAAAGTAAAAATTATAATTCGTAGAGTTAGATAAATTAGGATAGAATTTCTTCTGTAACTGTACATTAATCTCATTGGTGATGATTGATGGATCCGAATTCTGTATGTTGGACATCAAATCGGATAATGAGAAAGTAGAATTAAATGTATTAAGAGTTCTTGCAGCAAAGTTAGAAACTGTGGCCTTAACTATATTAGAAATGTTATTGGCTGTATAAGATGTTTTCTTTGCATCGTATAGTACGTTTGCCGCAACTTGAACGTAAGTATAATCCGGATCAACAATCGTTGGTTCAACTGTCATCACCGATATCGGCTTAATAACATCACTAATGAGTCTTTGTTTTTGTGTATCCGTCAAAGAATAACCACCAGTTGGTTTCAACGCAATGAACACTTGTCCATATACTGGCGGTACATTTTCTTCTCCACCCCATACATTAACAGCATCAAAGTGTATGTCTAAACTATTTTGTTGTATCAAAGTAATGTAATCTTCTTTGGTCACAGCACGATTCTGTGCAGCGTAAGACTTTGGTGCCTGATATTTAATTGAAGCAATAGATTCTTTTGCACCACCTTGTGAAGCGGCCAACAATGGAACAACGCTTGATGTTGTAAATGAACCGATATTGTCCATTAGTACAAAATTATTGGCACCAGCTGCAGCTGTACCACTTGTTGTTATGTAAGAAATACCAACAATATTACCATCATTTAAATATTTTCCAAGAACTCCGTTGCCAAAATAAACTTCATAGTTACCATTTAGACTTTCTTGTAAGAAATATACCAAAGATGTTGGTGTTAATGTCAAATAGTCTACTGCTGGTTTGTATATCTCAGAAGAATTGTTTGATGAAGATTCTTGTACTGTTATTCTTATTGTTGTCGTATCAATATTTGAATCTGGTATTTGGAATAATTGTGTTGGATTACTTGTATTGTTAACTGTGTATGTGTATGTAACTCCGATACCTTGTTTCAATTTGATATTATCGAATGTGGCCACACCACCGGTCACATTGACTGTTGTTGAGTCTGTGGTAATAAAGTTATAGTTGACACCATTCACAGCTTCAGAAGAGAAGTTGGTATATTGTGGTAAAGTAAAGGATGGATTCGTAACCCCGTTGGCAATAAAATTGATGTATGCTGTTGGTGCAATTGCAGACTTTGGAGTATAATCTAACACTTTAGCCTGAGATACAACTGAACTCCTTTGTAATGCTGAATCCAAGAACATCTCATTAGCTACCATGTTCAAGTAGAAAGCATTGTATTGTGTGTTGTATGCCAAAAGATCAAGTAGAACTGACAAAGATGAACCTTGAAAGTTGTAATCTTTGAACTGGTCTTGTGACTGTAGGTAGGTAATGAAGTTAGACTTAATACTATTAAAATCTAAATCCGCGACCTGTATATTTGTATTTGAAGATGCCATTACCTTGACCTTTGGAGAATTAGATTTACCGCTGTAGGTGTCGTATTGTTTCCAATATAAAACTGTATTTTAGCTGAAAAAGATACGCCATCACTATTTGGACTCACATTAATTGTATCAATCGTAGCTCTTGGCTCAAAATTTCGAATAACATTCTTTATTTCATCAGACAGTAAACCAGCACTCAGATTATTTACCGGTTCAAACAACAATTTGTCTATGTTTGAACCTAAATTTGGTTGAAATGGTCTCTCATAAAAATTAGTCAAAAGAAGGTTACGAACCGAAGCAATTACTGCTTGGTTATCGTACCTTAGAGCCACATCATTGGAAACCGGCAGTCGGTTGAATGTTAAGTCTAAATCTGAGTATAGTTTGTTTAATTGTGCCATTTTCTATTTATAGAGCCTAGGAGTAAATGCACTTTTTGGACTCTTGAGTACCGTCCGGACTTTTCTGGAGCTCCGGCAAGATTTCGAAATTTCCAATTATTAGTTAATTCTAGACTTTAGTTTGTCTGTACCGATGTAGTTGTTTAAAAGAAGGTTTTGACTATCACCCAAGTTGGTGTATTGTTTTGTGGTATTGTAATTTGTTATCAAATTCTTCAAATTCAAGTAAAACGCTTTGTCAGCAGTTTCACGTTCTGTCATTATTGCAACCACATTGGCAAAGTTATTGGCAATCGTTGAAGCTGCACTTAATGATATATTTGACGTATAATAGTCTGAACCCATGCCTTCACCAACAGGTATAAGTGTTAAAGTTTTAATAAGTGTTTTTGAATTTGTATCTAATGTCTTGGCCAACTGGTTTATTTGATTGGCTTCCAAAATACTTGTAAAGGAACCTAACATTACCGAATTATTTGCAATACCATCAGTTTGATTGACAATATAAGTGGCACTCTTGGCGGCCTGTATTGCTATTTGGTAATATGGTAAATTGGTACCATCTATATGTGCTGTGGCATCATCGGCTTGTGTCCTTATATTAGACAATCTATCTGTGTGATATAAGAAAGTCAAAGCATTTTGTGAATATGTTTCATTTCCAATAGACAAATATGCACAATTTGATTGTATTTGATTAATCAAAAGTGTAATTGCTCCTGTGCTACCAACAATTGGCGAATAACCTGATAATGTATACGCTGTATTACTCATCCAATAAACGGAATTACTGACGGGATTGTAAGTATATCCACCAACATCATCATTTGCAATATCTTGTGCCTGCCAACTTGTAATAACAGGTGGTACACTATTCATACTAGATTGTGTGTTTGCAGACAACTCTACAATATTATTATTAGGATCGTTATAGTTGAACCCTAAAGTGGAGTATACCCCAGATGCATTATTTACTAAAGCCATAATATCCTCATTTAAAACATAGACGGTATAGGTGGTGTCGTTGGACCGAATGGAGCAATATGTATATGAGCATCAAAAATACTTGTATTGATTACATCGGTCATCAAAACGGCATCCATAATTATAAAGTTGCCCAATGGAGCATTAACAGCAGCTAAAGAATTGATGGGTCCAATAGTAAAGATAGAACCAGGAACAGCAACAGGCGTTAATGGTGACGGAACACCCAAAGATAAACCACCAAGTCCAGATGTGAATCCTGCTGCTCCAGCGGTTATACCACCAAGTGGACCGGTACCTACTCTGGATTCGGCTGTAATAACGTCAGCTGAAATTGATCCGGCCACATTTAAATCACCACTCAAATACAAATTGTCTCCGGTGTTTAAACGTAAAGATCCGCCAGTAATTGGATCAGCGTGTAGAATCATATCATGGTCAGAAACCATTTCAATACCTTTAGATCCATGAGCTCTAGCATAAAAACTACCGCCAACTTCAAGGTTAAAATCATTACCAACTTTAAGATTCAAATCATTTATTACGTTTATATTGGCATCACCTTGAATTTCAATATTACATTGTCCTTGAATTAACACATTTTTATTATTGATAGTTATTTCATATCCATCACCGTAAACTTTATGTACCTCGTCACCATTGGAATGCATCTCAATGAATGTACCTGAACGATGTTGTAAACGAATTCTTTCACGGGTCGGAGTATCATCCAATTCAAAAGAATGACCAGAATCCGTCACAGTTGCATGATTAAAAGGATAAACCGGTTGAGTAGTTTCGTTTGCTTCTGATTCCGGTTCTGTCCACGAATTGTCTGATGCTGGTTTAGTTGACATTATGGAGTACTCTTTTTACTAGAATTACTTTGAGAATTTTCTGAAGCCACATTAGCAGCCGTTGGTAATGAACTTGTTAACATTTGAACAGCAGCATTTGCTTGGTTAACTGTTGCTGGTGTTAAATTAACGATAGTTGATATGTGGTCTGATGTGGTTGGAGTACTGGAGGTAAGAGTACTACTTAATGAAGTGTTTGCCGTAGATGCAAATCCTTGAGTCTGTGTAACTTGGTTATTAACCGCATTTTTAGCTGAAAGACCAGTTTGGTCAGCAATAGTAGTTATGGTTGCTTGAGCAGCTTTAACGGTTGCAGCAATCACCACGACCTCTTTGGTTGTTGAAGCTACAGCAGTAGAAACTTCTTTAATAGCAGAAACAACTTCTTTAAATTCATCACCAGGACCAGGGACTGCTGCAAAAGCATCAAGCATAACATGTGCTATTGAACTAAGTATTTTCAATAAACAAGATTCTAGTAAACCAAGTAATTTTGCTGGCAAACTTTTAATATAGGCAATCATACCAAGAGCCCAAGTTGTAAATGCCAAAACTTCAGTTGTGAATTCTAAAATTGGATCTAAAATTCTTACCTTAAAGTCCTTGATTTCTTGTGCTAAACCTTTTAACCAAGATACCGTTGTAGATTGTATTCCACTAAGGTCTGTAATACCTAATAATCTTAGTACTTCACGAATGGCTTTCTTTATTTGCTCAGCTGCAGCAATCAAATATTTCTTGAGATTTTTATTTTTCTTTAAATCATTAGCAAAATCACACATATGTGCTAAATCATTGTTCATTTTACTAATCATCGTACCATTAACCACACCTTGTGCAATTCTTGGTATCGAAACATTTGATTTTAAAGTACCTGATGGTGGTATTGCAACTAAATCACTCATTTGGTTTATCCTCTATAATACCTGGTAAAAGTCCCATCATAATTGGGAATTGGCCATTTTGTGAATCCATAAAGAAACCAACAACCCATTCTCCCAAGTTAGGTGAAGAAAAAGTTTTAGAATTATTTAGTGGGTACATTGGATGCGCCCAAGGTAAATCTTCTGTTGGTATCTGTCCTGCATCATACCAACCAAAGATTCGAACCTGACATCTACCTAACATCAAAGGATCATTTCTATTTTCAATTTCACCAACCCACCATGTAAAACCATTGAGGCCGGCAAAGTTCATTACGTCCTTAGCCATTTAAATTTCCTTTTGCAAGTTGTTGCCATAATGTTGAACTACTATCAGGGGAAGCATACTGATTTGGTGTACTGTCTTTAGATATTTCCATAATGGTTTTGTAGTCTAATCTAATAAAATCAATTAAATGTCTTACAGCAGTAACCAGATAATTACCAGCATAAAATTTATCAGGATCTTCACTATTTGGATTAATATTACCTAATGAAAAACCAATTACTCTACCCACGGTCATATTAGAATCACCTGGAACAGATATCTTCAGTCTTGTATAATTTGCCAAAGCCAATTGCGCTGTTCTGTATGGAATATAAGTTTCTGCATTGATATTGTGTGCCACAGAACCGGTGTCCACATCTTTAACATATGTGGAGTTTGTTTGTTGAAAATTTGAATAAATCAACTTATAAACAGCCTGTGATGTTTGGTTTAATTGGTGTCCTTTTCTGTCTTGGAACTGATTAATCAATGGATAATCATTCAATGTAAAACCTTCATACATGTAAGAACCATAATCAAAATTGGTTACTTTTTTTGTTCTTGTTAATATATCAACAGACAACAATTGATTAGCAAAAGCTCCAGAATTGACACCATTCAATACATCATAAGAATTCATAATCTCATAAGTCAAAACATTATATAGTGCTGAATTTAAATTCTTTGGGTCTGTATTTTTTGGATTGTAAGCGTAATCGTGGTAAATATCACCTTGCATCATAGACTGCAAAGACCTAAAATTAAATCCGATTTTGTCTTCAAAGAAAATCATGTCAGCACCAGGAGTTCCTACATTTGGCCTTGCATAGACCGACATCATATTGATAGCATCAAATGGTTTAATTGTTGGTATGACAAAATCATAGTTACCATATGTTGGTTCTATGTTTGCTATTTTAGAAACAGGAACTTTTAATTCGTTCAATAAAAGATCCGCAACATTTAAAAAGATTGGCTGATTTGGATAAGATTTACATACTTTGTATTGTTCATTTATTATCATCTCGTCTGAACAAAAGTATAAGCAATATGAAATGGTATACATATTACCTTCAAGTTTTCTTTTGTCCATCTTATAGATTCTGAATATCTTGTTAATTTCTGTAAAGGTGTCTCCACTTGTACTAAAAACCATTTGAAGATATTCGTTACCATTCAGGTTCAATGCCTGAATATAGTTCATTGAATCTGTTACTAATAGATAACCAGAAGCTGTATTATTAAATAAATCTTCTTGATATGATAACTCGGCCGCAATTAATTTTAAATCCATCACACCAGTAGCTGCAATAATATTTAAACTGGCTACCGAATAATTCTGCGGTGCTCGTATACCCGGTGTTAATGGAACTTGATTGTCAGCCATATTATAACTTCATTAATGATGCAAACTGCGATTCAATCTGTGATGTATAGATGGAATTTATGAGGTAGATTGAACGATTTGATTCGTTTTGTTCCAATTCATAATCATAGATACTAACAACATTCGTAGTGACCGTCTGTGATACTGTGGCACCACCAGGAAAAGTAGATGTCGTTATTCCCGGTACTGTAGAATCATATGTAGGTTGGTCAA
>Ga0114951_10006726_pt1 | contig 10067 bp, 3 predicted proteins | sample AM7aDNAmetaG_FD_88677 | JGI IMG/M metagenome (GOLD analysis project Ga0114951, IMG submission 88677) | Freshwater microbial communities from Finland to study Microbial Dark Matter (Phase II) - AM7a DNA metaG | ecosystem: Environmental > Aquatic > Freshwater > Lake | place: Finland: Lake Alinen...
CCACCGTAAACCGCTGAAGCGGTTGGGGAGCCTGTTCGCGTGCCACACCCACCTCGCTGAAGCGAGGTGTTAATGAGAGTCGGCCGCCCACCCCGAAGAAATCAGTCGTGCGCCCGCCTCGCGCAATTCCTTCATTTTCCAGCAATTCTCATTTTGGCCATGTCACTCCCCGCCGGGTGAGGGCACCCGGCCTACATCCCCCGCAAAACCCCCATCTTGTAGGCCGGGTGCCCTCACCCGGCGTCCCCATCTCGTCTATAATGAGAATTGCTGTCATTTTCTTCTTGTGAGTTTCAGCAGGAAGCGTAAGTACGGTGACATGGGGAAGGCGGCCTTAGAGCTTTCTCCAGGAATTGGATTATGAACTATAATGCTGCGTTTCTTCAACCCTTCTTAGGTGGATTATGAATACGCATTCACATCCTCCAGTCGCTGAACCCGCCAGCACCCATTCAAACCATGATCCACAAGCGGAGGCAGGCTTCAGTCAGGTTGATTTGCTGACGGTGATCGTGGTCCTCGCGCTCTTGGGGCTTTTGCTATGCCCGGCGCTGGCCCGTACCGAAATGACTGACCAGACTTTGCAGTGCCGCAACAATCTGCGCCAGCTCATCCACGGCTGGCGGTTGTATGCGGAGGATAACAACGACAAGCTGCCCAACTGCTTTGATTGGTGTGGTATACCATCACCAACAACTCCGGGGTCGTATGCGAATGGCAGTGAAAATTACAGCCCCAACAACCCCGACAACACCAATATCCTTTACCTGCTCCATGGCAGTTTGGGGCCGTATGTGAAGGCCGCGGCCGTTTATAAATGCCCTGCGGACCAAAGCCAGGCGCTCGAAGGCGGTGTCAATTACCCGCGGGTGCGGACCATTTCCATGAGCCAGGCTTTCTGCTTGTCAAATCAGGGCCACTTGGAGGATGGGGATAGCCCCGCGAACTTTTGGCGACATTACCTCAGGTCCACGGCCATTATTCGGCCATCGCCTTCGGCCTTATGGGTGCTGGGGGACGAGAATCCGGACAGCGTGAACGACGCAGCCATGTCCGTCAATATGGCGGGAGGAAATATGTATGGAGGAACCCCTAACCCCAGCCGAAACAAATGGATGGATGGACCCAGCAACCTGCATGACGGCGGCTGCGGCTTTGCTTTCGCCGACGGTCACTACGAGCTCAAGAAGTGGACAGACCCCCGAACGCTCGCGTTGAAGACTACTTATACGCAATCCTTCCCGTATGGCATTGTACAATCCAACAGCCCCGACATTCAGTGGGTTAAGGACCGGACCACAGCGCCGAAGTAATGACCACCAGGAACAACCAGGCCTATGACACCCATTGCACGTATGAACCGGCGGTGCCTCAACCAGGACTACTCTTTTCATCCAATGAGCGCGTTTCTCTCAGCCGGCATAGTCCGAAGATATTGGACCCTTTGCCTTCTTCTGATCTCGGCGAATATCGCCCACTCTCAGAACGTCATCGCCTGGGGCAACGGTTCCCAGGGACAAACCAACATTCCGCCTTTGGCAACCAACGTGGTCGCGGTTGCCGCCGGGGCCTTACATAGCCTCGGTTTGTGCTCTGGCGGTACCGTTATTTGCTGGGGCTCCGGCGCCGGAACGAATATTCCGCCGGGTGTTACGAACGCGGTCGCCATCGCCGCAGGCATGTCGCACGGCTTGGCCTTGTTGGCCGACCACAGTGTGGTTGCCTGGGGCGACAACTCCTTTGGCCAAACGAATATTCCGGCGTCGGCAACCAATGTGATCGCAGTCGCGGCTGGATATTACCACTGCCTGGGATTGCGTGCCGACGGGACGGTCGTCGCTTGGGGGAAGAGCGACAACGGACAAACCAACGCTCCTTCCTCAGCCACGAATATTGTGGCGATCACCGCCGGAGCGGAACATAGCATGGGGCTGCGGGATGACGGTTCTGTTGTGATCTGGGGCGGGATTACTATTCGTTCCAACGTTTTGTCTTACGCGCAAACCCCTATGCCGCGGACCGTGCGGGATGTTGTAGCCATTTCGGCCGGGGCGTACCAAAACTTGGCACTCGCAGGGAGCGGCCAAGTTGTCACTTGGGGTTACAACGACAAGAAGCCCGGAGTTCCAGCTACCGCAACAAATGTGGTGCTAGCCGCTGCTGGAACCAATTATGATTTGGCGCTCAGGGCAGATGGCAGAATCATATCGTGGGGAAGCGGCACGATAACGAATGTTCCAAGCTCGGCCACGAATGTGGTCGCCATTGCCGCGGGCCTGTCGCACTGCTTGGCGGTGAGAGGAGACGGCATAGCGCCACAAGTCCTTGGCCGGATAGCCTATCGGGCCCAATGCGCGGCGGGCAGCCCACTGCCTCTGTCTGTCCGTGCAATTGGAAGTAACCCGCTCGATTACCAATGGCTCGCGGATGGCACACCTCTTCCAGACGGCAACACACCTTTCCCGCAGATCGCCGCAACCCTCGGAGGCGACAATGTGAGTTATCACGTGGTTACCTCCAATAGCTTCGGAAGCGTGACGAGCGGAGTTGTCAGGGTGATCGTCAACCCCGTCAACGGCTGGGGCGACGACCTCATCAACCAGACGAAGCCTCCAAGTGTCGTCACCAATCCTGTGATTCTAGCCGCCGGCGCGTTCCATGGTCTGGCTTTGGACTCCAGCGGCGGGGTGGTGGCATGGGGAAAGAATTGGGACGGCCAGACCAACGTGCCGCCGATGGCCACAAACGTGGTAGCGGTGGCCGCCGGCACTGCGCACAGCCTCGCACTTAAGGACGACGGTTCCGTGGTTGCCTGGGGCCGCGACTGGGACGGGCAAACCGATGTCCCAGGGTCCGCGACAAACATAGTCGCGATCTCCGCCGGCTGGGCCCACAGCTTGGTTTTGCGGGCAGACGGGACGGTCGTGGCGTGGGGAAACGACGATTACGGCCAGACCGATTTTCCTTTCCTCGGCGTGAATGTCATAGCTATTTCTGCCGGCTACTACCACAACATGGCGTTGCGGGCAGATGGGATAGTAGTGACCTGGGCCTTTGACTACCCCACGCCGCTGTCCGCAAGCAACGCGGTAGCGGTTGCAGCGGGATGGAAGCATTGCTTGGCCCTGCGAGCTGACGGTTCGGTGGTCGCCTGGGGAGACAACTCCTACGGACAGTGTGCGGTTCCAGCCTCGGCGACCAATGTGATTTCGATTGCCGCTGGCTATTATCATAATTTGGCTTTGCGCGCAGATGGCAGGGTAGTCGCGTGGGGCAAATCATATTTGGGGGTTACGGATGTGCCAGCGGGACTAACTAATGCCGCAGCCATCTTCGCCGGGGAAGATTACAGTATGGCACTGTTTGCATCCGGACCTCCGCGATTTTCGCATCAGACCACATCGGTCGTGGGTGGCCTTGGGGGTCTTGCATTACTAACCGCCAATGTAACGGGAACGTATCCACTGGCCTTTCAATGGTATCACAATGGCGTAGTTCTCGCTGGCGCAACCAATCGTTACCTGGTTGTGAGCAATGCGCAACCGGCCGACGAAGGAGGTTACGTTCTTGTGGCCACGAACGCCGCGGGGGAAGCGGCTAGTCAGCCTGTGAACTTGGTAGTGCGGCAGGGGCAGGGTCCGGCAGCCTCAGCTATTGGCGCTTGGGGTGACAACGCCGACGGACAATGCAATGTCTCGCACGAAGCGGCAACGCCCTGTGCAATCGCTGCCGGGGCGTACCATAGCCTGGCGCTAAATGCCGATGGTAGCGTCGTCGCATGGGGAAAGAACTGGGACGGCCAGACAAACGCCCCACCTTCAGCGACAAACGTAGTGGCGATTGCCGCTGGCGCCGCCCACAGTCTGGCATTAAGGTATGATGGCTCCGTCATCGCTTGGGGCCGCAACTGGGATGGCCAAACCAACGTGCCCTCGACGGCGACCAACGTGGTCGCCATTGCGGCTGGGCAGGCCCATAGTGTAGCCCTTCGAGCAGATGGAACGGTAGTTGCGTGGGGCAACAACGATTTCGGGCAGACGTCTGTCTCGTTTCTTGCCACTAAGGCTATTGCCATTGCCGCTGGCTACTACCACACGCTCGCATTGCTTTCAGATCACACAGTTGCGTCTTGGGGGTCACAGGACACCGTTCCTTCATCGGCGACCAACGTGTTGGCTATCGCGGGTGGGTTTGAGCACAGCGTAGCGCTGAAGGCCGATGGGACTGTGGTTGCGTGGGGGGACAACACCTTCGGTCAAACCAATGTTCCGGCTTCCGCCACCAACATCGTCGCCATCGCCACTGCTTGGTATCATACTCTGGCGTTGAAAACTGACGGCACCGTCGTCGCTTGGGGAATGGGCTATTACGGCGTGACCAATGTTCCTGCCGGCTTAACGGATGTTGTGAGTATTGCTACGGGCGAAGATTATTCTGCTGTAGTAGTTAGCGTTGGTCAGGCTGGCTTTGGCCACCAACTGAGATCAGCAGTGGCACATCTCGGTAGCCCTGCGATTCTGAATACATACTTACAAGGCTCGTACGCCTCTGTATGTCAATGGTTTCGTGATGGGATCGCCATTCTGGGTGCAACGAACTGTAACTCTGTTCTCAATAATGCAACAATTGCAGACGCTGGTAGTTATACATTGGTCGTGTCGAACCGGTTTGGGGTGGCTACCAATCAACCCATCTTGCTGACGGTATCTCCAACCCCATCGATGACGGCCCTGGTGGGCGCTTGGGGGGACGACGTAAACGGCACCTGCGACATTCCCGCCGCGATTGTGGACCCGCGGGCGATAGCCGCCGGTTCCGGGCACTGCCTTGCGCTCCAAGGCGATGGCAGTGTGGTCGCCTGGGGTGATAACTCTTACGGGCAGACGAATGTGCCAAGCGACGCAACCAACGTAGTGGCGATTGCTGCAGGTGATTATCACAGCCTGGCGGTGCGCGCGGACGGTGTATTACTGGCTTGGGGCAGAAATGATTGCGGCCAAACGGATGTTCCGTTCGCAGCCACAAACATAGTCAGCATTGCGGCAGGCATGGGACATTCTGTGATCGTGCGAAGCGACGGGGTGATTGTGGCCTGGGGGAGAAACTATGAGCACGAAACCGATGTTCCGGGGCTGTTGCCTGCGGCGGTTGCCGTGGCTTCCGGTCCTTATCACACGCTCGCATTGCTTTCAGATCAGACGGTTGTATCGTGGAGTGTCCTGGACAGCGTTCCTCCATCGGCGACCAACGTGGTGGCTATCGCGGGTGGCTTTGAGCACAGTTTAGCGTTGAGGGCGGATGGGACGGTGCTTGCGTGGGGAGACAACACCTTCGGTCAAACCAATGTTCCCGCCTCCGCCACCAACATCGTCGCTATCGCCGCAGGCTATGACCATAGCCTGGCCTTGCGAGCCGACGGAATCCTCATCGCCTGGGGACTAGGTTATTTTGGCTCCACCAATACCCCAGCCGGACTTGGTAATGTTGCCAGCATTGCCGCCAGGGGTGACTATAGCGCGGCGCTGGTCCGCCTCGCACCTCCGCAGCTTAGCCTTCAACCCGGCTCGGTTGTCACGCATGCCGGTCGCGACGTAGTTCTTGGCGCCAATACTCAGGGGCCGTATCCGTTGGCGTTGCAGTGGCTTCACGACGGCAATACAGTAATCGGCGCCACCAACTGGTTCTTATGGCTGCCAGCTTGCCGCTGGGCGGATGCGGGAGAATACGTGCTCGTGGGCACGAATGCCTTCGGCCCGGCGGCCAGCCAACCAGTGAATCTGGTCGTGCAGCCCGAACCATTCTTCGCCACCACAGCTACCGCCCAAACGGTGCTGATCGGCGGATCGGCTAGCCTGTCACCCATTGTTTACGGCGAGCAGCCCATGAGCTATCAGTGGCAGTTGAATGGTCTGAACGTGGCAGGAGCGACCAATACCACGCTCTCCCTCCCGTTCGCCAACTGGACTAACGCCGGCGTTTACCACCTCGTGGTCAGCAACCTGGTTGGATCAGTGACCGGGCCGCCGATCGAGCTGACGGTGTTTCGCGCACTGCTTCAGTTCGACACCTCTCCCGGAGGCATTCTGGTGAGCAACGACGGCACGCATCTGCGTGTGCTCGGCGCGGCCGGGATCGGCCCCCTGGTCATTCTAACGAGCAGCGACTTGCAGACCTGGGAACCGATCCTGACCAATCCCCCGGTCATCGGGGCGGTCGAGTTCATTGACCCTGAAGTTGGCGACCAGGCCGCGAAGTTCTACCGCGCCATGGAGGGCGTGGTGGCAGGGCCATTGCGGATCGACATCGCAACGACTCTCTCAAAGGCGAGCGACGGGGCACTCCCGCTGCGGTTAACCGGCATGGCGGCCAATGGTCCAGTGATCATCTACGCTTCCTCGAATCTGCTGGATTGGAGCGCCATATTCACGAACCCCCCGACAATCGGACCGCTTCAATACCTGGAGGCGCCTCCAACAGGTCAGCCAGGGCGCTTTTATCGGGCATCTGAATACCGCTGACCTCAGAGCAAATCACTAAACCCACCGGCCAAAACACAAAATGTACCTATCATCGCTTATGAAAACAATGCGCAAACAGAAAACGGCTTTCACTCTTATAGAATTGTTAGTCATTATCGCCATAATCGCAATGCTGGCAGCCGTTTCTCTGCCCGCCTTGGCCCTCACCAAACCCAGCGCACGGCGAATCAGTTGCAGCAATAACCTCAAACAGGTCGGACTCTCTTTCCGGACCTTCGCAATCGACCACGACGGCAACATGCCGCAAACACTAGCCGGCTCGCAAGGCGGGGCCTCGGAGGATGTAGGCTTCAGAGTTCTGGGCACCGCCCAGCAGACCAGCAGAGGTGTCTCTAAGATGTTCCTGTGCATGTCGAACCAACTGAGCACCCCTAAGATCCTGTTCTGCCCGGCGGAATATGAGAGCTCGTACCGCACGGCAGCGAGCAGCTTTGGGAATCCGGGGACTGTTAGTACCAACCACAATGTCCTTTACACGAATGATCTACAAATCAGTTACTTCATCGGGGTTGACGCACGGGAAACCTCCCCGCGGATGTTCCTGACCGGTGACCACAATGTGGGCGGGGATGCCAATCCACCGTCCAAAGCGTATTGCTATATGAATGGGCTGACCGCGACCGCCGGAACGCCATTTGTTTGGATGGGCACCAATTATAGCGTCAATATGGGGCCGGCCTTCATGGCGAATCAGCACGACAAGCAGGGCAATGTTGCGTTAGCCGATGGCAGCGTGGAGTGCTTCAACCGCTCTCAAATCCAAGACGCCCTCAAGCGTTCGGGTGACACGGGCCGCTCGCCGGGGACGTTCTTGCCCGCCGCTGGCGCCACCGCGGGCGCAGGCTGTAACCGCATCCAAATGCCTTAACTTGGGGTCATGAAAACCTATCGCCTCGCTTTCTTAGGCTGGACAAGCTCCACCCTGGCGATTCTGCTGCTGTGCGCCACCACGGGCCGCGCTCAGAATGTCATCGCCTGGGGTAACGGTTCCCAAGGACAAACCAACGTTCCGCCTTCGGCAACCAACGTGGTTGCGGTTGCCGCTGGGGCCTCACATAGCCTTGGTTTGTGCTCTGACGGCACCATTCTTTCCTGGGGTTCCGGCGCCGGAACGAATATTCCGCCGGGTGTTACGAACGCGGTCGCCATCGCCGCAGGCATGGCGCACGGCTTGGCCTTGTTGGCCGACAATAGTGTGGTCGCCTGGGGCGACAACTCCTATCAGCAAACCAATGTTCCCGCGGAGGCTACCAATGTCATCGCTCTCGCTGCGGGCTATTATCACAATCTGGTATTGCGAGCGGATGGCAAGGTAGTCGCTTGGGGGAAAAACACCTTCGGGCAGTGCAACGTTCCCACCTCACTCAGTAACGTCCTCGCAATCACGGCCGGAGCGGAACACAGCATGGCGCTGGGCAGCGATGATTCGCTGACGATTTGGGGCGGGAACCCCGTCGCGCCTTTCTCCAGTGCCACCAATCGCCCCCCCTGGACTATAACCAATATAGCGGCCATCTCCGCCGGGGCGATCCAAAACCTGGGGCTCAAACCGGACGGCGGAGCATTCACCTGGGGTGCCAACTTTGGTAGTTCTCAATATCCGACGGACCAGACCAGGATCCCCGCATCGGCGACAAATCTGGTCGCGATCGCCGCTGGAACCAATTACAACCTTGGCCTCAGCTCGAGTGGCACCCTCTCGGCGTGGGGGAGCGCGGGCTACTACTACGACGCCATCACCAATGTGCCGCCGTACGCCACGAATATCGTCGCTATCGCTGCCGGGCTCTCGTACTGGCTGGCGGTTAAAGGGGACGGCACTCCTCGTATCCTGGGCGGCATAGCTTATCGCGCGCGGGCTTCGGTCGGGGACCCTCTCCCGCTTTTCGCGCGTGCCGTTGGGCAAGGACCACTCAGCTACCAATGGACCTCAAACGGCGTGCCCGTTGCCGCTTTGAACGCACCGCGCCCTCAAATTCCGGCGGTATTTGGAGACGACAGTGTGGCCTGGCAGGTGGTCGTCACCAACAGTCTCGGCGGGGCAACGAGCGCGGTGGCCAGGGTTGCCGTCCGCTCCATCAATCTCTGGGGGCGCAACTCCGACAGTCAATGCAGCATTCCGGACTCGGTTACGAATCCGGTGTGTATTGCCGCTGGAGGCTTCCACTCGCTCGCGCTCAATGCGGCCGGTGCGGTGACCGCCTGGGGAAAGAACTGGGACGGCCAGGCGAGCGTGCCGGCGGCCGCAACAGACGTCATCGCTATCGCCGCCGGCGGCAGCCACAGTTTGGCGCTCAAGGGAGACGGCTCGGTACTGGCCTGGGGCCGGAATTGGGACGGGCAAACTAATGTGCCACCTGGTGCCACCAACGCTGTCGCCATTGCAGCCGGCTGGGCCCACAGTCTCGCCTTAAAGGCGGACGGAACCGTCGTGGCCTGGGGCAACGATATGTTCGGCCAAACCGATGTGCCCTGCCTGGCCATGAACGTGGTCGCCATCGCGGCCGGCTATTATCACAACGTCGCACTGCGCTCCGATGGCATCGTCACGACGTGGGGCTGGGACCTTCCCGTGCCGCCGGAGGCGACCAACGTGGTAGCCGTTGCGGCGGGCTGGCAGCACTGCCTCGCGTTGCGGGCGGACGGATCAGTTATCGCCTGGGGCGACAATACGTATGGCGAGTCCGCAGTCCCTGCGTGCGCGACCAACGTGGTTGCTATCGCGGCCGCCTGGTACCACAACCTGGCGTTGCGAGGTGACGGTACGATCGTGGCCTGGGGCAGAGATGCGAATGGTGTGACGAACGTACCCCCTGCCCTGCAGAACGTGGCAGGCATCGCTGCCGGGGAAGACTATAACGTGGCTGTGGTCGGCAGCGGTCCGCCGCAATTTGGCCCGCAGTTGGCCTCAGTCGTGGCGCACGCCGGCGGCTTAACCGTCCTGAGCGCCAATGTTCAAGGGCCTTATCCATTAACGTTTCAGTGGTACCACGACGGGAACCTGGTGGCCGGCGCTACCAACCGGGTCTTATGGCTGCCAGCCTGCCAGGCGATGGATGCGGGCGATTACGTGCTGGTGGCCAGCAACACCTACGGCCAGGCAACCAACCAACCGGTGAATCTTGCGGTGCATGCCGACCCCATCACGACCTCCGCCCTCGCGGCCTGGGGGGACAATATCAGCGGCCAATGCGCTATTTCGCACGGGGTGGCGAATCCACGGGCAATTGCGGCCGGGCCGTTCCACGCCCTCGCTCTAAACGCAGACGGGACCGTGGCCGCCTGGGGAAAGAACCGTAACGGCCAGACAAACGTCCCTCCCGAGGCAACAAATGTGATTGCCGTTGCCGCCGGCGGCAGCCATAGCCTGGCGCTGCGGGATGACGGCTCCCTGGTTGCCTGGGGCGGCAACTGGGATGTCCAAAATGGCCAAAATGGCCAAAGGGATGACCAAACCAACGTGCCCTCGACAGCCACCAATGTAGTCGCCATCGCCGCCGGCTACGCTCACAGCCTGGCTCTGAGCGG
>Ga0114951_10006728_pt1 | contig 10064 bp, 9 predicted proteins | sample AM7aDNAmetaG_FD_88677 | JGI IMG/M metagenome (GOLD analysis project Ga0114951, IMG submission 88677) | Freshwater microbial communities from Finland to study Microbial Dark Matter (Phase II) - AM7a DNA metaG | ecosystem: Environmental > Aquatic > Freshwater > Lake | place: Finland: Lake Alinen...
TGGGACGCGCTTCGGGGAGATTACGACGAAGCCGAAGTGGTGCGCGCCCTTGTTGCCCAAAGGATGGGCCGCTACGCGGGGCTCGATCCTGAAAAAAGGAACAGGCGTTTGACGGATTATCTGCTCCGCCGGGGCTTTACGGCGGACATTATTTATAAAGTCATCCCTGCGGGGCGGGGGATGGACCAAAACAGGGATTGATTATGACCGGTCATGATATTCGCGGCAAATTTCTTGAATTCTTCAGGTCCAAGGGCCACACCGTTGTCGCGAGCGATTCACTGGTGCCCAAGGACGATCCTACGGTGCTTTTTACAACGGCGGGCATGCAGCAGTTCAAGCCGCAGTTCATGGGGCATATCACGGGATTCACCCGCGCGGCTACGTCGCAGAAATGCCTGCGCACCGATGACCTGGCCGAGGTGGGGGTTACCGATTTCCATCACACCATGTTCGAAATGCTCGGCAATTTTTCTTTCGGGGATTACTTCAAGCGCGAGGCCATCACCTGGGCCTGGGAGTTTTTGACGAAGACGCTTGGTATTCCGGGCGATAAGTTGTGGGTTTCCGTGCATGTGGATGATGCCGAGGCTTATGGCCTATGGTTAAACGAGATCAAGCTTCCGGCGGCGCGTATCGTCAAGCTGGGGGACAAGTCCAACTTCTGGCCGTCGAACGCCCGGTTGAACGGCCCCAACGGCCCCTGCGGACCGTGCTCGGAAATATTTTTCGACTGGGGGAAAGGGGCCTGTACCAATCCCGCGTGCGATCCGGATTGCAGCTGCGGACGTTTTTGCGAGGTCTGGAATCTTGTGTTTACGCAGTATAACCGCAAGGACGGGGGGCTTCTGGAGCCTTTGCCCGCCAAGAACATTGACACCGGCATGGGTCTGGAGCGTTTGACCGCGGTGATGCAAGGCAAGCACAACAATTTCGAATCCGATCTTTTTACGCCCGTGATGGCGGCTGTCAGCAAGGCGGTGGCGGCCGAGGGGGGGCGCCTGACCTTGCGGGAAACCCGTGTGATCACCGATCATGTTCGTGCGGTCACCTTTGGGGTGTGCGACGGGGTTATCCCGTCCAATGAAGGCCGCGGTTATGTCATGCGCAAGCTGGTGGTGGATATGGCCAATATCCTTATCCAGGCGGGCATCAAGAAACCGCTGATCCATACCTTTGTTCCCGAGGTCGTCGGGCTGATGCAGGGACCTTATCCCGAGCTTGCCGGCAAACAGAAGGATATTGTCGAAACGGTCCGGCGCGTGGAAGAATCCGTGATCCGGCTGAACAATGAAAAGGTGCCTGAACTTGACGCCTATCTGGCCGAGGTCAAGCTCCGGCAGGGGGCGCCGGCGGGTCTCATGGAGGAACTGGGCGAAAAGATGTTTGTGTACCGGGATACCTACGGCTTGCCAATGCCGTTGATCCAGGCGAAGGTGCGGGACAGTTTTTCGCCGGAGATCGTTGCCGGTGCCGCGGCCGTGATGGAACGCAACATGCAGGAACAGAAAGAACGTTCGCGCGCGGCCAGCAAGATGCAGGGGGATGTGTTTTTGTCGGGCGATGTGGATGTGAAAGGGCTGGCCCGCACGGTGTTTGTCGGGTACGATCAGCCGGCGTGCGAGAGTGTTATGCTCAAGCTGTTTGTGGGAGGCAAGGCCGCGGCAGAAGCTGTAGAAGGCGATCGTGCCGCCGTTATCCTCGACAAGACGCCTTTTTACGCGGAGCAGGGCGGGCAGTGCGCGGACACGGGGATTATTTCAGGCCAGGGCAGTGTCCTGCGTGTTCAGGATACCCGCAAGGTGGCCGATGTTTATGTGCATACGGGTGTCGTGGAAAAAGGCGTGTTCAAGGTCAACGGGGCGGTGAAAGCCGCTATCGACGGTGAACGCCGTATGTCTGTGGCGCGCAATCATACGGCGACACACCTGTTGCAGGCGGCGCTCCGCCTGGTCCTTGGGGAGCATGTCCAACAGCAGGGATCGCTGGTTGATGCCGACCATTTGCGTTTCGATTTCACCCATCCCAAAGGTGTTGCGCGCGAGGAGCTCGAGAAGATCGAGGATTTGGTCAATTCCTTTATCCGGCGCTGTGATGCGGTGGCCATGACGGAAATGACGCGGGAGGAGGCGTCCCAAAGCGGGGCGCTGGCGTTCTTCGCCGAGAAATACGGCGATACGGTCCGTGTGGTGGCGGTCGGCGATCATTCCAGGGAATTTTGCGGAGGAACGCATTTGTCCGTGACGGGGCAGATCGGTCTTTTCAGGATCGTGGCCGAGGGGGCTGTGGCCCAGGGCATCCGCCGCATTGAAGGTGTGACCGGGACAGGGGCCATGGCGCATGCCCGCGGGCGCGAGAAGATCCTCGAGAAAGCGGCGGCGGTGCTGAAGGTCTCCCCTGACGATCTGCCAGGGCGTATTGAACAGCAGTCCAGGCGCCTGAAAGAACTTCACAAGGACGTGAGCGACCTGAATTTTGATATCATCAAGGCCGGGCTCGACGATGTCCTTGCCCATGCTGAAAAGATCGGGGCCAGCGCCATTGTTACGCACGTGTTTAAGGATGTGGACATGGATACGCTCCGACGGGTTTCCGATCTCCTCAAGCAGAAATGCCCTTCATCCATTCATCTTTTAGGGGCTTCCGCGGGCCCTGGTGAGGCGTCCTTGCTGGTGACGGTTACCGATGACCTGGTGGCTAAAGGGCTCAAGGCCGGCGAGATCATCCGGGCGGCAGCGCCTGTTATCGGCGGGTCGGGCGGCGGAAGGCCGAACATGGCGCAGGCTGGCGGCAAGGATCCCTCCAGGCTTGCCGAAGCCATTGAAAAGGCCAGGCAGATCGTGAAAGGGGCTTTTTGATATGAGATTGTTGAAAATGAACAGCAAGGCCGCAGCCCAGCTGTATGACCGTAACCTGTATTACCGCCGCAAGAGCGTGGTCGACAAGGTGGCACGCATCCTCGAGGATGTCCGTACGAGCGGTGATGAAGCGGTGCTCAAGTACACGGCCCGTTTCGATCATGTGAAACTGGCTTCCCGTGACCTGCGTGTCGCCGAGAGCGAGATCAGCGGGGCCTTCCAGAATATCAAGCCCGAGTTTGTGGCCACGCTCAAGATGGTCATTCAGAACGTGACGACCTTTTACCGCAGTCAGATCAAGAAGCCCTGCTGTATCAAAAGCGAGGAGGGGATCCTTCTCAAGGAAGAATTCCGGCCCATCGATACCGTGGGAGTTTATATTCCCGCGGGGACCGCGCCGCTTGTTTCGTCCGTGTACATGACAGTCGTTCCGGCGAAGATCGCGGGGGTCAAGCGCATTGTGATCCTGACGCCTCCCGGCAGGGACGGCCATGTGAACCCTTATATCCTGGCGGTGGCGAATTTGCTCAACGTCAGTGAGGTCTACAAGGTTGGCGGCGCCCAGGCTATTGCGGCCCTTGCGTTCGGGACGCGCACCATCCCCCGGGTGGACAAGATCGTTGGGCCCGGCAATGCGTATGTGACCGAGGCCAAGCGCCAGTTGTTCGGTTATGTGGACATTGACATGCTGGCGGGGCCGACGGAACTTGTGGTGATCGCCAATCGCCTGAGCAATCCGGATTTTGTGGTCGCGGACCTGGAATCCCAGGTGGAGCATGCGGGCGGCCTTGCCATTTTGGTGTCGACGTCCAAACAGCTGATCCGCCAGGTGAAGAACCGTGTCCAGGGCGGGTACGCTATTTATGCGAAGAATATGGAAGAGGCATGCGAGATCGCCAACAGGATCGCGCCGGAGCATTTGCAGATCCTTACCAGCAATCCCATGAGCGTGGCGCGGATGATCCGTCATGCCGGGGCGATTTTTCTGGGCCCCTACAGCCCGACCCCCTTGGGGGATTATGTGGCAGGCCCAAGCCATGTGCTGCCGACACTGGGCACGGCGCGTTTTTCGTCGGGCCTGAGCCTTTCCAGTTTCATGAAGACAAGCCATATTGTTTCGTATTCGAGGAAGGCGCTTGAAAAAGTGCGTGAACCGCTGGAGCGCATTGCCCTGATCGAGGGGCTGGTCAAGCACGCTGAATCCGTGAATGTCCGTTTTAAATAGGTTTATGGCGCGCGGCATGCCTGCCCGCGGAAAGGAAATGACAATGAGAACATCCGTGGTTGAACGCAAGAGCAAAGAGACGCACATCAAGGCCAAACTTAATGTCGACGGCCGCGGGGACCGGACCGAGGTCAAGACCGGGATCGCGTTCCTGGACCATATGATCGAACTTTTCGCTTTCCACGGCCTTTTCGACCTCGAGCTTGAGGTGGTGAAGTCCGACACGGCCATTGATATCCATCATACCAACGAAGATATCGGCATTGTCCTGGGCAAGGCCTTCCGTGAGGCGCTGGGCGACAAGGCGGGGATCCACCGTTTCGGGTTTGCCGGGGCGCCCATGGAAGCCACGCTCGCCCGTGTCATTCTGGATATCAGCGGACGCGGTTATTTCAAGCTGAACATCGAGGACGACAAGGTTGTCCAGCTCAAAGACAAGGAAGAATATTCCTTCACGTACCTGGAGCATTTCATGGAATCCTTTGCGCATGCGCTGGGAGCCACGGTCAGTGTGACGGTCCAGAATGTTTCGGATGATATCCATACCAATGTGGAAGCTGTGTTCAAGGCGCTGGGATTGGCCCTGGACCAGGCCACACAGGTCGATCCGCGCCGGGAAGGCATTGTCCCGTCCACCAAGGGGATCATCGATTGATGATCGCCATCATTGATTACGGCATGGGTAATCTCCGCAGTGTCCAGAAGGCCCTGGAGGCCTCTGGCGCGCAGACACGCCTGGTGACATCACCGGCGGATGTGGCGGCGGCTGACAAACTTGTCCTGCCGGGGGTGGGCGCGATCCGTCCGGCCATGGACCGCCTGGAAGAACTCGGCCTTGTGGAGGCCATCAAGGCTTTCACGGCCTCGGGCAAGCCGTTTTTGGGGATATGCCTGGGGTTGCAGCTTCTTTTTGACACAAGTTCAGAGGGCGGGATGGTGAAAGGCCTGGGGATCCTGCGCGGCACGGTCGAGCGGTTCCCGGATGCTGTCAAGGTTCCGCAGATGGGATGGAACAGCCTGCACATCGCCCGACGGGACGGCCCGATGTACCGTGGTGTCGTGGAGGGGGCGTTCGTCTATTTCTGCCATTCCTATTATGTCAGGCCGAGGGATGCGTCGGTCCAGGCGACCTTGACGGACTACGGGCTGACGTATGTTTCGTCGGTTTGTGCGGGGAATGTCTGGGGGGTGCAGTTCCATCCGGAAAAGAGCCAGGAAGTGGGATTGAAGATACTGGAGAATTTTACCGCATGCTGATCATCCCTGCGATCGATATCAAGGACGGCAAAGTCGTACGGCTTTTCAAGGGCCGCTTCGACCAGGTGACCGAGTATGGATCGGATCCTGTGGACACGGCCAGGCACTGGGAATCGCTGGGCGCCGCCTATCTGCACGTGGTCGATCTTGACGGGGCCGAGTCGGGGGTGCGCCGCAACCAGGATGTTATCCGCAAGATCGCCCGGAGCGTAGGGATACCGGTGGAGACCGGGGGCGGGATCCGCAGCCGTGAGGTGGTCGATGCTTATCTGGAGGCGGGGATCGACCGCATTATCCTCGGAACCAAGGCGGTCGATGATCGCGCGCTTCTGGCGGATGTCCTTGGGGTGTGGGGTAGCCGTATTGCGGTCAGCATCGACTGTGCGGATGGGTTTGTCGCCAGGCGCGGCTGGGTCGATACTTCGGGGGTCAAGGGAACGGATCTGGCGCGGGATTTGGCCGCGATGGGACTGCAATATATCATTTATACGGACATTGCCCGTGACGGGACCCTGGCGGGGCCCAATATCGCCGGACTTGAGGCCATGCTGGCCCTCACGCAGGTGAACATCATTGCCTCCGGCGGGGTGAAGAGCCTGGACGATATCCGCGCGCTGGCGGCGTTGGGCCAAAAGAATCTTTACGGCGTGATCACGGGCCGGGCTATTTACGAGGGGACGCTGGACGTTAAGGAGGCGGTCGGGTTGACGCGGGGAACATGCTGACAAAACGTATCATCCCGTGCCTGGACGTCAAGGACGGGCGCGTTGTCAAAGGCGTTAATTTCCTGAACCTGCGCGATGCGGGAGATCCGGTCGCGGTGGCGAAGGTGTATGATGCCGCCCGGGCGGACGAATTGGTGTTCCTCGATATTACGGCGAGCCACGAAGGCCGCAAGACGTTCCTCGATGTGGTCAACCGGACAGCCGAACAGATCTTCATGCCGCTCACCGTGGGCGGGGGGATTAATGCCCTTGAGGATATCCGCCGGCTGTTGAATGCCGGCGCGGACAAGACATCGATCAATACAGCGGCGGTGCTTGATCCACAGCTGGTACGCGCGGCGGCCGAGCGTTTCGGAAGCCAGTGCATTGTCGTTGCCATTGACGCCAAGAGGACCCAGGACGGGTGGACGGTGTTCACCCACGGCGGACGGCGCCCTACGAACAAGGATGCGGTGGCGTGGGCGTGTGAGGTCGAGCGCCTGGGGGCCGGCGAGATACTCCTGACGAGCATGGATTCCGACGGGACCAAGGACGGGTTTGATCTGGCGCTCACCATGGCCGTGGCGTCTGCGGTCAATATCCCCGTGATTGCCTCGGGCGGTGCGGGCCGGGTGGAGGATTTTGCGGAACTTTTTACAAAAACCGGTGCGGATGCGGGGCTGGCCGCGTCGATCTTTCATTACGGCGAGATCAAGGTGAGCGAGGTCAAGTCATGTTTAAGGTCAAGGCATATCCCCGTGCGGGTTTAGAGGATCCCATGAACCATGTGACAGAAAATGAATTCCTTGCTTTTGCGCGCCAGGGTAACCTGGTCCCGGTTTATAAAGAAATTTACGGCGATCTGGAGACCCCGGTGGCCGCGTACATGAAGCTCTCGGCCAGGGCCAGGTATGCATTTCTCCTCGAATCGGTGGAGGGCGGCGAGAAGCTGGCGCGGTATTCCTTCCTCGCGCGCGATCCGGAGCTGGTCCTGCGCGCCAAGGGGCGCAAGGCCGGCATCATCCGTTATGTCCGGGGGAAACGCCGGGAGGAAATCCGTACGTTTGAACGCTCGCCGCTTGAACTCGTGCGGGAGTTGATAAGCCATTATAAATTTGTTAATATACCGGGCCTGCCGCGTTTTAGCGGCGGGTTCGTGGGGTATCTCAGCTATGATACCGTGCGTTTCTTCGAGAAAGTCCCCTCGCAGAAACCCGACGACCTGGACCTGCCGGATGTGGTGCTCATGATGGCCAAGGACCTTGTGATCTTTGACCACCTGCACCATACGATCAAGGTGGTGGCGTGTGTGGAAACAGATGCCGGCGAAAGCCGTGTGTCCCTGCGGGCGAAATACCGTGCGGCCATGGGGCGCATCGATCGTCTGATCGCGGCCATTTCCAGCCCGTTGCGGTTGCCGCGTCCCAAGCCGTCAGCGCCGCGCCTTTTGAAGGTGCGTTCCAATTGCAAGCCGGGGGCGTATGAGCGGATGGTGGCCGCGGCCCAGGAAGAGATCAAGGCCGGGGAGATCATCCAGGTCGTGTTGTCCCAGCGTTTCGAGGTGGATATCACGACGAGCCCGGTGAACATTTACAGGACATTAAGGACGCTCAATCCCTCCCCGTACATGTATCTGCTGCATATGGAGGGGATGTCCATTGTCGGTTCCTCGCCTGAACTGCTGGTGCGCTGCGAGAACGGCCTGGTGGAGACGCGTCCGATCGCGGGCACGCGGCCCCGCGGCAAGACGCCGGTCGAAGATGAGGCATTGGCCGTGGAGCTTCTGGCAGACCCCAAGGAAGTCGCGGAGCACGTGATGCTCGTGGACCTGGGGCGTAACGATCTGGGGCGGGTCTGCGTGGAGGGCACGGTCAAGGTCACGGATTTCATGTCCGTGGAAAAATATTCGCATGTCATGCACATCGTTTCGAGTGTGCAGGGCCGGCTTCAGCCAGGGGTTGATGCCATGGCCGCGCTGGAGGCGACATTCCCGGCGGGGACGCTGTCCGGGGCGCCCAAAATCCGGGCGATGGAGATCATCGAGGCCCTTGAGCCGGCGCGCCGCGGTCCTTACGGCGGATGTGTGGGATATATAAGTTTCTCGCAAGATATCGATACTTGTATTACAATACGCACCATTGTGATCACGGGTCGTCCCGGCCATGCCAAAGCGTATGTCCAGTCCGGGGCCGGTATTGTAGCGGATTCGGATCCGGCGAGCGAGTATAAGGAAACAGTCAACAAGGCAAAAGCGCAGATAAAGGCCCTTGAATTGGCCCACAGGCGCTAACGCACAGTAAGAACGAAGAAAGGAAACAGGAGCAATGGAAGTCAAGATCAGAATGCAGAGAGCGGGCGATCCGGCCCAGAAGAACACCAACTGGCGCATCGTTGTCATCAAAAAGTCTGCCGCGCGCGATGGCAGGGTCCTTGAGATCGTGGGGCATTATGACCCCTCCAAGAAGCCGGCAGTTTACAAGATCGATACGGCCAAGGTTGAAAAGTGGATCAAGACGGGTGCCCGGATGTCCGATACGGTCCGTTCACTCTACAACAAGGCCAGTAAACAGAAATAACAGCGAAAGGTCGCCTTTTATGCCGCAGCAGCCTCCCTTGGTCATGCAGTTGGTCCCGATGTTGCTTATTTTCGGGATATTTTATTTTCTGGTCATCCGTCCGGAGAAGAAGAAGCAGAAAGACCACCTGGAGATGGTCAAGAACCTCCATAAGAACGACGAAGTGGTGACGTCGGGCGGACTGCACGGGGTCGTGGTCAATGTCAAGGATACGACCGTTGTCCTGCGGCTGGACGAAAATGTCCGGGTCGAGTTCGAGAAGGATGCGGTCCTGGTCCTTAAAAAGAAGGCCGAGTGACGTTAAGGCGTGAGTGACGGCGGGCTAATCCCCTGATCGGGGGTAACTTTCTAACAAGAGGGAAGTCATGAGCAAGAATCTTCGCACCCGGTTTCTGATCATTTTTGGTGTTATCGCCGCCTGCGTGGCGTTTGCGTGGCCCATCCAGAAGCGCATCAACCTTGGCCTTGACCTGAGGGGCGGGATGCACCTGATCCTCAAGGTCGATACCTCCAAACTTGCGGACAAGTCCAAGAAAGAGGATGCGGTCCTGCGTGCCATGGAGATCCTGCGTAACCGTATCGACAGCATGGGTGTGGGTGAGACCGCGATCCAGCGTCAGGGCGAAGACCAGATCCTGGTCCAGCTTCCCGGTGTTACCGACCGCGACAAGGCTGTTGACATGGTCAAGCGCGTGGCTCATCTGGAGTTCAGGCTGGTCGAGAATGATCCCCTCAAGCTGAAAGATGCGCTGGCAGGCAAGGTTCCGGAAGGCTTTGAACTCAAGGCTACCAAGGGTGACAGCAAGGAATCCGTTCTGGTGCAGGCCCAGGCCATCATGCAGGGCGATGCCATTTCGGATGCGAAGGTTGATTTTGATTCCCAGACCATGATGCCCAAGATATCCCTGACGTTCAACGGGAAGGGCACCAAGGAATTTTCCGATCTCACCAGCCAGCATGTGGGTGAACGCCTGGCCATTGTGATGGACGGCGAGGTGCTTTCCGCCCCGAATATCCGCGAGGCTATCACGACCGGCACGGCGGAGATCTCCGGGCAGTTCACCTATGACGAGTCGTCGGTCCTGGCCCTGGCCCTGCGTTCAGGGTCGTTGCCGGTGCCGATGTTTGTAGAGGAAGAGCGGACGATCGGGCCGCTGTTGGGCAAGGATTCAATCCACGCCGGTATCCGCGCCACGGTGTTCGGATCGCTTTTTGTGCTGGCGTTCATGATCGTTTATTACTGGATCGGCGGCATGATCGCGTCGCTGGCCTTGATGCTGAATTTGGTCATGATCGTAGGGGCCATGGGTTTTATCAATGTCATGATGCCGGGCTCGCAGGTCACGCTCACCCTGCCGGGTATTGCGGGTATAGTGCTGACGCTGGGGATCGCGGTTGACGCCAACGTCCTTATCAACGAGCGCATCAGGGAAGAGCTTGAGAA
>Ga0114951_10006730_pt1 | contig 10060 bp, 8 predicted proteins | sample AM7aDNAmetaG_FD_88677 | JGI IMG/M metagenome (GOLD analysis project Ga0114951, IMG submission 88677) | Freshwater microbial communities from Finland to study Microbial Dark Matter (Phase II) - AM7a DNA metaG | ecosystem: Environmental > Aquatic > Freshwater > Lake | place: Finland: Lake Alinen...
CGTGTATAGTATAAAGGATGCAGATTGAGCCTTGAACTTGCCAGCTTGCGCCAGCAGCTCTGGCGTGCCTACGCCGCCTTGGCCCACACTCTGCGTCGGCTCCAACGCTCCCATCCGATGGTGCAAGGCTCCTTCTACCTGCTCCGCCGCAAGTGCGGCAAACCCAACTGCCGTTGTGCCGCCGGTCAACTCCACGCCACTTACGTCGTGACCCGCAGCGAACAAGGCAAGGATCGCCTTTACACCGTTCCCAAAGAGCAACGAACTGAGGTCCGCAAGCGGACGGCCGAATATCGCCGCTACCAGCGCGCGCGGGCGGTTCTGGCCAAGCGACAGGCCCGACTGCTAGCTCTGGTCGATCAAATGGCCGACCAACGATTGCTGGTCTGGCCGCCCAAAAGAGCAGGGACCGATGTTTAACCTCAACATTATCGAGCATCATCCGCAACGGGTGTTGGAGGCTTTCCGTCGCGGTGAGTTTGATCAGATCGAGATCATCGGCCAGGCCGACGAAAAGGAGTTCTTTGAGTTGTGCTTCCAAGAGAAAATATTAGGGGCTTTGGCCAAGGATATGCCCACGGCCAGAAAGAAGGAGGAGGTGCCCCTGTGGTTTGTTCTGGCCGCCAATCTTAGTTTGAAATTGCACCTGGAGAACTCTTTCCTGGCTTTTGATCGGGTGATCCGCTGTGGCGGCTTGTTGGGGGCGCTGCCGCCGGAAGTCGCCTCCAAACACTTGGATCCGCAGACCCAAGAGATCCGGCTGGAGTGTGAGGGTTTCAATGACAAGAACCATTATCAGCGTGCCACGCCCTGTGACCACGACACGCTGCGCAAATTTACCAAAGATGTCCCGGCGCAAGACTGGATGGACTGGTTCAACGGTTCGGTGCAGCGGGGGTTTCAATCCTACGGCTTTTTCGACCCGGCGGGTATTTTTGTGGGCGATGGCAGCTATCTTTTCGTGCCGGACAACCCGGCGTATGAAGGCTCGGTGGTGCTGTGGTTTGATGAGCACAATCACCCCGTCGAGTATGACCGACTGACGGCCGAGCAGCGCAAAAAGGCCCACCGGGAGCGTTGTTACAAATTGGTAAGCCTGTTGCACCTGCGCGGGGATAGTTACGTCTATGCGGCTTTGGCGGTCGTGCCGGGCAAGGACCATGAGTGCCCGGTGCTTTACCAACTGGTAGCGCAATTGGTCAAGGCGGTGGGCAAAGGCGTCATCAAACGGCTCATCGTGGACCGGGGTTTGATTGACGGCAAAAACATCAGCCGTTGCAAACAGGAATGGGGCATCGACGTTCTCCTGCCCATGAAGCGCAAGATGAACCTCTGGGAGGATGCCTGGGCTTTGGGCCAGCAGTGCCCCTGGCAACCGCTGCGTCAGGCGGTCCCGGAGCGCAAAGTCACGCCGAGTCATCGCCCGGAAGTGATCGTGCAACGGGAACTCAAGCGGCAGAAAACCCTGGCGGCTAAGAAGGCCAAGGAACCGCCGCCCGATCCAGCCAAGGTGCTGGTCGGCACCGAGATTTGCCCGATCAAAGGCTTCACCAGTTGGACGGAATGCACCGTGCCGATCCACGTCTTGCTGCTGCGCGAGACTTACGCCGATGGCCACCAGAACCAATGGGCCTTGATGGATACCGCCGATTTTACCGATCCCCACCAGCCCAAAGAGCCTTACGACCTGCGCGTTAAAATTGAAGAGCGCCACCGAATCCTAAAATGCTTCCACGACTTGAGCGACTTCTCTTCGCGCTGCTTCAACGTGATTGCCGCTCAAGTGGTGTTCATTCTGCTCAGCTACACCTTGCGACAGTGGCAGCTCTGGAAACTTCACCAGGAAGAACTGGCGGGCCGAACCCCCGGTTTTCTAGAGCGCCGGCTCAACCTCCATAAACAATATGTGGTCATCTACCATGAGCATGCCTATACGCAAATGCCCTTAGTAAGTTTCTCGCGGGAACTGTTGGAAATGGAGCCCGCAGCCCAGGCTAAGGCCTTGGCAAAGTTTCGACGCCTGGAAGAAAGCTTGCTCACGCCGCTGGATAACATTCGCGCTCCTCCGTGAACGTTATCCTGTCGGATGGAAGTCAAATGCATTAGCCCCTCGCGGGGGCCTTTGGTCGTTCTTGCCATTGAGGCCCCCTAAAGAGGAACGATTTGCCGCCAGGGGACGGCCTGAACCCAATTTCTGCGCCACCCCTGCTTTTCCTGCGCAATCCCCCTGTGCCCACCGGCCTTCCCCGCAGAAGGCCGCGGCCAGCCACCGTTTTCTTCCCCCACTGTCTGAATCGCAGCAAATCTCTGCTTTCGCTTGCATCAAGTTGCAGGTTCTGGTATGTATGGAGGCGTTGCAGAAAGGCTTGATTTTGCAGTGTTTCTGAGTCCTTTCAACACTTTAAGCCAACGTAGCTCAGTTGGTAGAGCAGCGCTTTCGTAAAGCGCGGGTCGTCAGTTCAATTCTGACCGTTGGCTCCATTCTCTTTTCCTGTGGCATTGGCCGATACCATCCAGAACATCGAGCAACTCGAAGACCTTCTCAGCGAGCCGACACCAGAGGTAGTGCTGACATTGCGGCATCTGGAGGGGGACCTGATCGTGCTCGGGGTCGCAGGCAAGATGGGCCCCAGCCTCGCTCGCATGGCCCGGCGCGCGTCTGACCTCGCCGGCGTCCGGCGGCGCATCATCGGCGTGGCGCGCTTTTCCTCGGCCGGTTTCGAGGCTGAGCTCCAACGACATGGCGTAGAGACTATTCGCTGCGACTTGCTGGATGAGAAGGCGTTACAGCGTTTGCCGGATGCTGCGAACGTGCTTTACCTGGCCGGGATGAAGTTTGGGGCGACAGGCCAAGAGTCGCTTACTTGGGCGCTGAATACGCACTTGCCCGCCCTCGTGTGCCGCAAATTCGCCCACAGCCGCATCGTGGCCTTCTCGACCGGCAACGTATATGGGTTTGTCCCGGCGTCCAGTGGCGGCGCAAGGGAGACTGATCCCCCTGCGCCGCTGGGCGAGTACGCAATGAGCTGCCTGGGCCGCGAGCGCATCTTCGAGCATTTCAGCCGGACGCTCGGCCTGCCGGTGGCGCTGATCCGGCTGAATTATGCATGCGACCTGCGCTACGGCGTGCTCGTGGACCTGGCCAGGAAGGTTCTGCTGGGGGCGTCGGTGGATCTTAGCATGGGCTGGTACAATACCCTCTGGCAGGGCGACGCGAACGCCATGACCTTGCGTTGCTTCGCCCACGTCGCCTCGCCCCCATTGACGCTTAACCTTACAGGGCCTGAGTGTCTGAACGTGCGCAAGACCTGCCAAAGGCTGGGGCAGTTGCTGGGCCGGGAACCGGTCTTCATGGGAAAGGAAGCCCCGACGGCGCTGCTAAGCAATGCCGGGCAAGCGTTCAGCTTGTTCGGCCAACCGCGCGTGAGCGCCGACCAGTTGGTCGCCTGGGTCGCGGCGTGGCTGCGGCAGGCCGGGCCGACGCTGGACAAGCCGACCCATTTCGAAGCGCGCGACGGGAGGTTCTGAGCTATGTCCCGGCTACCAGCAATCCAACAAGCCTTGCAGCGCGGGCTGGTCATTCCCGCTTGCCCCCTCGCGCTCGACGCGACGCGCAAGCTGGACGAGCGGAGGCAACGCGCCTTGCTGCGCTATTATGCGGCCGCCGGGGCGGGGGGCGTAGCGATGGGCGTCCACACGACGCAGTTCGCCATTCGCGACTCGAGACACGGCCTCTTCGAGCCAGTCCTGGCTCTGGCCGCCGAAGAATTGACCCGCGCGGATGCCGGGCGGCGGGAGCCCCTGGTGCGCATCGGCGGCATCTGTGGGGAGACGCCCCAAGCGACGTGCGAAGCCGTGCTGCTCCGTGAGCTTGGCTACCATGCCGGTTTGCTGAGTCTGGCGGCAATGAAAGGCGCCGGCGACGACCAACTAATCGCCCACTGCCGCGCCGTGGCGGAGATTCTGCCCTTGGTGGGATTCTATCTGCAACCAGCGGTAGGAGGCCGCCGGTTGCCGCTGGCGTTCTGGCGACGGTTCCTGGAGATCGAGAACGTCGTCGCCATTAAGATCGCACCCTTCAACCGTTACCAGACGCTCGACGTCGTCCGCGCCGTCGCCGAGGCGGGGCGGGACGACGTGGCGCTTTACACGGGCAACGACGACAACATTGTGCTCGACCTGCTGACGCCGTATCGCTTCAGCGTGAGTGGGCGCACCGTCGAGCGCCGCATCGTAGGGGGGCTGTTGGGTCACTGGGCGGTCTGGACACGCCAGGCAGTGGAACTCCTGCGCGAATGCCATCGCACCATTGAGAGCGGTGGCCCGATTCCCGCCGAGCTGCTGCGGCGCGCGGCTGAAGTCACTGACTGCAATGCAGCCTTCTTCGACGCAGCCAACGGCTTTGCCGGCTGCATCTCCGGCCTGCACGAGGTTCTGCGGCGGCAGGGCTTGTTGGAAGGCGTCTGGTGCCTCGATCCGGCTGAGCGCCTCAGTCCGGGGCAGAGCGAGGAGATAGGGCGCATCTATGCCGCCTACCCGCATCTGAACGACGATGCTTTCGTCGCTGCGCATCGGGAGCGGTGGTTGACTCCGGATTTTGGCAAATGAAAGGCTCGACAAGGGCCTTAAGATTTGGTACGCGTCTCAACAGCCGGTGTGCCACCGGTATAGAAACAGAAAGCAATTGCTTATGCAGCCTGAAATGACTCGCCGATCCTTCGTCAAAGAAACCATCCTATCATCCGCCGGTCTTGCGCTCGCGCTCAACTCGCGTGGTGAGGACCAGCCCGCACCGGCCGCTTCGCCGGGGACCTTGCCCAAGGGGAAGATCGGCAAGCTGGATGTGAGCCGCGTGATCCTGGGCGGCAACCTGCTCACCCACTATACGCATAGCCGCGACCTGAAGTACGTCTATTCGCTCGCGGCGCATTACAATACCGACGAGAAAATCATGGAGACGCTCGCGAAAGCCGAGGAGTGCGGGATCAACACAGTCTCCATGCACAACCCCGAGCATCCCATTTCTGTCCTGCGCCGATACCGCAAGGAGCGCGGGGGCAAGATTCAGTGGATCATCTGCCCCACCGCGCCGGTTGAGCCGGACATGATCAAATATCGCGAGCACGTCGAGAGTTTGATTAAGGACGGCTGCGAGGCCATTTACCTGTGGGGCGTTCACGCCGATTCGCTGGTGGCGCAAGGCAAGATCGACCTGGTCGCCAAAGCGGTCGAGTTGCCCAAGGAGTTCGGCGTGCCCTCGGGTGTTGGCGCCCATTCGCTCGCGGTGATCAAGGCTTGCGAAGAGAAAGGCGTAAAGGCGGATTTCTACATCAAGACCTTCCACTCCCATAACTACCCGACGGCACCGAAACCGGAGCAGATCAAAGAGCCTTACAACGAATTCCCCGGTTACTGGTGCGCCAACCCGGAAGAGACCGCCAAGTTCATGAAGACGGTGAACAAGCCTTGGATCGCGTTCAAGACCATGGCCGCAGGCGCCATTCAGCCCCAGGTCGCCTTCCGCTACTCCTTCCTCCACGGCGCCGACTTTGTGCTGGCGGGCATGTTTGACTACGAGATCGCCGAAGACGTCAAGCTCGCGAACGAGGCCCTGGCCCGCACCAAAGAGCGTGAGCGGGCGTGGAAATGCTGAACAGCCCGGATGGATTGAGGTCGCGGCGTTAACGATTGTTTAGGGAATCCCGGGGAAGGAAGGGACTTTCAGCGCCCGATTTCTGCCGGTGCCTCCGAGCTGCGCAGGCATCGCCAAAGCACTTGGACAAATTCCCATTGCAGCAGCCATGCTCCCCCCTTAATGTAGGGAGCATCAGAGAGAATCCGATACCCAACGAATGGGTCGGAGCTTGGTATGAAAACAAAGAAGCCACGCTCGGGGAAAGCCGTGAAACCGGCCGCGCGAACTGTTCGCCGCGTGCTCCGGCGCAAGCCAAAGACCCTTCGACGTAAACCCAGCCCCGCCAAAACCAAAGGTGCCAAAAGCAAGCCCACAGAGAAGCCGAAGCTGCTCGCCCGGAAGCAGACCAAGTCGCCAGTCAAGGCAAAGGCCTTAAGGAAGCGGATTATTCGCAAGTCCAAGGTGAAAGCTCCATCCATCCCAGTCGAAAGCGCGCAGGCAGTCGCACCAGTCGTCGCTGTCCGCGAGCGCGCACTCGAGGCCGTCCCGGCGGAGCAGGCCGAGCCCGGCTTGAGAATCCCCAAACTTCTCTTGGAAGACGACGAACCGGCCGTGCCGCCTATCACCGGCCCGGGTCAGAAGTATGCGCTGGGCCCGGCGGCGCCCGCGGCTCCGTTCGAACGCGAGGAGGCCGCCTTGCCGGCGGCCTATGGCACCGAGAAGTTGCTGCTGGCGGCGCGCGATCCCCACTGGCTGTATGCGCATTGGGACCTGACCCCGGAGCAACAGCGGCACTACAACTCCCTTTCCGCCGATCATCATCTCGTGCTGCGGGTCCATACCGAAACCGGTTCGGGGCAAGCCGCCCGGGACATCCACGTGCACCCGGAGTCACGGCATTGGTTTGTGCACGTGGAACGCGGCGGCACGCAACACGTAGCCGAACTGGGTTATTATCGGCCGCGGCACCGCTGGGTGACGATTGCCACCTCGGCCCCGGCGAAGACGCCCGCGGCAACAGCATCGGCGGACCAGAGCGTGAGGTTTGCGACCATCCCGGCGCACGTGCGGCTGACCCAATTGGCCGCGCTCGCCAAACAAGCTATCCCAGCCGACCTGCCTCCGGCGGAGGCGGCGCGGGAGCGCGCCCTGGCCGAGTTGGTCAGTCGGCAACTCGTTCAGCAGGACTGGGCGAGTTCAGAGCAAATCCCGGAACTCATTCGTGGCCGCGGCGAGCAGGAAATCTCCGCTGCGGAAACAGGCCTCCTAGCACCACTCGGCGGCGAAACCGGGAACGTATCCAGTCCTGCGGCCCCTGAGGAACAACGCCCGGCTGGATTTTGGCTTAACGTCAATGCCGAACTCGTTATCTACGGCGGGACCGAACCGGGAGCGAGCGTGACCATTGGAGGCCAGCCCGTCTCGCTCCGTCCCGACGGCACCTTCAGTTGCCGTTGCTCGTTGCCCCATGGCGAGCACACCATCACGGTGTCCGCACTGTCGGCCCAGGGCGAATTGCGCCAGGCGGAGATACAGTTCAGCCGCCACACTACATACCGCGGCGAAGTGGCCCCCGCCCCGCAGGACCACTCACTCCAGCCTCCCCCCGTCGAACACCCATGAGCCGCATCCGCCAGCCCCTTGGTCATTAGTCAGGCGTCCCCGACACTTCCAACACTTTCGACTTTAGCCTTTAGCCCTCAGCCTTCAGCCTTTCCCCTCTTATGCCCGGCTACCTGTCCCTCATCCTCCACGCGCATCTGCCGTTTGTCCGGCATCCGGAGCACGAGAAGTTCCTGGAGGAGAACTGGCTGTTCGAGGCCATCACGGAAGCCTACATGCCCCTGCTGCAGCTCCTGGAACGCTGGCGGCGGGATGGCCTGAAGCCTCGCCTCACGCTCACGCTCACGCCTACTCTCTGCTCGATGCTGCGGGACCCGCTCCTGCAAGAACGTTACGACCGGCACCTCAAGGAACTCATCGAGCTCGCCGAGAAGGAAATCCATCGCACTCGCTGGGAGAAGCCATTCCATGAACTGGCGCTGTTCTATCGCGAGCGCCTCACTGCCGCCCGCAAAGCCTACGGAGCTTGCGGGCGCGATTTGGTGAGCGTCTTTCGGCAGTTCCAGGAACTGGGCCTCCTGGAAATCATCACCAGCTCCGCCACGCACGCCCTGCTGCCACTGCTGGCCGACCATTCACCCTCACTCCGCGCCCAGGTATTGGTAGCGTGCGACCATTACCGCGCTTGCTTTGGCTGCGACCCACGGGGCATCTGGCTGCCGGAGTGCGCTTATGTGGAGAGCCTCGATGATATCCTGCAAGAAGCGAACCTCCGCTGGTTCGTTACCGACACCCACGGCATCCTGCACGCCCACCCGCGCCCGCGCTACGCCACCTTTGCCCCGATCTTCACCCCCAAGGGCGTCGCCGCCTTCGGCCGCGACCCCGATTGCTCGCGGCAGGTCTGGAGTCGGCACGCCGGTTATCCCGGCGACCCCCGCTACCGCGACTTCTACCGCGACATCGGGTTCGACCTCGATCTCGATTACGTAAAGCCTTACCTGCCCGCCCCCTCCCAGCGCGGATTCACCGGCCTCAAATACCACCGCATCACCGGCAAAGGCCCCGACAAGCAAGTCTATGACCGCCAAACCGCGCTCCGGGCGGCCGACGAACATGCGGGCCATTTCCTCGAAGCCCGAATGGCGCAGTTCCGGCGATTGTCAGAAATCCTCGACCGGCCGCCGATGGTGGTGGCGCCTTACGACGCCGAGCTCTTCGGCCACTGGTGGTATGAAGGCCCGGAGTTTCTTGATTACTTTGTCCGCAAGGCCTGCTGCGACCAGAAGCTGTTCGAGCTGATCACCCCCGAGGAATACCTGCGCCGCCAGCCGACCAACCAGGTGGCTACGCCCGCCGCCTCGAGCTGGGGCGAAGGCGGCTATTGGCGTGTCTGGCTGGATGAAAAGAACGAGTGGATCTACCCTCACTTGCACATAGCGCAGGACCGGATGACCGAATTGGCGCGGCGTTTCCCCCAGCCGGACGCGTTGCAGGAGCGCATGCTCAAGCAGGCCGCCCGGGAGTTGCTCCTCGCCCAAGCCAGCGATTGGCCGTTTATCCTGCGCGCGGGCACCAGCCCGGATTACGCCCGCAAGCGTGTGAAGGATCACGTCCTGCGCTTCACCCGGATTTACGAGCAACTCACCGACGGCCAGCTTGACGAGGAGTGGCTCAAGGAAGTCGAGTGGCGAGATAACCTTTTCCCCAACATAGACTACCGCATTTGGGGCTAAACCAGTCGCGCCTCTGTTCTACTCGAGCCAGCCTCCGGGTTCTGCTGAAGGATCTGCACCCGGTCGCAGATGCCCACCCCGATGCGGCCGGCGGCATTCGGTTCGCGCCGCGCGATATAGCGCACGATCGCCTCAATGTCACCGGAGGCCCGCTCGGTCCAAACTATCCTGCGTTCCTTTGGGCAATCCGTGATTTCATCTCGTCGTTGGAGATCAGTCGGCCGTTCTCGATGTCGCGCTCCGCTTCCTGAACGGCTGCCAGCAAGGCGATTTCGCCCGTCACATCGCGGAAGTCAATATCATTGGGAAGGCGCTGGATCGCCTGAAGAACCTGTTCGTTCCAGCCATCCCCTACAGGTAGTGTGGCTTGACTGGTCCCAATTCCCAATCCCAGAAGCGCCCCTCGCAGGGTAGGCCGGACCAAGCTACGGTCTGACGCCGTCCCGCGGAACGTTCAGCCTAAAAACGGCAGTTGAAAGGATGAAACCACGGATACACACAGATAAATACTGATGCCGACCTCGGCGATGGCGTTCACCTTGCGGGTGAGGCGGGGTTGCTCAGCATTTCAGCTTATTCCTGGAAAGTGGTTTAGCGTCATTTCGCGTGTTTAGCGGGCAACCCCGGGCTGAAATCCGAAACCCGAAACCCGAGATCCGAAGGAAATCCGAAGGCCGAATTCCAAATCCGCCAGCTCACCCTCCAGTTCCAATCTCCGGTTTGGCTGACCCGTTTCCTGGTAGAGAACCTCTTTCGTGGCCACCCGCCGGGTGAACACCCCTTGCACCGTAATCCCTTCTTTATCCGTGTTATCCGCGAAGTCCGTGGTTCCGTCGCGCCATGACAAGCCCAGAGAGATGGGCGGGTCTCGGAAGACCCAAAACTCTCTACAGGAACTCAGTGGGTACACTGGAATCCCACCCGGGAAAGGCTGGCCACCCCCGGAAGCGAGTTTTGCGTAGTCGTCCGAAAGGGCGGCACGAAGCGTAAACAGCCAGTGCTGAAGCCGTGTCATAGAGCCTCGAAATAAGGAAATGGCTGGAGCTCTCGTCGTCGGAACAACGGGAGCAGCACCGAAGCGCCGCGAAGGCTAGGCGTCGAGGTCCGGTCGGGGTCTGAGAACCGC
>Ga0114951_10006731_pt1 | contig 10060 bp, 6 predicted proteins | sample AM7aDNAmetaG_FD_88677 | JGI IMG/M metagenome (GOLD analysis project Ga0114951, IMG submission 88677) | Freshwater microbial communities from Finland to study Microbial Dark Matter (Phase II) - AM7a DNA metaG | ecosystem: Environmental > Aquatic > Freshwater > Lake | place: Finland: Lake Alinen...
ATCAGGAAGATTTGGCTAAACCCATTCGGAAGTCTCATGAAAATCCATACATCAAGGAATTATACACCGAATTTCTGGGTGAACCGCTCAGTGAGAAATCGCATCATCTGCTTCATACTCACTATTTCGATCGCAGTAAAGTTAAAGTGGTAATTCCCAAAACAAAATAAAGCACTATGTCCAGCATAAAAGTAGAATTACATGAAAACCAGGTCAATGAGCTGGTTGAAGTTTGCAAATCATTCTCAAATGATCCGTTTGAACTAATCCATGTTTTGCATAAGGCCCAAAGTATTTTCGGTTACCTTCCGGCAGAAGTGCAGGAAATTGTGGCCCGCGAATTGAAAATTCCAGTAGCCAAAGTCTACGGTGTGGTAACTTTCTATTCATTTTTCAGTATGATACCAAAAGGGCAAAACCCGATTTCCATTTGTATGGGAACCGCCTGTTATGTCAGGGGAGCCGAGAAGGTACTTGAAGAATTTAAGCGGAAGTTAGCCGTTGAAGTGGGAGAGACCACAAAAGACGGAAGATTCTCATTAAACTGCTTGCGTTGTGTTGGTGCCTGCGGTTTGGCTCCGGTAGTTATGGTTGGAGATAAAACTTATGGCAGGGTTTCACCGGATGGTGTTCAGGAGATTCTCGCAGAATATATGTAGAGACGTTTGGTGCTTCTTTATCAGTTAGATATAAGAAACTTTTACTTCTAGCAAGAATTTTTTCTCAAGAGTTCTGGCAATCCGCTTGACGACAGTCCGGCGGATTTCCAGTTCTACGGGCAGGCTTGGATCCTGATGCGCAATATTTATCCGGGTTCCGATGATGAAATACACTTCATCTGACTGCAGAATCATTTTAATAATTTCATCAGCAGGGCCTTTGCCAACTTTGACGTTTTCATTATAGTGGTCGAGTAAAACCGAAACCTTCCCAAGCGTTAAAATCCCTTCTGTTATAAGATCAACGCCTTCAAGAAAGGCGACCGGCGGTAAGTCGGGATCAGTAAACTCAAATGAATCAACGATTTTCTTTTTCCATTCGCGGGCAATAATGTCCGCGGTTGTGGCGCCGCAAAGTATTTTCCGTCCAGGGAAGTCTTTAACACGGGTGGCTAATTCCTTATCTTTTTCTAATTCATAAGGTGGTCCGGAGCAGATCAGTAATTTTCGAGGTTCCCTGAAATAGATGGTGGCACAGCTTGTATCATCCTGGCAATGATACTTGTCATTCTGCACAGCCGAGTTTATTATTCGGGTTGATAGTTTCCGCGCTGAGATATCAGGATCGCGTGTAATCAGATCTCTGATATGGTCGCCGAGCTTTTCCCGGCCCCAGCCGAATGGATAGGCTGTGAATCCCAGTCCTGACTGTACAACGCCATCGGAGCAAATAACTATCCGATCTTCTTTTCTGGCATAAAATGAACATGTCAAAATTTCTTTTCCGGCATTTTTATCGGTGGTCATCAGGATGCAGTTCCATTCGGGCTCAAGTTGTTGACGACCCCGGAAAATGAGTGCATGGGGGTTATCGTATTCCAGAATTCTAGTCAGCCCGTCCTCCTGTATATCGACAACGGTAAATGTTGAATATGACATTTGCCTGTCGGAGCATACCGGCAGGGTATTCATGATTATTTCCGCTATTTTTTCGACATCCTTATGTTCCTTAGTAAAATTTAATGCCATGGTTGCTGTTAGTGTTGCCAGCATATTTGCCTTGACACCGTGACCCATGCCATCGCTCAAAACCATAATAGTGCGACCCTCTTCTGAGACTTTCTGACTCAGAAAAACGTCCCCGCATATCCGTTCACCCTCCTGATACTTCTGCTGGCAGTTTATCTCGATATGGAATCGCGGCTCGTTCATTTGGTTTCTTCCGAACGATAGTATTTAATAATTGAATTCAGCATTCTTTCTGTATCCGAAGCGCCCTCGCCAAGCAGAAATCCTATCTGTTGAACCATTTCAAGGTTTTTATCGATCACTTCAGTTACTTTTTTGATCACCTCTTCCTTTTGAACTTCAGGCAGCGAGAGGTCGCGCAGAACGGCCCCAAGAATGGAACCTTTATTTATGGGGAAAACAGACAAGTTTAAAAGTCTGTTATTCATTGCGATATCTTTATGCATTATATCCTGATGATTCTGAAGGACAAATGTAAACAGGTTAAGCATCTGAGGAGGAAATAATGTTCGAAGGTCGGCGCCTTTTAGCCCGGGAATTACCTCATCAATAGATTTTATTTCATCGCCAAGGATTTCTATGAACTCTCGGTTGGCTTGAATAATTCTCAGATTTTCATTTACGATGACCACACCTGAGGGTATCTTCTGCAATACTGCTGTCAGGGTTTCGGAATATTCCTGTGCAAGTTTTTTTTCTTCCAATGCCAGTTTTTCAGATTCCTGCAGCGCTTTCTGAGCTTTTGCGAGCTGTTCATTAGATGAGCGTAATGATTTAATGTATTCCTGCTTGTTTTTTGTTCCGTAGAGATGACACATTTCGGCTTTAGCGAGGCCTAGGGCAACAGCAATGGCAAAATCACGGCACGTCTTATATCCACAGGCAAGGCAGCCACGGTTAGTATCATGATCCCCGGATGTTCCGATCAGTCGGAGAATATCGCTGATTTCAGTCTCATCTGGTAAGGTAAGAATCTGATCATCAGGAGTAAATTGCCTATCAATTTCGGCGATTTTGTGCAATTCAAGATTTGATTGCCAATCTTCGTCGATGAAATTCTCAAACCTCTTTGCAGCATAGTCGGTCACAAGGGTCCTTCTGCGGAACTTATGACCGCCGGCTGACATACCCGGTCCCATGATACAACCTTCGCAATAGAACAGATCGAGATGTTTTCGAATATCATATGATGTCGCAAACTCATCAATAGATTCTATCATATCCTGACGACCGTCGGTAGACAGGAAGTTACTTGCCAGGAGCTCCTCGAATTGATCAGCTGCCTGCATGAATCCAGAAGATAGGGGATAGAGGGCTCCTTTTCTTCCGTTCGGAGGATTGAAATCTGAAAATTCAACTGAATTTTCAGAAATTTGCTGAGTGGAGAACCATTCGCGTAATTCGGTAAACGAAATCTGAGCATCGATATGGTGAGGCTCACCCGGCTTTCCAAATTCAAGCCGGCTTGCGAGACAAGGATTAATCAAAACCACAACGGTCTCATCTGATTCCCTTTCGCGAATTATCCGAGCCATTATTGAAGCAGGACTATGGACCTGAATAATATTTTCGGTTAGTTGCGGCTGGTGTTTTGTGATATAGGAAACCACCGCCGGGCATTTCGAGGATATCCTGTACTTGCCCTTAAAATCTGAGAATAGTTTAGCATGTGCTTGTGCTGACAGGTCTACTGCGAATGACAAGTCGTACACCCCTGCAAAACCCAGAGCTCTGATCATGCCGACAAAATTCCTGTAGTCGGTTATGTCGGGGAATTCAGCCGAAATACTGGGATCAATTATTGCACTTGCCTGTTTGCCGGATTTAAGAAAATCTTTGACTTTTTCGAGGTCCGACTGAATTTTCACTGCTCTGGTGGGGCAGATAGAATAACAACTTCCGCAGGCAATACATCGATCGGACAGGATACTTACGTGATCAACATTTGCTTTTACTTCGATAGCCATTGCAGGGCACTCCCTAACACACGCATAGCAAAGGATGCAGGGTTCTGGTTCTATCCAGATTATCCGGTCATTAGTTTTATTGTCTGGGATATTTGATTTTTTCATAGCCCAAAATGGTTCTTTAACAGTCTTTTCAATTCGTCAGGATCGTGTGAATGTATTAAATTATCTCCGATCTGGATCATTGGCCCTTCACCACAATGGCCAAAGCAGTGTGATCCATGAAAATTGACTTTATCTGTGAGGTGATATTGGATCAGAAATTGCTGGACAACCTGCACCATTTTTTTATTTCCGCGTGCGAAGCATGAGCTTCCCAGACAGATTCTTATCTCCGTTTTAATCTCTTCCATGATTAGTTACAAATCATTGTTCCAAAAATAACAATAATGATCGCTGCTATTAGGAAAAAACCGAAAAATGTTGTAAAATTTGCATCCGAGATGTAATGTTATATTAATAACAATGTTTATTTGATAACAGAATGAGTACTGAATTCGTGGATCTTTTGAAGAAATTCCCTGCCGGACGGCGGGAAAACCTGATCCCTATTCTTCAGGAGTTTCAGGATCTGCATGGATTTATCCCAGAACCAGCAGTGGCTGCGATTGCGGAATATCTTGAAATCCCAGCAGTTAAAATTTACAGTGTTGCTACTTTTTATAATGAGTTTCGATTCAATGCCGGAGGACGGTATCATTTTCAGGTTTGCCAGGGAATTGGATGCCAGGTGGATAGTAGTGAGAGGATACGTTCCGAATTAGGCAGGTTGCTTGAGATTGAACCCGGCGAAATTACCGGAGATGGCTGGTTTAGTCTCGAATGGGTACCTTGCCTGGGTGTTTGTCAGGAAGCTCCGGTTTTATCAGTCAATGGAGAGTTATATGCCAAAATGACTCCGGTGAGACTTAAAGAACTTGTAGATAAGTTCCGCAATCGATAAAAAAATGGAAACACCCCGAATGAGCGAAGAGCTACGCGACGGCTTGCTGGGATTAGTAACTCATCAGCAGCCTGAATCGGACCAGGCATTAAGATTTCTCGGTCGGACACTGAGGCGGGAGCGTATCGAAACCCTAACAGTTTTTATCGATAGGACGACTCCGACGACAATTTATAGCATCAATCTTATTGAAGAAGCAGTAAAACAATGGTCTGTTGAGAATCAGCATCCTTCCGAGATTGTTGAAACCGGATGCTTGGGATTAATTTCAGTTGAACCGGTTGTTGGAATACAGGTTCCCGGAAGGGCAAGGTTATATTATGGACCTGTAGAGCCAACGGATATTGCAGGGATGTTGAATGCTATAACCAAACAGGTTGTACCGGAGGAAAATCTTATCGGACAAATGGTTATGGCTGGCCAACAGCCATGGGAAGACATTCCCGATTGGAAAAAGCATCCTTTTTTTATCAACCAGGAGCGTTCTGTCACGAGTTTGAATGGGGTTATTAATCCCTGTCATATATCGGATTATATTGCCTGGGGAGGATATCGTACTTTTTACAACAGTATAAGAAATTATTCCGGTCAGGAATTAATGAAGCTGATTGAACAAAGCGGATTAAGGGGTAGGTCTGGATCGGGATTTCTGGCATCTGTTAAATGGGCCAAGGCAGCTGAAACAACCAGTGATAAGCGATATGTTCTTTGCAATGCCGACGAATCGGATCCCGGTGGTTACATGCATCGAATCCTTGTTGAAAGTAATCCTCACCTGATATTGGAAGGAATTATGCTGGCTGCCTATATTATTGGAGCCAACCATGCCATTATCTATACACGGTCGAGGTACAGAATGGCAGTTAAGAGGATACAATGTGCATTGAGTCAGGCCAGAGAATTCGGATTGATTGGCCAGGATATCCTTCATAGTGGATTTACGCTGGACATCCAACTGAAAAGAGGCCCCGGAGCTTTTGTCTGCGGTGAAGAAACGGCGTTAATATCAAGTCTGGAGGGCAAGCGAGGATCACCAAGGACCAGGCCTCCCTATCCGGCAACTTCAGGATTGTTTGGAAAACCAACATTGATTCACAATATCGAGACTCTCGCTCAAGTTCCAATGATAATTGGCAAAGGACCTGATAATTACAGGCAATTAGGAACGCCTGGATCTAGTGGTACCAAGCTTTTTAGTCTTTCTGGGAAAATTAAGCGACTTGGTGTGGTTGAAGTTCCTTTTGGAACATCATTGGGTGAGGTTATCAACAGTATGGGTGGTGGTACACGTAATGGGCGGCCTGCCAAAGCAGTGTTATTGGGAGGGCCCTCCGGAAAGTTTATCCCTGTATCAAAATTTGATATTCAACTGGATCTCGACAAATTCAACGAAGAGAATCTTGTCCTTGGGTCGGGAAGCATTGTCTTATTGGATGATGAGAGTTGTCCGATCAACCTTACCAAGAATATGATGGATTTCATCCGCCAGGAGAGTTGTGGGAAATGCATTCCATGCAGAGACGGATCAAAGAGAATCATGGAGGTTTTGAGCTTGATTTCAAGCCGTTCGACTCCTGAAAATAAATATGAAGCCCTTGACCGGTTTAAGGGTGTAACCGGTGTTCTGGAACTTGCGGAAGTGATGCAATCTACTTCATTGTGTGGTTTGGGCAAGTGTGCACCAAACCCTCTGATCAGCGGAATGGAATTGTTTAGAGAAGAGTTGGAAGAACATGTATTCGACCGAACCTGCCGGGCAGGTGTCTGTTTAAATATGAGATCATTCCTTGTTGATCCGGTGGCTTGCAACGGATGTAACCTATGCTTTGTTAAATGTCCGGAAAAAGCGATTATTGGCTCACCCCGACAAGTCCATTATATTGTTGACGACCTTTGTACTGGTTGTGGTAAGTGTTTTGATGTCTGCAAGTTCAATGCCATTTTGGTAAATTAATTCTTCACCTATGATGATTGAAATTGAAGTTAACGGACGGAAGATAAAAACCCAAAAGGGGGAACTTATCCTTGACACGTTAAAAGCAAATGGCATTCATGTTCCGACTTTATGTAACCTGGAAGGATTTAAACCATCGGGAGCCTGCCGGATATGCGTAGTTGAAGTGGAGGGGCGAAACGACCTGGTACCCTCATGTTCCTTTTTTATTGAGGAATCGATGAAGATCCAGACACATTCTGCCCGAGTTATTCAGGCCAGAAAAACCATACTGGAACTTTTACTTTCAAACCACGATGATGCATGCTTGTCCTGCGATAGGGGAAGGTGGTGCAAATTGCATGAACTGGCATTTGAATTGAATGTCACTGAAAGGAAATTCGGACGGACAGCCGGAAGAAAGAAAATTGACAATACCAGCCAGGCGATTATCCGTGATCCTTCAAAATGTATATTGTGCAGCCGTTGTGTACGAGTCTGCGAAGAATTGCAGCATGTTGCAGCACTGGACTTCCTAAAAAGGGGCAGTCGTACAGAAGTTGGTACGGTACTGGATAAAGGACTCAACTATTCTTCCTGTATCAGTTGTGGGCAGTGCATTCAGGTGTGCCCGACCGGAGCGCTCAAGGAAAAAAGCCATCTTGATCAGGTGGGAGCATTGTTACAAAACAAGGACAAGGTTCCGGTAGCGATGATAGATCCAGCTGTTTTTGCAACTCTGGGCGAGTTTTTTGGATATAAAGCCGGACCTGAATTTTCATCGATTCTGATTAACGCCCTTAAACGGATAGGCTTTCAAAAAGTATATGGAACGGGCTGGGGAGCAGAATATCAAGCTGGAAGATTAGCTGGTATTCTCATCGATAAAAATCCTGATGAAAATGATACTCCGCTCATTTTTTCGGAATGCCCATCTGTAGTCAGGTACATCAGTCAAAGCAGACCCGCACTCCTGTCAAGGCTTGTGCCGCTCAAACCGGCAAACCAGATTATGGCTCATTTGCTCAGGGAATTAACCTGCAATCAAACTGGAAAATCAAAGTCTGATGTTTCTATTGTTTACCTGACCTCCTGTACAGCATCGAAAAATGAAACCACTGCAGCGATGAGGATCAAGGGTTCAGGATTTTTACCTGATTTCTCTTTGACAACCCGCGAGGTCTATCGGTTAATCCGTTTATATGGCATTGACGTTGAAAGTTTGAATCCGGAATTTCAGGAAGATTTCTTTGGCGTTGGGGCAAAATCAGGTCAACTTGGTGCCATATCTGGGGGGAATATCGAGATGTTAACCAGAATTATCCAAGCCAGGATTCCGGAGGCCAATCTGAGTGGAGAAAAGGCCGGAAAGCTAAGGGGAATAAAAGACGTAAAAGAAACAACCTGCGAATTTAACGGCAAAAAGCTGACATTGGCATCGATAAGCAGTATAACCCAATTTGAAAACTATTATAAGGAAATCCGCAGTAAGCATCGTAAGGTGGATTTGCTGGAGGTTATGGCCTGTCAGCATGGCTGTATTAACGGAGGCGGACAACCGTGTCGGGGTGCTGAGCGAAATTTGCGTAACAGGATGAAGGGTGTACTCGAGTGGGATGATAGATTTTCTGGAATAATGACAAAGGATCACCTTGATTTACCTTCTGATCTGATTCTGAATGATGAGGATTGCCAGGCGGTTTTTTCGCCAAGGCAGATTACAAAATAAAAAGCAATGGCAGAAACTGGCTATAAGAAACTGGTAACCACAATTCCTGACAAGTGCAGGGTTTGTTATACCTGCGTTCGGGAATGTCCGGCAAAAGCAATAAAGATTGTCAATGGACAGGCAGAAGTAATGCATGAAAGATGCATTGGATGCGGGAATTGTGTGAAAGTATGTTCTCAGAAAGCAAAAAGTTTTCTGAATGAAGAAAAAGAGGTTTTCGCTCTGTTAAAAAGCGGTCAACCTGTTGCCGCCTTAATTGCACCCAGCTTTCCAGCTGAATTCGGTGACCTGTCTGATCCTCATGAACTCGTTGGTGTACTCAGGGCAATGGGCTTTAAATATGTTTGCGAGGTTGCCTTTGGAGCCGACCTGGTAGCCAGGTCGTTCTCGGATATTTTTTCCAATGAGGAGCACCCTGCAGTCATCAGTTCAGATTGTCCGGCGGTAGTTTATTATGTCCGGCAATATCATCCAGGCCTTGTTCCGGCCCTTGCAAAAGTGGCTTCACCGATGGTGGCTATGACGAGGGTTGTGAAGAAAAAATATGGGAAAAATGTCAGGACAGTATTTATTGGACCATGCATCAGTAAGAAAGCTGAATCTGATGAAATAGACTATGTGCTTACCTTTCAGGAGTTAAGGCATATGATGAAGCATAAGGGCATTAAACCCGGTCAGATCCAGCCTTCAGAGTTTGATCCTCCTAGAGCTGGTCGGGGACTTATTTTTCCGGTGAAGAGAGGCATGTTGCAGACGATTAATATCCCTGAAGATCTTTTTGATGGAAACATACTTGTAGCCGAAGGGAAAGTCAATTTCCCAGCTGCCATTGATGAATTTGAGCAGGGAGCCATTGCCGACCAGCACCTCGAATTACTATGCTGCGAAGGCTGCCTGATGGGTCCGGGGATGTCGCCGGATGGAAAGCGCTATGCCAGACGTGCGCTTATTGGGAATTATGTCAGGGACAGGATTCATCACCATGATAATCAAAAGTGGAATGATGAAATGGCTGAATATGCATCCCTCGATCTTAGTCAGACCTTTGCTCCGGTAGATCGCAGGCTCGATATGCCAACTCCGGCAAAAATCAGAAAAGTCCTAGCTTCGATTGGCAAGCGCAACCCTCAGGATCATCTGAATTGCGGTGCATGCGGATATGATTCGTGCGAAAGTCACGCGGTCGCAATTGCCCAGGGTTTAGCCGAAGTGGATATGTGTCTTCCTTACACGATTGAGAAAATGCATACTTCTATCATGGAGCTGAATTTCTCAAACGAAAAACTTGCTAAAGTACAGCAGGCTTTAAAGCATTCCGAGAAACTTGCCCACATGGGTCAATTATCGGCTGGTATAGCTCATGAGCTGAATAACCCTCTGGGTGTTGTGATCATGTATGCCAATATCCTGTTGGATGAATGTGAAAATGATCAGACGAAACAAGATCTTGGACTGATTGTTGCGCAAGCCGACCGTTGTAAACGTATTGTCGGTAACCTGTTGAATTTTGCCCGAAAAAATCAGGTGCGCCTTGAGGAGGTTAGTCTTGTTAAGCTGGCACAGGATAGTCTGACCTCCGTTATCATCCCTGACAGGATAAAAACCATGATCGACAGCAGGGTAAAAGATGCTGTAACATACCTGGATCAGGAGCAGATGATGCAGGTTTTAACTAATCTGATAAAAAATGCGGTAGATGCTATTCCCGGCACTGGCTACCTGACCATTGCCATTGAATGTGATGCTGAATATTTCTGCCTGAGCGTCAAGGATACCGGGACTGGCATATCTCCGGAGAAT
>Ga0114951_10006734_pt1 | contig 10058 bp, 23 predicted proteins | sample AM7aDNAmetaG_FD_88677 | JGI IMG/M metagenome (GOLD analysis project Ga0114951, IMG submission 88677) | Freshwater microbial communities from Finland to study Microbial Dark Matter (Phase II) - AM7a DNA metaG | ecosystem: Environmental > Aquatic > Freshwater > Lake | place: Finland: Lake Alinen...
AGGACATAAAGCTTGATTTCATTCGAAATTTCAAGAAGTCCTCCATAGCTAAAACAGACCTGCTGTCTCTTATGGAGAGTAATATCCCTTTTGAGGACATCGGGGGTATGGAGAACTTAAAGAAGTGGATCAAGAAGTCCGGTGGCGGGTGGACTATGAAGGGCAGGAATTTTGGCCTTCCGTTTCTTAAAGGTCTTCTTCTGGTGGGCCTGAGCGGTTGCGGGAAGAGCCTCATTATGAAATCTATCGGCAACGAATGGGGGCTGCCTGTTGTGAGCTTCAATCCTGCTAAAGTATTCAGCTCAAGGGTAGGTGACTCAGAGGCGAATATCTCTCGTGTACTGCAGATTGTGGAGAACCTGTCTCCCTGCATACTATGTATAGATGAAATTGAAAAAGGTTTCTCTGGTATGGAGTCGTCAAATTTCTCCGACTCAGGAGTGACAAGTCGTGTGATCGGGACATTTTTAATATGGATGCAGGAATGTACGAAGCCTGTATTTACCATAGCCACGGCAAATAATATTGAGCACATGCCTCCTGAGATGATTTCCAGATTTGACGAAACCTTTTTTGTCAATCTTCCTCAGGAGTTTGAGAGAGAAGAAATTTTTAAAATCCATATTACTAAACTCGGCCGTGACCCTGGGAAATTTGATTTGAAGTTGTTGGCTAAAAACAGTAAAGATCTATCTGGGCGTGAGATTGAACAGGTACTGAAGGAGTCTATGTACGATGCCTTCTATGTCAACAAAGACCTGGATACAGAGACTATTCTTCAGGTACTGACTAAGAAGACGACGTTGCTCCTGACTATGTCTGAGCAGTTGAAGTACTTGATGGACTGGGTAGGGTTTGATGCCGCTAAAAATGATGGGATACGTGCCCGTTATGCGAGCCCGGTAAATCAGATTGATATTTCTCGGGTGAATGATGAAATTGAAAAGTTATTAAAAGACGTTGAAAAGAAAGACCCTTTTAAAGAATGATGCGCTGCTACCACTACAAATTAAATCGCATTCTTAGATGCGGTAAAATCATTGAGGGTGTTGTGTTCGCAAAGGGCATCACCGAGGCTAAGAAGCAGGTTATAGCGCATGTGAAAAACAATGCCTACATGATGACGTGGGACATGCCCTTATCTATGATAATTTACACGCCTGTAGATATTACTGAATCCGGCATATTAGACATGTCTCGAGAGGACTGATCATGAATATGACAATTATAACAAACGAAGAAAAATCAATCATAGTGGACATGTTTGATATGGTTATTGAAGAGTGGGGTCCTTCAATTTTAACGGCAGAGCAAGAAGTACTGTATATAAAACTGGGCGGAGAAGAGTTAAAAAGTGATTAAACTTCAAAAAAGGAGAACGTAGTATGGATAAGACGTACACTGAAGATGAGTCCCTCGTAACGCTGGCCAATTCGGTTATCCTTAAGAACCAGCTCACTTACATGGATTCTGTCAAAACCCGTTATGTCCTTGTGGATCCCTACATCAGTAAGACTTGTCACGGCAAGTGCATCAAGGCGAATGGGGAACTCAAGCATTACGGAAAACTGGATTTTCTAGTTGAGTTTTCGAAGGAAGTATGGGATTCGATTGACGACGCGACCCGTGAAATTCTCATGTATCACGAGCTCATGCACATTCTGGTGAAGGAAGTCAAAGGCAAGGAAGTCCTTTCCATTGCACCCCACGATCTCCAGGATTTTTATACTATCATCAAGAAATACGGGGTGGAATGGTTCCAGCAGTTTAAGGATATCGTGGCCGCCACCTATGAGCTTGAAGGCGCTGACAAGGATAAGATTGCGATATGATAGACGGTGAGGGCGCTGGTAAGGGTGACAGCCCGAGGCCGGTAAACAAGAAGAAGTATGATGACACCCTCACTCGCATTTTTGGCGAGCGGGATGTTATGGAGTTCCATAGGGATGGCCCTGGTAAAAAGGGCCATCCCGTTAAAAAAGGCTGCAATAATTTTAAGGTTAATGCCATGTGTGCCTCGATGAAAAGTGCCCGACCGAGGGCCTATTGCGGCGACACTCCATGTAAAAAATTTTGTGGCTGGTAATGAAAAAAGTATTTGTTCAAGTAGCAGATAAGAATTATTTGGAGCATGCAAAAGCTCTGTTCATAAATGCCGTGAAAGACGGTAAATGGGATGGTTCTTTTTGCCTTATCGTAAATGATGTTGAAGATTCCGAGCTGCAGGATTTTAAAGATTATGGCGTTGAAATAATACACAGAAAAAGCGACAATCCATATTACGCTAAATTTTTTCTTTTTGATTACTGCATGAAAAAATGGGACTATGTAGTGTACATGGATTGTGACTTTATCATTTTTAAAGATTTAAATGGCATAGTCAATTACGAAAAAAGCGGGATGTTTGCGTACAGAGAGGCCTTCCATGTCAGGGACTATTTATGTCAGGTACACCCTAACTGTACGCAGTGGACTAAAAAAAGCAGGCTTGTTGATCTTGAGGTTCTTAGAGAAAAGTATGATGTTGATGCGGACGGCTATAATACGGGTTTTCTATCATTCAGAACGGATCTAATCCAAGAAGACACGTTTGAAAAGGTCACTGCTTTAAAAAGGGCCCTTCAAGGAGTTAATAATCACACAGCTCATGAAGGCACTGATCAGCCTATCATATGCCTTTATTTCGCTGATGTTTTAACCTCGGTAGATGAGGGAAAAGTGTGCTTATGGAAGTGCCTTAATGAGTCTACTGTAGCTACCCATTTTTATCGGTGGGATGCTCCGTGGTTGCCAGGTAGTAAGTATAACAAAAAATATAAAGGAAATTTAAAAGCCTTCAATGAAATCGAAAAAACTAATTGAATTGATTATGGAAGCCGACCCTACCGGTGAAGGGGAATTCGTTGTCGGTGAAGACGGAAATGCCGATATTTTTTGTATTGAATCCAAGCCTGGGTACTGGGATGGCTGTTATCATGTGATGGTTAGGGATTACAGTAAACAGTGCTACAACGTTATCGGAGCTCAGTACCGTTCAGACGGTGTGAAACACGTTATCAGATCTATGACAACGTGCGACGCTTTATACGATGACAAAGACCTGCCTGTAGAAGTGTTTGATACCTTTGTCAAAAAGAAGATGGCGGATCAAGTGGCTGCATGGCGGACTGAAGCCAGGGAATGCGAAGAAACAATTATGGCCCCCATTTTTATGAAGCTTATGGGGAAATTGAAGGAGGGCCACCGTATCCTGCAGGATAAAAAGGATCGTGGGAATAAATTCTTTACTCTGCACTGGGACGAAATAGCGTATAATAAGCATGGTGGCCCCAAGAACAGTTTATACAGTGGCGAATGTAAACTTGTCTTCAAGTCAGGCTTCTTTTATTCCGTTGAGGACAATAAACACATTCAATGGAAGTTATCTATCTAACAGTTAAAGGAGTTTTATGAGTAATGATAAGGTTGTTGTAAAAGCTGCCAGCAAGATTCGTCTTCGTGTATACGGGGAAAAAGCCGTCATTTACCGTAATGATGGTTACCCTTCTATTGAAGACAGAACTACCGAATCTGTGCTATGGCTTGAACGTAACGGGTACAAGCCCGAAGAAATCGAGATAATCGGAGAAAAACCTTCGAATTGGGATGCCGTGTTTAATCCCACCCCGGTTGCGGTCGAAGCTGTCGAAGCCTTACCTGAGGTCACCGCAGCTGAAGCCCTTGAAGCCTGATTATGGAAAAATTAAAAGATCAGCCGAGGATGAGTTACAAAGAGCTTAAAGAGCATCTTGTAAAAACAGAGGGCGTCACAAAGGACAGCTCTTACTACCATAAAAAATTCGGCCTTTATTGTGATATGATGGCCGGTCATACGGAGAAGAAAGGGAAAGAATAATGCGACATGTAGCATGCGGTAAAACAGCTCACGACAATCGCAGGAAGTCCGCCTATGAACGCCTGGAGAAGCATTTGAGCGGGCATAGAAAGGCTCATGAGGATATGTCGGAGGAGGATTTTAAGAGCCATGATACCGTTCAGAAGAGGGAATTTGCTTATGTCGGGGATCTTCTTTCCGGCAAGGCCACTCAGAAGACGTCTGAAAAGCCTGCCCCTACTGGGGACATGTTTAATTAACAGGGTCAAAAATGAATCGCTATGATTTAGCTTTAGGGAAAAAACCTCCTGAAAAGCCAATAGAAAAGATAAACAGGCCTTTCAAAAAGGCAAAAAAAGAATATTATAAGGATGTACGTAATATTCTTTCTGTGCCTGAATTTTCTATGGCGGCCATACTGAATCCAGAAAACATACAGCCTTTACGGGATTTGGCAGGGCAGTGCTTTATAATAGCCTCTAGGATATTTCCTTCTTTTGACGGCTGTGAAACCCCTGAGCAGATCGAGACTTCTGCTATGCTGTTGCATTTAAATGAGTCTGCTATTCAGAAGATAACAAAACGGATAGAATTAGAAAATGGATCGGTATAAATTAGCAGTAAAGGCACATAAACCTGTAACTCCCGAGGAGAAAAAGTCGGTAGACTTGGAATCTCTTGATAGGGAGGAGTTTCTGTATGAATTATCTAAAATGGTTCCCAGGGCAAGAATCGTGGCCTGCTTGCTTATTGCAGAAACGATATTCCCTAAAAGAAAAGGCTCGAGTCTCATTGAGGACACAGCCTATGATTTAATGGGCCTTAGGGACGATCATATTAAAGATATTTGTGATAAACTTCTTAAAAGAGAAGATTTCGGGAAGGATATATGCCGTATTAAAACGATGTACGGCATAGAGGGCCTTAGAAAAAAAAGAGTCAATGACCTGATAGATTGGGAAGGTCTCCCAGTATCTACACAAAGAACTGCCTACAGTGCATTGCATGAAGGCGACTGGTCCGTGCGAAGCGGAAGGACACGATATGGCTCATCGCAACGTTATAGTTCTTGAGGGTGGTGGTGCTAAAGGCCCCTATGAAATGGGCGTCCTCACCGTATTGGAAAAAAAGTTACAAAAGCCTATAAAAGACTTTACCAGTCTTGTGGTGAGCACGTCAGTCGGGGCTATCATTGGAAGTCTTGTATGCACCGGCAAAAAGTCCGCTGAGGCCTGGAGTACAATGTTTCTGGATAAGCTTCCTTACGTCTTTAAAAAGCGTGGTTGGTTTTTCCCTTTACCCGTATATGATGCGACGCACTACAAAGACTGCTATGAAGAATACGTGGGTAAAAACTTTTTAATGAGAGACCTGGCCGTGTGGCTTATGTGTACCTCGGTCGACCGTTGTGAGCCTCGGCCTCATTTTTTCAAGAGTTGGGAAAAGGAAGACGGCGCTTTATATGTGGCGGATACTGTGATGCTGTCCTTTTCTGCACCTTATTTCTTCGGGGCCACAATAGATGAAAAGAACAGAAAAATATGGCTTGATGGTGGAATGTCGTATAACAATTTGCCATTAATGAAGGCTTACATAGAGATCCTTTTGCAAGGATGGCTTAAGAACGGAGACACAGTTCATATCCTGGCTGTCGGGTCCGGGCGTCCTGATACCTCTGTGAGCTTTGATAAGGCAAAAAAGCGGGGTATTATAGGGCAGACAGTTGATCAGATTAAAAAGTATCTTGATATCACTGATGGTGGCTTGACAAGGGAAATGGCTTCTCTTGAGCAGGTAAGGAATATGAAGGCCATTATGAAGTCCACACCTAACCTGACTTGTCAGTGGATTGACTGGGCGGATATGCCAAAGCAGCTGGATAAAATGGACGACGTCAGAGACCGTTTTGTTTATTATGCTAAGGGCATTGAAGACGGTAATGCCATCGATAAAGGCCTATTTAAATGTTGAAATATCATGATAAAGCTAAATTGGCTATAGAATCTATGGATGCCTTATTCAGCCTTTACGTAGATAATTCCGAAGGATTGAAGCTTGTCTCTACTGTGAAGCCCGTGTTTGAGCATTGGAAAAACTCAACTCGTGAGCCATTTACTTTAGAAGATTATTACAAAGCAATAGATGCTAAAATAGCCCATTTAAAAATTAAACCTCATAGTTGGGAGAAGAAAAATGAAAAGGACATTTCAACCATCGAAGCGTAAAAGAAAGAATGCCCACGGTTTCAGGGCACGCATGGCGACTGAGGGCGGCCGAAAGGTACTGTCATCCAGGAGAGCGAAAGGGCGGAAGCAGCTGACCGTTTCCGATTAACTATGTTCTTCAAAAAGCCGAAGCAAAAAGTAGAAGAGGCCCGTCTTCCGGAAGAGAAATCTGAGTCCAAAAAACTCAAACAGAGGATCTATTTTAACGGTCTTATTCTACTTGAAGAACTTGAGGGTAATATTTCCGCCCAGGTAACTGAAGAAGGTATAGCAGAGCTGGGTAAATTGTCCCTGGATGAGCTCATTGCTTATCTTGGGGCTACCTTGAGTATCTATGTGATAGATGTTGATGTCAATATATCGGGGGCAGGGCCCATGACTTCTTCCCGTATGTTTTTAGCCTACCATGTACTTGTGCGTAAATTGGCGGATCTTATTCGAATAAGAAGAGATGAAGAGAAAAGCAGAACTCTTTTCAAGTCCTTAAACTGAGGAGTTATGATGAGACGCTACACTTTTTCCTGCCTCCTGACTGCCCTGCTATGGTCTTGTCAGGGATTAAAGGCAGATACTCTTCAGCAGCCTAAGAAAGTCGTACCGCACAATACCTTAGACACCATAATTATTGAGGGTAAAGAATTTTATTTAGCCAGAAGTGACACTTTTGATGTGAAGACTTCCACCCGTACCGGCGTGACAATAATAAGCCATTATAATTATTTGAAATGAAAAAATTCATCCTCATAGTGATCTTCGTTTTATCTGGTTGTTCCAGATATGTTACTGACCAGCGTCAGTATGGTATGACCTCTCCTGTAATTCGAGATAATGTGACCCACATAGATACTGTGTGCATAGACAGTCCCGCAGTACGCATTGGTTATAACGGCTGTGTAAAAATGGTTACTTTTAAGACAAAAAGGGGTGCTCGTGAATATTAAAATAGCGGCTGTTGTAGTGGCCATAATTGTCGTTGTCTTTTTTTACATGGGGTGGAAAATAAATTCTTTGAGTTCAAAGCTCGCCATAGCTCAGGGGAATGTATCTGCCTTAAAGGATACAATGCGGGTGGTTAAGACTAAGAACGGGGAATTGGAATCAGTAAAACTGGCTCTTCTGGCTGATAAAGAATCCCTTAAAAATCTGTCGGATAGTCTGTATAATGAAGTTAAAATCGAAAAGGGTAAAGTGAAATACATTGTGACTACTAATGTTGTTGTAAAGCATGATACAGTAAATGCTCAGAACATTGTCGTGACGGACTCTTCAATTCAATGGATATATGACCGTGAAGATTCGGGTGGGGCCAGGCATCTTGCCGGTATCAGTACTAAGGCTGTGACAAAGATTACTCGAGATGAGCTCAGTTTGAATTTGGTGACAGGCTTAAAGGAACGCGATGATAAAAAACTGGAGATTTTTGTAAGGTCTAAATATCCTGGGGTTACTTTCAGCAGTATTGAAGGAGCCGTGTTAGACCCAACTAAACCCGTTGTGGTACCTCCGAGCAAACGGTTCAGTTTCGGCCCCTGTGTGTCTGCCGTTCTTGACCCGACAGGGGTAATAAGGTACGGGCTTGGTGTGAGTGTTCAATGGGGCCTTTTAAGATTTTGATAAGGAAAATTATGCGTGAAAAGTTATACCTCGTAAATTTTATTTTTGTTCAGTGGTTCTTTTTTCGTGTCTGTCGCTTCCTCGATGACAGGGGTATTCAGACTCATTGGGGCTTTTTGTTTCCAGTTGTCCCCCTAACTGGCTGGTGGTCGTCGTATATACCTGACAGCCGAAAGAGTGTGAAAGTATGTCGTATAAAGAAGACATGCGTGAAAAAATAGCGGACTTGTGTCACCGCCAGTGGTCCGGGTGGATGGCTCATCTCTTCAGGAAGAGTGCGATAAATCCTGATGGAACGGCAACCATACCGGAATGGGCGGTTAAACGGTGGCAACGTCAGATAGTCACGGATTATAAAGATCTGTCGGAAGAAGAGAAGAACAGTGATCGAGAAGAAGCAGATAAATTTATTGCCTTAACAGGCATTGACTCGACTAAGAGGGCTGTAATAATTTATGATTGTCATAATTGTTATGATTGGGCTCCTGGAGATACTTTTGGGTGTGGGTCTGTATGTGGTTATACGGGGGATTACCCAAAAATAGAAGAGGTAGGAGAAACAGCCCCAATACCTACGTGGTGCCCGAGATTAAAGGGAAATTCTTATGGAGATGAATAAGGAAAAATTTTACCATGCTGTCACTATGCTGAACGGCGAGATAGAAAACCTGTCTTCAGAGCTCAGCATTATGGATGAACTCTTAATACCCTATAAAGGCACTTTTCTTACTGGAGTATCTGGGGTACATGGCAGGTATGGGGAGCCTGAGTTAAACAGGCTGGCGGAAGTCATAGATTGCATACGAAAACAGGCGGATAAATTAAGGGCTATGAGAGTGGCGTGCTCATTAAAACTAAGAAAATACGCACCTCCTACTACAAAGGAACCAGCCTAAATGAGGCTTAAACTCGCTGTTGTCGGCAGCAGGACGTTTAATGACTATGTTTTGGTTAGAGAGACTTTAAAGGACGTGGATATTGAGGAGATCGTATCTGGAGGGGCTAAAGGGGCGGACCGCTTGGCAGAAAGATATGCCCGTGATTTTGGGTTCCCGACAAAAATTTTTAAGCCTGATTGGGAAGGGGATGGTAAAGCTGCCGGCTTCATCCGAAACAAACAGATAGTCCTATATGCAGATAAAGTTATAGCATTTTGGGACGGGCACTCTAAGGGGACAAAAAACACGATAGACCTTGCTACGGAACAAGGGAAGTTGTTAAAAGTTATCAAGGTATCCTAATATGCCTGAAGAACTTATATTTGAAAAGGGCTTTACAGGCTACGAAAGTTCGTATAATATATTGGAGGAGATTGAGGCCTGCTTCTCCCCCAGCGAAAACGGGCTGGCTAATAGAATACCTGACGAGTTTAAAGGCACGATAAAGGTTAGAATAACATATGAAAAAAGTCCCGAAGACGCCACTTCATTTAGTTGAAGGTATAAATGGTACGTGGCATTATCATCTTTCCGTGACAGGTAAAAATGGGCAGCCGGCATTGTGCGGTAATCCTAATGTCATGTGCTCTGAGGCTCCTTTAAGGAGTGATTATGCCAAAGACTAAAGAGCAGTATCTCGAGGAGTTCAGTGCCTTGCTTAAGGCTGCCAATAAAGACGGCTTTCATATTTTAACCAGTGTGCTGGTTGAAGGCTTTGATGACGAGGGCTGCAAAAACGGATTTTATCAACTGGAAGAGCTGCACCCCGAATATTTAAATGTCATAGATGAGAGAGAGGAAATAGGTGTCCATAAACAATGACTGTGTTGTAAAAGGCTGTCTGAATAAAGCGAATCATAATGTGAGGGTTCAGGTAAACGGGTCTCCTTTAAGATGGTCTACGGTAAAACTCTGTGAAGAACACTGGGATGTTATAAACGGAAAGAGCGAGCCTTTTTCTATGGGCTGTTCAATATCAGAAGAAAGAAAAACAAATGCATGAGTTACACTATCTTATTGGGAACGCTTTAAAACCCATTAAGACTCCGGCAATTATCCCTCATATAGTCAACACAAACAACCGCTGGGGACGGGGTTTTGTGGTGGCCATAAGTGCCATATACCCTGCTGCCGAGAAGGCGTATCGCAGTTGGTTTGAATTCGACCCTATGCTTGGCATGGTACAATTTGTGCAGGTTACACCTGATATATGCATTGCCAACATGCTGGCCCAGAAAGGTGTCAATACGGTTGCTGGTGTCCCTCCTATACGTTACCAGGCGCTTAGCCTGTGTCTTTCACAGGTTTATACCGTGGCACAGGAAAAAAAGGCCACAGTGCATGGCCCCCGTTTCGGCGCCGTTCTATCGGGAGGGGAGTGGCCTCGTATTGAAGAGCTGATAAAGG
>Ga0114951_10006735_pt1 | contig 10055 bp, 9 predicted proteins | sample AM7aDNAmetaG_FD_88677 | JGI IMG/M metagenome (GOLD analysis project Ga0114951, IMG submission 88677) | Freshwater microbial communities from Finland to study Microbial Dark Matter (Phase II) - AM7a DNA metaG | ecosystem: Environmental > Aquatic > Freshwater > Lake | place: Finland: Lake Alinen...
AGACAGCTTCCATGAACTTTATGCGGCATGCGAGACATTGTCCTTGCAGCCGAAGGCCAGGGGCAACAGGGTGGCCATGGTTTCCAACGGGGCAGGCCCGATGGTCAATGCCATAGATTTATTCCCGGAAAAGGGGCTTGAACTGGTAAAGTTGGGCAGGGAATCAGTTAAGAAAATGCGTGAAAAATTCAGCTTCTTCTACATCGTCGAAAATCCTGTTGATGTGACAGGTTCGGCAACAGGCGCTGATTATGAATTCGTTATCGAAACACTCATGGCGGATGATAATGTGGATATCATAATGCCATTTTTTGTGTTCCAGAATGCTCCTCTTGATGAAAGCATTGTTGAAAGACTAACATCGATTAATGCCAGGAAACTAAAGCCGGTCATTTGTTGTTCAACAGGCGGATTATATTCAGAAAAGATGGGCAGTGCAATACGCCAAGCGGGCATTCCTGTTTACACGCGGGTTTGTGAATGGGTTGCTGCCGCCTCTGCCGCCGCAAAGTGGGGAAAACGTAAAATAATTAACGTTGGCCGTCTCTAAAAAAGTCGGGAAACTACTTTTTTGTCATAATTCCGAACTTGGAGACTGTGTCGTAAATGACTTTTGTCCTTGCGAACGTGAAATTGTAGGCCGCGTGACCATACGCGACGAAGCAAATATCGCCGGGTCAGGTGACCCGGCCTAAATTTCATTCCCTCCATCCATTAGACAATTACGACATAGAAATTTAAATTGATTACTTCTCAATTGGTATGATATAATGTAATACTAGAATTTAGGAGGCTGATTATGAGCAAAGCAAAGATTGCGATTACAATGGATGAAGAATTTATCGGCGAATTAGACAGGCTAGTCGGTGAGCATGTTTTTCAAAATCGCAGCCAGGCAATCCGAGATGCTGTAAGCGAAAAACTCACGCGAATGAAGCGCAGCAGATTATCAATAGAATGTGCCAAACTTGAACCGGCACTGGAAAAAGCTATGGCAGAAGAAGGGATAGCTGAGGAAGTGAGTCAATGGCCGGAATATTGAGAGGCGAGATTCGCTGGGCAGATTTGAACCCTGTGCGAGGCAATGAACAGGCAGGTTTGCGTCCTGTTCTGATCTTGAGCCAGGATATATTTAATGAACGATCAGGCACTTTAATAGCTGTGGCAATTACAAGTCAGCCACAAAAGGCCGGGTTTCCACTGACTCTTGAACTGAAATCAACCAATTTACCAAAGAAATCATGGATTAAGATCAGTCAAATCCGAACATTGTCTGTAGATAGGATTGGTAAACTACTTGGTAAAGTATCTCCGGAAGAGTTGAACCAAGTGATAGAAGGACTCAATGAAATTTTTGATTATAAATAGGAAGGTAACACATGAATCGTTTATTTGATAAAAAAGAATCGTGGACGAATAAAAAAAGAAAAGCAGCGCAAGATGAGCTTTTGGTCAACATGGTGAAGCTGGGCTACAAAAAATCGGCCAGGATAAAGCAAATATTTGATGAACATAAAATCAAGCCGATCAATATTAAATCTAGGGAGGATTTAGAAAAGCTACCGATTACTTCACGCGAAAGACTTGTGGATATGGAAATACAGGAGCCACCCTATGCGGGGCTTTCAAACCCTTCGATATCAATTGATCGAATATTTACTTCACCCGGCCCGGTCTATGAACCCCATCTTGCCGAAAGCGATAATCTATGGGCACGCGCTTTTTTTGCCGCTGGCATTGGCCCCAATGACATAGCGCTTAACGCATTTTCTTATCACCTGGTGGCGGCAGGACTAACTTTCCATAGTGGCCTGCGTAAAGTCGGCGCGACAGTTGTTCCGTCCGGAACTTCATCTTCACAAATTCAAGTGCAATTAATCAAAGATCTTAAAGTTACCGCTTATGTGGGTACTCCCAGCTTTTTATCTTCAATCATTGCCAAAGCTACGGAGTTGGGCTTTGATTTTAAGAAGGATTTTAGCCTGAAAAAAGCCTGCTTCGCGGCGGAGCCTTTGTTTCCCGATATGCGCCGCTCTTTTGAAAAAGATTACGGCATTGATACTTATCAGATGTACGGAGCTACTGAAGTTGGAGATGTGGCTTATGAATGTTCACAAAAAAATGGCTGGCATATTTGCGAAGAGACTATCGTCGAGATTGTCGATCCGGCAACGGGGAAAAACGTTGCTGACGGAGAATTAGGTGAAATTGTTGTGACTCGACTCAATGAAATATTCTTCCTGCTGCGATTCGGAACGGGGGATTTATCTCGAATAATTACCGATCAGTGTAAGTGCGGAAGAACATCTTACCGGCTTGCCGGAATTGCCGGAAGGATAGGGGACGCGGTAAAAGTTCGAGGGCTGTTTATTGCGCCCAGCCAGCTAAAAATGATTCGGCCCAAATTCAATAATCTGCCATTACAGGCTTTAGTCAGCCGAGTTGGAAATGACGATGTCCTGAAAGTAGGAGTGGAAAAGATAACTCCGGAAATTGGCACGGCTGCATGGGAAGAAAAGTTTAAAACAATTTTCCGCGAGATTTGCACGGTCAGAATTGATCAATTGGAATATCTGAGCGTGGGCTCTATTAAGCCAGAAGATAAGCTAATTGTTGATGAGCGGAAGTGGTAATGAGACAGTTTCACAATGTATAATGGAGGGAATGCAATGTAGGCTGGGTCACCTGACCCGGCGATATTTGCTTCGCCGCGTAGGGTCACGCGGCCTACAATTTCACGTTAGCAAGGATAAAAGTCAATTGCGACACAGTCTCACTGCGGGATGCTTAAGGAATAATCGCCACATCTTTCATTTTCAATTGGATGTCGGATGAGCCATTCCAGTGGTTAATTTGAGGCGTAAAGACAACGTCAAGGCTTACGCCGGTAACGGCGCTTAACTGATTTGCCATGTTAAACCAGATGGAATTGCAAGCCATGCCGTTACTGGTAAGACGCATTTTTAGATGATTATTACCGACGACTGTCGGTGAAGATATTTTGATGTTGCGGGCGCAAAATACCGGTTCCGGATTTTTACTGCCAAAAGGCGCAAGCATATCAATCTGGCTGATCAAGTTTAAATTAATATCCTGAAGCTGACATTCCGAATCAATAATCGTTTGGGATATATGTTCGCGGGATTGTCCTGTATTTTGAATAATTTCATCTAAAAGACGGGTGAACTCGTCTATATCATTCTCTTTTATAGAAATTCCCGCAGCGCGATAATGTCCTCCATAGGCAAGAAGCAGGGAACTGCATTGCTGAAGGGCTTGATAAATATTAAAATCGGCAATACTTCTGCCGGAACCTTTACCGACGCCATTATTTAAGCTAATGACAAAGGCCGGACGGCTGAAAAGATCAACCAGTCGGGAAGCCACTATACCGACAACGCCCGGGTGCCATTTATCGGAGGCGAATACCAGCGCGTGCATTTTTTCAATATCGGGATTGTTACTGATTATTTCTAAAATATCTTTTAAAATATTCTTTTCCATTGCCTGGCGGCGACGGTTATAAACATCCAGTTTTTCGGCAAGAGATCGAGCCTCATTGAGGTTGTCTGTTAAAAGCAGTGCTACGGCATCCATCGCCGAAGCTATGCGTCCCGCGGCGTTTATGCGTGGAATAAGACCAAAAGAGGCCTTAAAGGAATCAATGACCTGACCATCAATGCCGCTGACTTCTTTGAGCGCCTTGATTCCCGGCCGTTTACCTTCAGTAATCAGCTCCAGTCCTATCTTAGCAAATATTCGATTTTCATCAAGTAAGGGGGCGATATCACCAATTGTACCCAAAGCGACAATATCCAGATATTCTCTCAAATTGGGAAAATCTTTATTGTCCCAAAATCCTTCTTTGCGTAAGCTGCCACGCAAGGCAATAAGAAAGTTGTAAGCAATACCTACACCTGCCAGTTCCTTAAAAGGAAATTGACAGTCTTCGCGATTAGGATTGATGGAAGCGACTGCAGGAGGGAGCTCGCCGGATATTTCATGATGATCTAAAACAATTGTATCAATACCGATTGAGTTGGCATAGGTAATTTGTTCAATATCAGAAATACCGCAATCAACCGTGATAATCAGGCTGATATTTTCGCTTTTGAACTTATCAATAACTGGATTTTTTAGACCGTATCCCTCGGTTACTCTATCTGGTATAAAATAAGTCACATGTGGTGTTATTTCTTTGATGAATTTATACAGAATAACTACCGAGGTAATTCCGTCAGCGTCATAATCGCCGTAGATAACTATTTTTTCATTACTGTGAATTGCCGTAAGTAGCCGGGAAACACCTTTTTTCATGTCCTGCATCAAAAAAGGGCTGTGCAAATCATTGAGTGATGGTTTGAAAAAACGATGAGCGCCTTCCATATCCTGAATATTCCGGTTAGCCAGAAGCTGAGATATGATCGGATGAATGCCAAATTCTTTAATAAGAGATTCTTCTATGTTTTTGTTACCGGCTTCTGCTAGTTTCCAATTAGTTACCGGTAGTTGCTTGATGTTTGCCATTATCTGTTATACTTTTCTTTCTTATAATTTCATCTTAATACATTGTTTATCAGCATGAGTCAATTGTTGGTTCTTGATCTGTGAAAAAATTAGTGGTAAATGCAAAAAAGTGAATTATGATAAAGAAATAGATTATACCAAGTTGCTATCAAACATTAGCCCTACTTAGCTTCGCACTTGGGATAATTCGACTTACGCTTCGAACTTCACTTCGTTCGTTTTCAGCGAGTCTCATTAAAAGGTTGATTTAGCGGGCATAATACCAAGTAAGCTTTCAAAAATTAATAGTTTATTTAGTGAGACCCCAGTTTCAGAATCTGAAACTGGTTGGCCGAGCTATCCCGCACAGCGGGGTTTTGAAAGCAACTTGGTATTAAATTTAAACCTAAAGATATTGAGTTTGTTAATTTTATTTATCCGGAGAGCTTTTTATGCTCATGCTAACCCACACATATCTTCTCCAGAAAGTTTTAGAGGCGGCAGATATAAAAAGCCAAGACTTGGACATTTATATTTATAATATTGCCCCAGACTTACTGACAATTCATCCGAATATCAATTCAGATAAAACTCACAATATAAAAAGATTTTCTGAAATACCCGCAAACTATCCACAAGCAGCTTATGTTATGTTTCACTTACTGGTTGATGATCTGGCTCATTTCGGATCAATTAGCCTGAATTACCGGGAAGAGTTCAATCCTGAATCACAAGGATTTTGCTATCTTAAGGGAAAGCCACTGATTAAAACTATTTTAGATTTACATAAAATAATCCAAAATGAAATCTCTTATAATGAGGCTGCCTACAGGTCACATTTAATTATTGAGATGATTTATGACCTTGTTATTCTTAAAGAAATTAATTCACTGGAAACTATTTCTCTTTTAGTTGATGCGATAAATTTTACATTTACTCATAAACTGGAAGAATTTGTGTCCACCATCCATTGGCTCTATGATGTGAATGAAAGCGATATTCGGGCAGTGATGAAGGATGCTTGTGTCTATTTGACAAAAGAAAGAGTCGAACGCATCATGAACATTGAAGGCCGAATTCGTCTATATTCAGATAAATTCGGCCTTCAAAGCAAAGATGATTTATTTTATGAGGGTATTAAAAATTTATTTATACAGGCTAAAAATTCTCTTGAACTTGATGAAAAAGAGATGTTTCTTCACCAGTCAGCTAAAACGATAAAAGATTATGGCTGGCTGCCACGCATTACGTAGCTTTTTTCACAAATCCTGAACGAATACAACGAGTGCAGGCTTTAACTCTCTTCACAGAACCTGTTTTATCATCAATGCAACGTAATTTCTGTAAATTTGGATACCACGTTTTTTTTGTTTTATTATTAGCGTGACTTACGCTGTTGCCTATTGATGGTTTCTTACCACATACTTCACAAACACGAGACATGAACAAATCCTCCTAAAAAATGTGGGTAGTTACTAAACTATAAGACATTATTTTGCAAGCAATTTTTCGCTTAAAGTTATTTTTCTATAATAAGCACTTTAGACGCGGCATTTATACCGGATATAATTTCTCCTTCAAAACCGGCGTCCGTTAATAAAGAAGCGCCGGAAAGATAGATATTTCCAAAACGGGTTTTGTTATTCTTTGCGGAAAAACCGGAAAAAAGAGAGTTGCGTACCTGATACTTAGGATTAACTATCTGCTTGGACTTATTATGAATATCTATCGATTTATCAATTTCAAATAATTCAATATTCTCTTTTAAAAAAGGCAGGAAGAATTCCAGACGGTCAATCATGGATTCTGCTTGTGCCTTCAGATTTTCTCTGGAAAAGATTTCATCAGCATTGCGTAGAAAGACAGTTGCCGTCATAGATATTTTACTTTCTGAAAATTCATCATGTTGTTGTGGTATATTCAAATGCAATATAATCAAATTATTATCATGAATATGTTTATCAACGTCACATACTACAGCGATGTGACGCGCAGTTCTGTCTGGAAAACATTTTTTAGGAACGCCCAGATGAATCGTAAATGGGTAAAAAGCAATTTTAATCGGCCTGATCCAATCGGCAACATTAATTTTTTTATTATGTCCGGTCAAAAGGTGCATCCCACTCCATTTTGAACTGACAATCATTTTTTTAGCGGATAATTTACTAGAAACTCCATCTTTATCTGTAACATATACATTAATTAATCTACCTTTCTCAATTGCTGATACTTCGCATTGACTCATATACAAGCCTTCGGTTGATTCTATTTTTTTGATCAGAGAGTTGAAAATTATTTGCTTTCCCTCTGAAAAATAGAAAATTCCCCGTAAGGGCGCAGTGTAAATAAAATTTGAAGAAAAAGAAAATTGATTATCAGTATTAAACGAAAGTAGAGCGTGTTGTGCCTCCAATACTTTTTTAAAAGAAGGATAGTTAAGCAGAATTTGATTAAATTTTTTAGCTTTTAATTTGTGTCTTATTAAAGTTGGCACTATTTTCAGAAAGTTGCCAAAATCCCTAAAAGTGCGGATTTGGACAAAAGGATGATTGCGCAGCCATTGATGGAAAACTGCCGAATATTTCATTGTAGAATCGTAAAATTTATTTATTTCAGTTTCTAATTGGGGAAACTCTCTTGCCAATTCGTTAATCAGAGATTCTTGATCGTTGAAAAAATCTATCCGATGCTTCGGCAATATTACTTGATATGCAGGATTAAGTAAAAGGCCATTACGTTCAATTGGCTCAATATCCAGTTCGGCTAAAAGCGAAAGAAGTGTTTGATTGCTGCCAATCCCGGTTATCGGAGTGGGGTCTAAATTAAAAACAAAATCATCGATAATAAATGTATCGCCCAGACCGCTTTCCGCGATTAGTGCGGTACTAAGTCCGTATCGTGCGGAAGCTGCAGCGGCAACATGAGAAGAAAGATCATCTCCTATAACTATCAGATCGTACATGGGTTTTTACCTCGTATGCAAATATAAATATTTTCAATCACCCGCTAAAGGCGGGTTATGCAAAGCCGGGAAAGAAGGTTTGTTTACAGACTTAATCTTAACTCTACGCCCATCAATTTGAATTTTTCCGTCAGCGTAAAATTGAATTGCCTGCGGGTAAATTCGGTGTTCTTCTTTCAATATTCTGGCAGCAAGAGTCTCTTCAGTATCATCATCAAGGACAGGTAAAACACTTTGAATGATAATCGGACCTGTGTCAACCCCTTTATCCACAAAATGAACAGTGCAGCCGGAGAATTTTACTCCATAATCCAGAGTTTTTTTTTGAACATGTGTTCCGGGAAAAGCGGGGAGCAGGGCAGGGTGGATATTAATTATTCGCTGCGGAAATTCCCGCAAAAACAAGGAAGTTAGAATACGCATAAAGCCGGCAAGCACCACTAATTGCACATCATTACTTTGAAGAATTTTGATTAATTCTAAATCAAAATCTTCTCTAGTTTTAAAATCTTCATGCTTTAAGATAAGAACAGGCAGACCATGCTTTTTGGCTCGAGTAATCCCATAAGCTTCGGGATTGTTGCTGATAACGATTTTAATAACGGCATTTAGCGATCCTTTTTCAATATGATCAATAATTGATTGAAGATTAGAGCCACTGCCGGAAATCAAAACTCCTAATTTCAATGGATTAGCCATAAATTTACTCTTAGTTTTCAGTAAAACAAACTAAATCCTGATTGCCTTCTCTTTTTTCAACAATGCCTATGGAGTAAGCTTTCTCGCCCAGTATTGCCAAACGCTTAATCACTTCTTTGGCTTCATTTTCCGCGACAACAATCATCATGCCGATGCCCATGTTAAAAACCCGAAACATTTCTTTTTCATCCACTTGGCCGACGTCTTTGATAACTTTGAAAATAGGCGGTATTTCCCAACTGTTGCTGGAAATAATACATCTGCATGACTTTGGAATTATCCGTGGAATGTTATCATAAAATCCGCCGCCGGTGATATGAACCAAACCTTTAATATTGAAATCATTAAAAAGATTCAAGAGAGTTTTTACATAAATCCGTGTAGGTTCCAAAAGTTCCAAACCTATTGTCCGGGCAAGGCCAGCAACTTTTTCATCAACTTTCAACTTCCCTTTTTCCAAAAGAACATTACGAGCCAGCGAAAAGCCGTTGCTATGCAAACCACTGGAAGCAAGCCCGATAATCCGGTCCTTGATGCCTATGCCAGAGCCGTCAATGAGTTTATCCGCCTCCACCATGCCGACACAGAAACCCGCAAGATCATATTCTCCCTGCTTGTAAAAGCCGGGCATTTCGGCAGTTTCTCCACCGATTAAAGTGCATCCGGCCTGTTTGCAGCCCTGAACAATGCCATCAACTATTTGCACGCTTTTTTCGAGTTCAATATTTCCTGTGGCCAGATAATCAAGAAAGAATAATGGTTCCGCGCCTTGAACAATAACATCATTAACCGACATGGCAACAAGATCAATGCCTATAGTATCGTGCTTGTCCATTAACTGTGCGATTTTTAGTTTAGTGCCCACGCCATCGGTGGAAGAAACAAGGATTGGATTTTTTAGTTTTGCCGCGTCCAGTCGGAAAAGACCACCAAAACCGCCAATGCCGGAAATAACCTCTTTACGAGCTGTCATTTTAATTAGTGGTTTGATGCGTTCGACAAAATCATTGGCTTTATCTATATCTACACCAGCATTTTTATATGTAGTTTCTGTTGACATATTGCTCCGTGAGTTTGATTGTTAAACATACGATTATTTTCGGTTCATCTAACGTAAATCAGTATTTAAGTCAATGACTCCTTGCACAATTAAAATATATTTGTTAACAAAAAAACGGTGAATTAAATGGAATCATTAAAAGCACTTCTGCAAAAGATAGAACAGCCGTTAATCTTTGCTTCCAAAGAAAATTATAAAAACATATCTCACATCAAAGATTTAGGGAAAACACTGCTGCACATGCTGGAGTCGCTCAAAGGTGATTTACTCTTAGCTTCTTCAAAACTTATCGAAGGATTATTAGAAATATTTTCCGACTATGACCATAAAGATTTGGAGATAAAAAAGGACAAAATTAAAAACTCTTTATTGCTCTTTGGAGAACTGAAAATTGTCGTGAGTTCCATTGACGAAGCTAAACCACAAAATCTCCAGGATGCGAATATTTTACAAAGAATCGCTGATCTAAAAGAGGCCATGTCCAAATTGACTGTGCCGATTCAATACTTGAAAGGTGTTGGCCCAAAGATGGCCGAGCGCTTTGCCGCCAAGAAGATAGCTACTGTTGAAGATCTTCTTTTTTTTCTTCCCCGCGCTTATGAAGACAGGCGCGAAATAAAGAAAATCAGCAAGCTCGAAACGGGGAAAACTCAGACGATAATAGGGAACGTAATTCTGACACAGGCAAAATACTATGGGAAGAAGCGCTTACTGGAAGTAACCGTCAGTGACAACACAGCAAACCTGACGGCAAAATGGTTTAAAGGACAGATGTCCTATCTTATCGGTACTTTTAAAAAGGGTACAAGAGTAATATTTACCGGAAAC
>Ga0114951_10006736_pt1 | contig 10054 bp, 8 predicted proteins | sample AM7aDNAmetaG_FD_88677 | JGI IMG/M metagenome (GOLD analysis project Ga0114951, IMG submission 88677) | Freshwater microbial communities from Finland to study Microbial Dark Matter (Phase II) - AM7a DNA metaG | ecosystem: Environmental > Aquatic > Freshwater > Lake | place: Finland: Lake Alinen...
CCGCTTGGCGTCAGCAATCGTCATACATACTTCTGGAATTGTTCGAAGCGTATGTTCCATATCCTGCAATCCCGCAATACCACGTGCTTCATAAAAAGCGGTATTAAGTTTGTAGGCTATGGCCCTATCCGATGTCGCTCTGATAACCGAGCGATTAAACTCCAGAACCGGGTTGTGATATCCTGAAAACACCTGCGGGATTTTTTCAGGGTCACTGTCGAGCCCGACACACAACAGTGACTTTAACGCCGATATCCTGCTGTTTGCCTTATCACGAACTGAACTCATAAACTTATTTTTCTGTTATAACAATTCAAGTGTGAATAACCGTCCTGAACGAATCCCGTAAAAGCTGCCATGAAGCTTATAGCTACAGAAAAATACATTTCAGGCTCTTTTAATATATATAATAATGTTTTCTTGCGAGATGCTTCATTAAATGGAAGAATCCCGTAAATTGGGCTTCATGAATCCGCGAACAGTGAACATCTCCAGAGTCGCATTATTATAACCATGATTACTGATTGATGGCAAAAAAAACGTTTAAACCTTCAAATCCCTATAAAAACGAACCGGAAAACAACAGCCCACGGCCGAAGTTCTCTATAATGTATTATGTGGTTGTGATTGTTCTTCTAATAGGAGTGCAGCTTGCTTTTTTCTGGTCTGGCTCAACACCAGAGATGCCTTACAGCACCTTTCGCAAGCTTATTGCCGAAAACAAGGTTGTCTCAGTAAAAATATCACCGGAAAAAATCTACGTCAAGCTCAAGCCCGGTACTGATACGGGTGTTGCTGCCAAGGAATCGCAAAAAGACAATCCGGTAGTCTCGCTTCCTCAATCCACCTCAAAACCGGATGAAATTATTGTCAATCCGGTGCGTGATGACAACCTGATTGAACTGCTGGAAAGCAAAGGAATCAAATACCAGGGGTTGCCAAGCAACACATGGATCAGTGAACTTTTGCAATGGATAGTGCCTTTTGGTCTGCTTATCGGCATCTATTTTTTTGTTTTCCGACGTATGGGCGGACCGGGTTCCCAGTTTATGAATATCGGCAAAAACAAGGCTGCACTCTACGAAAATCTTGACGAACACACCCGTATCACCTTCAAGGACGTAGCAGGTCTTGACGAAGCGAAGGCCGAGGTTATGGAGGTGGTGGACTTTCTCAAGGACCCAAAAAAATATACGACACTTGGTGGCAAGCTGCCAAAAGGAGTTCTGCTTGTAGGCCCTCCCGGTACAGGAAAAACCCTGCTGGCAAAGGCTGTTGCCGGCGAGGCTGATGTGCCGTTTTTCAGTATCAGCGGTTCAGATTTTGTAGAGATGTTTGTCGGTGTGGGCGCGGCAAGAGTACGCGACCTCTTCAAACAGGCCAAGGAAAAAGCTCCCTGTATTATTTTTATTGATGAAATTGACGCTGTAGGGCGCAGCAGGGGAAAAGGAGCCATGATGGGCGCAAATGATGAGCGGGAAAACACTCTTAATCAGTTGCTTGTCGAAATGGACGGATTTGCAACCGACAAAGGTGTTATTCTGATTGCCGCTACAAACCGGCCGGATGTACTAGATTCAGCTTTGCTCCGGCCCGGTCGTTTTGACCGTCAGATCATGGTCGATAAGCCTGACCTTAAAGGCCGTATTGATATTTTCAAGGTGCATACCAAGGATCTTTCACTGTCAAAGGATGTTAATCTGAAAGCACTTGCATCGCAGACACCGGGATTTGCGGGGGCGGAAATTGCCAATGCCGCCAACGAGGCTGCCTTGCTTGCCTCGCGCCGTAACAAGCAGAGCATTGAGATGAAAGACTTTGAAGATGCTATTGAACGTTGCGTCGCGGGACTTGAAAAAAAGAACAAGGTGATCAATCCGCGTGAAAAACAGATTGTCGCCTATCATGAAGCGGGTCACGCCATTGTCAGTTGGATGATGCCTGAGAACGATCCAGTTCAGAAAATCTCTATCGTTCCCAGAGGAATGAGTGCACTCGGCTATACCATGAACATTCCACTTGAGGATCGCTATCTCATGACAAAAAGCGAGTTGCTGGCACGCATCTGCGGGCTGCTTGGGGGACGCATCGCAGAACAGATCATTTTCAGCGAAATCTCGACCGGAGCACAGAATGATCTTGAAAAGGTGACCAGCATCGCCTACAACATGGTGACGGTTTATGGCATGAGCGAGAAACTTGGTAATCTTTCATTTTACGAAAGCAATAATCCCTATTATGGCACTCCTGGTATTGATAAAAAATACGGCGAAGAGACTGCGCGTCTGATTGACAGGGAGGTTATGGCTATCATAGAAGATTCTCGTCTTAACGTTTTTAATCTTCTGACCCAGAATCGTGAAAAACTCGAAAAGCTTGCCAGTGAACTACTGTTGAAGGAGATGCTTCAGTATTCCCAGATCGAGGAAATTCTTGGAAAACGTCCAGAGGGTCTCTTTCCTGTGCACATTGAAGAGGAGCACTTACAGGAAAGCAACAGCGAAACTATTGAAAGTTCGCCACTTCAGACTAACACAGAAAAGCTTACCGAAAGTGAACAAGCCGAGCTTGAGAAGGCAGTCGCCAGACTCAGGCAAGGACGGAAAATATCCGAAAACTGAATAAAAACAGCAAAAGGCAGGAGATTCCTGCCTTTTGCTGTAAATATGTGGGTCCCGAGGGAGTCGAACCCCCGACCTACTGGGTGTAAACCAGTCGCTCTAACCAACTGAGCTAGGAACCCATTGATACGGCCATAATTATAACATAAATCTACAGAAAAGCAAAAAGAAAAAGCGATTCGTAACAGTGAACCATACGGGTTATTTGTATGCCTTCCCGAAAAAGCATAAATTCAGGCCGATAATTTACCTTGCAGCCCAGGCAACTTTTTTTACTTACTCATTATGAGATCATTATCCATTCTTGGCAGTACCGGCTCAATCGGACTCAGTACCCTTGATGTTGTCAGACAGCACCCTGAAAAATTCAATATTACTGGCTTGGCCGAAGGCCACGATGTTGCATTGCTTGTAGAACAGATCAACGAGTTCCTGCCTGAAGCTGTTTCCGTTAGGGATGCTGATTCGGTAAAAAAGCTGGAAGCACTCCTTGGTTCACACAAACCGGAAATCTTTTACGGTATCGAAGGAGCTTCAACCATTGCTTCCGCCGACGGAGTGGATATGGTGGTGTCGGCCATTGTTGGAGCCGCAGGCCTTGTGCCGACCGTCAGCGCAATCAAGGCTGGCAAGCATATCGCCCTGGCCAACAAGGAAACGCTTGTCGTTGCAGGGCAGCTTGTGTCTGATCTGGTAAAAAAACACAACGTGCAATTGCTTCCGGTTGACAGTGAGCACTCCGCCATCTTCCAGTCACTTGCGGGTCACCGTGCAGAGGATGTCGAACGTATTATCCTGACCGCCTCGGGTGGGCCATTCCGCAACACCTCAGCCGAAGAGCTGAAAAATGTCAAGCTTGAACAGGCACTGCAACATCCGCAATGGACAATGGGCGCAAAAATCACCATTGACTCTGCAACCATGATGAATAAAGGCCTTGAGGTTATCGAAGCACACTGGCTCTTTAACATGCCTGCCGAAAAAATTGGCGTTGTAGTACATCCACAAAGCATCATTCACTCTATGGTCGAATATATTGACGGCTGCGTTATCGCACAGCTTGGTACTCCCGACATGCGTGCACCGATCGCCTATGCCTTATCCTGGCCCGAACGCTGTGAAAGCGGTATCCATAAGCTCGACTTGACAAAGATCGGAACACTGACCTTTGAGGAACCGGATATGGTGCGTTTTCCCGCGCTTCGTCTTGCCTTTGATGCACTGAAAGCCGGTCGCACCTATCCTGCTGTTCTTAACGCAGCAAACGAGATCGCCGTAGCCGCATTCCTTGACAGAAAAATAGGATTTACTGACATTGCGGCAACAGTCGACAAAACCATGCAGGCTCATGAGCCTTACACACCGGTCGAACTTGACGAATATCTTCAGGCTGACCGCTGGGCCCGTGAAACCGCAAAAAAACTTATTGCATAAACCTGTAAACAAACCAGGACAAGAGGCCGTATTCCGAATCTTCGTATACCGACAGAACGGAAATTTTGTTTTTTTATTGAAATAAAGGATTGTTATGGATTTTCTGAGTACCACATTTTTTTTCATTCTTGCCATTTTCATTCTGGTTACCGCACATGAACTCGGTCATTTTTTGACGGCGAAACTGTTCGGCATGAGGGTTGACAAGTTTTACATCGGTTTTGACTTTTTTGAAAAGCGACTCTGGAAAAAGAAGATTGGGGAAACAGAGTATGGTGTCGGTGTCTTTCCACTCGGCGGCTATGTCAAGATTGCCGGGATGGTGGATGAAAGCCTTGACACGGCCTTTCAGAGTGCAGAACCGCAACCTTGGGAGTTCAGGGCCAAACCGGTCTGGCAGCGCCTGATCGTGCTTGCTGGTGGAGTCTCCATGAATCTGGTGCTTGCCGCAGCAATCTTTATCGGCATAACCCTTGTACTTGGAGAATCACGCACAAGCCTCAACAATCCTGCTTTTGTTGAAAGAGGATCTGTTTTCGAGTCCATGGGCATGAAAACGGGCGACAGGCTGCAACTTGCAAACGGCAAAAAGCTCGATAGTTGGGAAAAGGCGCTTGATCCTGAACTTTTCACTGCCCGTTCGCTCAACTATACACTTGTGCGTGATGGACAAAGTATCACAGTTAAGGCTCCCTCAAACATTATGTCGAGCATAAACAAAAAGCAGAGCCTTGGAATACGACCAATCGTTCCGCCCGTCATTGACGAAGTTCTTGCAAAAATGCCAGCTAAAAATGCGGGAATAAAATCCGGCGGGCTCATTACAGCGATCAACGGAAAAAATGTCTCCGACTGGACGGAGGTTGTGGGGATTATCTCCGCCAATGCAGGAAAACCAATCACCATTACATGGCAACATATCCAAACCTCTCAGAACAACAAAATCAATGCAGAGGATATTCGAGCTAAAGGGGAGAGGTTTGTTAGCACTGTAGTGCCCAACACATCCGGCAAAATAGGCATCTCACTGAAACAGACAATTGAAACCGAACGAAGAAAGCTCAATGTTATCGAATCAGTAGTAAGCGGCGTCAACCAGACCTGGAAAATGAGCGCGATGACTGTTCAGGGATTTGCCAAAATCTTCACCGGTGAGGAGGATTTCCGCAAATCGGTCGGAGGTCCGATCAAGATTGCCAAAATAGCAAGCCAGAGTGCCGAACAGGGCCCTGTAAGCTTTCTTTATTTTCTTTCAATGCTCTCCATCTCACTGGCGATCATTAATATGCTGCCTGTTCCGGCACTTGACGGCGGACAATTTGTTCTGAATGGTATTGAAGGCATCATTCGACGCGAGATTCCCTTTGAAGTCAAAATGCGTATCCAGCAGGTTGGTATGGCGTTGCTTATGGCACTTTTCACCTATATCCTTCTCAACGATATTTTCAATTTCTGAGGCCGAAACGCGGAATCCATGCTGGATAAACTACAAACCATAAAAGAGAAACACCTTGATCTGGAACAGTTGCTTGCCGACCCAAACGCTGCAACTGATCAGGCTCGATTCAGAAAACTTAACAAAGAGTACAGCGACCTCAAGGAGATTGTACAGGCTTATGACCATTACGTTCAAAATAAAACAGAACTTGATTCGTCGCTCCAACTGCTGAAAGATGAGAGTGATACGGAAATGAAAGAGCTTGTTCAGACAGAAATAAATAAGCTGCAGAGGCAACTTCCCGACCTTGAAAAGCGGTTGAAGGTACTATTGCTCCCAAAAGAAGAGGCAGATTCACGCAACGTCATTATAGAAATTCGGGCGGGAACCGGCGGAGAGGAGGCCGCGCTCTTTACCGCTGATTTGACGAGAATGTACCAGCGGTATGCAGAACAACAGGGGTGGCAGTGCCATACGCTGCATTTCAACGAAAGTTCAGTGCCCGGCGGCTTCAGGGAGATAACCCTCGAAGTGAGCGGTAACGACGTCTATGGCACCATGAAGTACGAAAGTGGTGTACACCGCGTGCAACGCGTCCCCGACACAGAAACACAAGGACGTATCCACACATCAGCCGTAAGTGTAGCGGTGCTGCCGGAAGCCGAAGAGGTAGATGTTGAAATACGCAGGGAAGACCTGCGATTTGATACCTACCGGAGTGGAGGAAAAGGGGGGCAGAACGTCAATAAGGTTGAAACTGCTGTACGAATTACCCATATACCCAGTGGCATTGTCTCTGCATGTCAGGAGGAGCGCTCACAGCTCCAGAACAAGGAGCGGGCCATGCAGATGCTTCGCACCAAGCTCTACGACATCCAGCTTGCTGAGCAACAGCAGCAACGGGCTGATCTGCGCCGATCCATGGTGACAACCGGAGACAGGAGCGCAAAAATTCGCACCTACAACTACCCGCAATCTCGCGTAACCGACCACCGTATAGGCTTTACAAGCCACGCACTTCCGCAGATACTGCAAGGCGATCTACAGGAGATTATCGAAGCGCTCAAAATGCATGACCAGGCCGAACGCCTGCAATCCGAACTCATGTAAACGAAACAGGGGGACAGCGGCAACATGGAAATGGAAGCGACAGGAAGAAGCAGGGGAGATTGGATATTTCACGGAGAATTTGACCGGACAATCGCCTATCTCTCCGATCAGAAAAAGATACTGGGGTTCAACCCCTTCTGTCACAGCGTCGAACTTACCAATATCGAAAACGTCTATAAATGGCTTTTTCGAGTAACTGACCCACAAAACAACCCGTTTGATGTAATCTTTTTTGTCGAACAGATTGAAGAAATTCTTGTAGAACTACCCGACGACATTGAATGTTCAGACCCGGCTGAACTTTCTGAGGAAGTTATAAAACGCTATACCATAGGGAAAAAGATACGCTGGCAGCACCATCCGGTCGCCAGTAAGATTGAGGATCCTGAAAAGTATCTTTTTGAAGGAAAAGCCTTTGCCGATATGTATATGCATCCCGTCGAGTCAGAAAAAACTCGAGTTCAGTTTGACTTGAAAATTAATGTCCGCTTTACTCTCTACCCCGCATTCCGGATTATCCCAGAAAACATTCTCCATTCCATGACCAACGCAGGGATGTCCATGATTATGCAAACCTCGACCAACAAGATGTTTCACTCTATCACAAAAGACTTCAAGAATATCAGAAAAACATAGAAAAGGAGATGCTATGGACTTTTATGATCTTGTTACCAAGCGAAGCAGCATCCGGAGCTATGAGCGCGACAGAGCTATTCCCGATGATGTCCTTCGCAGAATACTCAATGCTGGAAGAGTGGCCCCTTCAGCAATGAACCTTCAGCCTTGGCGCTTCCATGTCGTCCAGTCACAGGAGATGCTTCAGAAAATCTATGCCTGCTATGCTCGAGGCTGGATCCAGAGTGTGCCCTGCTTCCTGATTGTTTCCGGCAACCGCGACGCAGCATGGGTACGCAGAAAAGATGGCTATAATTCCATTGAGACTGATCTCACTATCGTCATGGATCACCTTGTGCTTGCCGCTACTTATGAGGGCCTTGGAAGTTGCTGGATTGCTGCCTTTGACCCCGACATGTTGCGCGAAGCGCTGCAACTCAAGCCGAATGAGGAGGTTTTTGCTATGACACCACTTGGATATGCACCCCCGAATGCAATGCATTTCCCAACGTCAAGAAAATCTCTCGACGAGATAACGGAATTTCTCTAACATCACCCTTTGTTATAATCTGATGAGTTGTTACTGATTTCACTGATCTGATGGATGAATCCCTGTTATTATTATTGAACTTTTGCGTTAGAAAGAAATACTGATTTATCAACTTTGGCAAAAAAATACTGATAGTATTTCTCATCATTGATTTGGGTAACACTCATCACTCCGCCTCTGTTATTCATCACTTTATTTTTAAAGTTAATACGCACTTTGGTCTGTTTACCAAATTCACTGATATTTGCGGAGGCTTCAGTAATACTGTTTTTCCTGTATTCAGGGTTATTGGTAAACGCTTTTGCAAAAAAAGACTCAGCGCTATTTTCAACATCCACCTCTTTTTGTGCAGTAAGTAACCCTAAATCAACATTTGCCTGCTGAACAATAAACCCGTCATCCTGCAAGGCATTCATGACAGCTTTCATAACCATCTTTATTTCTCGCTGGTTATAAGTGCGGGTTTGAAATTCACGTATCTCCAACTGCGTTTTTTCAGCAACAGGTTGCACTGTTTCGCAACCACTCATCGTGATCATTCCAGCGGTGAAGAGTAGTAAGGCTATTTTTTTCATACCTTGCTTATTAGAATTTACTGCCATGATAAGAATAATCGCTTACAACCCCTTTCGAAAACTTTATGATAACCGTAAGCGTTTTTTGTGTAGTTGCTGCCGCTCCAGCGTCTCTTCCTCCTGTAAACAAAGACAATATCCCCCCACTCCCTGTTGAATACGATGCTTCAGAAGCTATTTTATCATAAATCCAGGTTTCAACTCCATCCTTATCTTTTGAGACAATATTTGGTGAACCAAGAACTTGTGCAACATCTGACTGGGTCATACCCTTTCTGATATCTTTCTGCACTAGCCCTACAGTCAACTCTCTATCGTGTGACGCAGGAAGCTGATCTGCATGATTTGCTGCAGTCATTGTACAGCCTGCAAGAGTTAATGCAATCAACCCTGTTACAACTAATGCTTTCATTATTGTTTATGGCGTTTAGTGAACAAAAAATCTCGATTTCCTCAAATTCAGCAGAGTTGCGCTCATCCTGTGCAACTACCGTTTTAATATAACGATTACATTCTTTTTGACGCAAGTATTTTACTCTGCAATCAATAGATATCCAAAAATGCGTATGAAAAAAATTGGAAATTCTGAATTATCAGTCAGTTCAAACGGTTACTTGTAGTAGCAGAAACTGAGAACAAAACATTCTCGTGGAGGAGGGATTATGAGAACAATTGTATTTACAGGAAAGGGCGGCGTCGGCAAAACTTCTATAGCCGCAGCTACTGCAGTCAAGGCGGCATACATGGGTTATAAAACGCTTGTTATCTCGACAGACCCGGCACACAGTCTCGGCGACTCCTTCGATCTTGAACTGGGAGCCTCTCCCGTCAGAATTGCCGACAACCTCTATGGGCAGGAAGTAAGCGTTTATGGCGATCTCACCCTGAACTGGGAGATTGTCCGTGCGCACTTTGCCCACATAATGGAAGTGCAGGGAATCAAAGGGATCTATGTCGAGGAGATGGGTGTTCTTCCTGGCATGGAGGAGCTCTTTTCACTCTCATACATCAAGCGATACAACGAATCAAAAGAGTACGACCTGCTTGTCGTTGATTGCGCCCCGACCGGTGAAACCCTGCGCCTTCTCTCTCTGCCGGAAACTTTCGGCTGGATGCTGAAGATGATAAGAACCCTCGAAAAATATGTGGTCAAACCGATGATACGCCCTCTGTCAAAAAAAATCGGCCGACTTCATGACCTTGTGCCCGAAACAGAGGTCTATGACCAGATCGAACACCTCTTCAGCTCTGTGGACGGCATCATTGACCTGCTCTCGGATGGAACACAAACAACCGTGAGGCTTGTCATGAACCCCGAAAAAATGGTTGTCAAGGAGTCCATGCGTGCCCTTACTTACCTGAATCTTTACGGCATCACCGTTGACCAGGTGGTAATCAACAGGGTTTTCATGGACGAGGTTGACGGAGAGTACTTTAAAGAATGGAAAACCATCCAGCACAAATACATTGAGCAGATTGAACGCTCCTTCGCTCCCATTCCGATCACGAAAGTCCCTCTCTTCCGCCGTGAAGTCCTCGGTCTTGAAATGCTGAAAAGTGTTGGAGATGTCGTCTATGGTGATAAAAACCCTCTTGATATTTTTTATCAAGAGGAGCATACTGCCATCACAAAAGTCAGTGAAGGACACTATATCATGAAGCTGCGCCTGCCGTTCGCCTTCGACAACAAAATGGAAACCAATGTCCTCCA
>Ga0114951_10006737_pt1 | contig 10053 bp, 9 predicted proteins | sample AM7aDNAmetaG_FD_88677 | JGI IMG/M metagenome (GOLD analysis project Ga0114951, IMG submission 88677) | Freshwater microbial communities from Finland to study Microbial Dark Matter (Phase II) - AM7a DNA metaG | ecosystem: Environmental > Aquatic > Freshwater > Lake | place: Finland: Lake Alinen...
CGCCGTTATCCCAGCGCCCTGGAGCGCAACCGGTGCTGCTTTTTTCCGCGTCCGCTTGACATGAAGCTGCTGCGCCGGGAGGCGGCCTTTTTTGTCGGCCGTAAGGATTTTCGTTCGTTTGCGAATGTGGATCCGTCCCGCACCGGAGGTACTGTAAGGACGATCACGCGCCTGGAGATCCGAAAGAGCGGCGATTTTATCCGTATTACCATTGAGTCGGACGGTTTTTTGTACAAGATGGTGCGCAATATTGTAGGCACCCTCCTGGAGGTCGGATCGGGTCGTTTCCCCCCTGGCAGCGTGACAACCATGCTTCTGGCCAGGGACCGCCGGGCCGCGGGGGTCGCCGCGCTGCCCCAGGGCCTTTGCCTGGAAGAGGTCAAGTATTGAAGGTGTCCGGGCATTCTTCAGGGAAGTGGGGCGTTGTGCATGATTTTTTGTTGACTTCTAATAATTCAGTGATATACTTGAGGCTCATTATTTGATCTGGATTTCGGGCGTGTCTTACCTTTGATCCGAGCCCAGGAAAAAAATCTAAGAGAGTGGAACATGGCAGCCCAAAAAACAACACTTCCTACCAAGGAACAGATCGCCAAGAAGTTTTACATCGTCAATGCCGAAGGCAAAATCCTTGGCCGTCTGGCGACCAAAGTAGCTTCGATCCTGCGCGGCAAGAACAAGCCGTCCTTTACGCCGTTCATGGATACCGGTGATCATGTGATCATCATCAACGCCGAGAAGATCCGTGTGACCGGCAAAAAGACGAACGACAAATTTTACGATCGTTATTCCGGTTTTCATTCCGGCCTGAAGAGCATACGATTCTCGGATATGATCGAGAAGAACCCCCATAAGGTCCTTGAGCTGGCCATCCACCGGATGATTCCGCATGGCAAGCTTGGAAGCCGCGTGAAGACGCATCTTTATGTATACGCCGGGGCGGAACATCCGCACCAGGCACAGAAGCCCGTTCCCCTTGATATTTAATTTTTTAGATTAGAGGAGTAGGATCAATGGTCGAAGTCGTCAAGTATGCAGCTACTGGTCGCCGTAAAACATCGGTGGCGCGTGTCATCATCACCCCGGGGGCCGGCAGGCTCACGGTCAATAGCCGTGCGTTTGAGGTTTACTTTCCGCGCGAAACGGACCGTATCCTTATTCTTTCCCCGCTTAAACTGACCAACTACCTCAACAGGTTCGATATTGATGTGAACGTTTGCGGCGGTGGTTTAACCGGTCAGGCCGGAGCGCTCAAGATGGCGATTTCCCGTGCCCTGACACTCTTCGACCAGGGTTCCCGTGCCGTTCTCAAGAAGAGCCTTTGCCTGCGACGTGACTCCCGTATGAAAGAGCGAAAGAAGCCTGGGCAGAAGGGGGCTCGCCGGAAGTTCCAGTGGGTCAAGCGTTAACGCTGGTCCGCTCCGTTTAAATCAAGATTTTCAAGAACTTACAAAGCCTATTCCTTCAAAAGTTTTATTGACGGGATAGGCTTTTTAATTTATTATTTAAGTCTGTTTTTCTGACGGGAGATCGAGCAAGAGAGGGTGTATGATCAGGGTTGGCATTGTCGGTATCAGCGGCTTTTCGGGCAGGGTCCTCCTGGATATCCTTTTAAGACACAAGGATGTGCGCGTGACCTACGTTGCCGCCCATGCAACGACGGGCCGGGTTGATGCCATATGGCCGGTCTTTGCCAACCGGACCAGCCTCGTGTGTGCCAAGTACGATACAGCTGCCGCCATCGACGCCTGTGATGTGGTTTTTCTGGCGTTGCCGCATACCGAATCCATGCATGTTGCCGGGCCGTTGCTGGCGGCGGGAAAACGTGTCATTGACCTGAGTGCGGATTACCGCTTGAAGAACCGTGCCCTTTACAAAAAGTGGTACCATGCCGATCACACGGATCCCCGCAACCTGGCCAGGGCCGTTTACGGGCTTCCCGAGGTTTACCGGGCGCAGATCAAGAAGGCGAAGTTCATTGCCAATCCGGGGTGTTATCCGACGGCAGCGCTCCTCGCGCTGGCTCCGCTCGTGTCCATGTATCCTTCCGCTGTGACGTCCATAGCCATAGATGCCAAGTCGGGCGTTTCCGGCGCCGGGCGCAAGTCCGCGGAAGGGTTGATGTATTGTTTTGTCAACGAGAATTTTAAAGCCTACCGGGTTCTGGATCATCAGCATGCGCCGGAGATCGCGCAGTATCTTTCACGCATGGCTGGCAAGCCGATGGGCCTGATGTTTGTCCCGCACCTGTTGCCGGTGGACGCAGGCATCCTCGAAACAATCTACGTGCAATTGAATACCAAAATCGGAGCGAAGGGGCTGGCCGATTGTTATCGCCGCTTCTACAGCACGGAGACCTTTGTCAGGTTCCTGGGACCCGGCGCTCAGCCGGAACTCCGGCATGTGGTCCGGACCAACTTTTGTGATATTGCCCTTGTTGGCGGCGCCGACAACAGGTCGGTGGTCATTACATCGGCCATCGACAATCTTGTCAAGGGCGCCAGCGGTCAGGCCGTGCAGAATATGAATATCATGTGCGGGTTTAACGAGACGGAAGGACTTTTATGAAGCTGTTCAAGGGAGGGGTCACCTCTCCGCACGGGTTCAAGGCCAATGGTTTTTGGGCCGGGATCAAGAAATCCGGCAAGCCTGATCTGGGCCTGATCTCGTCGGATGTCATGTGCACGGCCGCGGCGGTTTTTACGCGCAATTCCGTAAAGGCGGCGCCGATTCTTGTTTGCCAGAAGAATATCAAAGGCGGCCGGGTCCAGGCGCTTGTGGCCAACAGCGGTAACGCCAATTGTTTCACCGGTGAGTACGGCCTGATGTATGCGAAAAAAATGACGGAACTTGTTGCCGGTCAATTTGGCATCGCTCCGGCGAATGTTCTTGTCATGTCAACGGGGATCATTGGGCGTCCGTTCCCTTACGAGAAGATCCGCGAGGCGCTGCCGTCCCTGTTCAAGGGCTTGAGCCCCAAAAGAGGGGGGAGTTTTGCCAAGGCCATCATGACGACCGACACCATGGACAAACAGGTCGCGGTCTCTTTTGATATCGCCGGTAAAACGGTGACGCTGGGCGCCTGCGCCAAAGGGTCGGGGATGATCGAGCCGAATATGGCGACCATGCTGGCCTGTGTTACCACCGATGCGGCCATCAGCACGCCCATGCTTGCCGCAGCCCTTAAGGAGGCGGTGGATGTTTCTTTCAATGCCATCACAGTCGACGGATGCATGAGCACCAATGACATGGTGTCGCTCATGGCCAACGGGATGGCGGGCAACCGGGGCATTGCGGCGCGGGGCGGCGATTATGCGGCCTTCACCGAGGCACTTAAGACGGTGTGCGTGAAACTGGCCCGCGATATTGTTCTCGACGGGGAGGGGGCTTCACGGTTTTTCGAGATCAGGGTGACCGGCGCGCTGACGGCCCGGCAGGCCAGGACGGCGGCCATGAAAGTCGCCAATTCCAATCTTGTCAAAACAGCGGATTATACGGACAATCCCAACTGGGGGCGTGTGGCGGCGGCCATCGGGGCCTGCGGTTTCAGCCGGGTCAACGAAAAGACCCTGCGGATCGAGTTTTCCGTTAAAAAGAATACGGTTCATATCCATGCGGACCTGGGGATCGGGCCGGCGTCGGCTACGGTCTACACATGCGACCTCACACATAAATACATAGATATCAATGGAAACTATAATTAAGAAAGCCGGCGTTCTCGTCGAGGCTATTCCCTACATCCAGCAGTTCCGTAAGAAGGTTTTTGTGATCAAGTACGGCGGGAGCATCCTGCACGACGCGGTGATCCGCCGCAGAGTGCTTGAGGATATCGTTTTTTTGAGCTATGTCGGCATCCGCATCATTTTGATCCACGGGGGCGGTCCCCATATTTCAAGCCGCCTGAAGGCTATCGGCGTCGAGCCGCAGTTCCATAACGGCATCCGCGTGACCGACGGGCAGACACTGCAGGTTGTCATCGAGGAACTCGATGAGATCAACCGGCAGATCGTCAGCGAGATCCGCGGCCTGAAGGGCGACGTGACCGGCCTGAAAGGGCACGAGAATATAGTTTATGTCGAGAAGAAGAACGCCGAGCGCGACCTGGGTTTTGTCGGGACGATCACCAACATCGAACGCCGGATCATCGAGGCGCACCTGCACCAGGGGCATATCACGGTCATTTCCCCTCTGGGTGTCGGGGCGGGGCAGCAGACCCATAATGTCAATGCCGACGAGGTGGCCAGTGCCATTGCCGCGTCGCTGTGCGCGGAAAAGTTTGTGCTTCTGACCAATGTCCCGGGCGTCCTGCGGGACCCCAACGATCCTTCCACATTGTGTTCGACGCTCACCCGTTCCGACGTGGACCGGCTGAAGCAGGAGGGTGTTATTTCAGGCGGGATGATCCCCAAGGTGGATGCGTGTATCGAAGCGCTCCTGGGAGGTATCCCCAAGGCGCATATCATCGACGCGCGCATGGACCGCGCTCTTCTTCTGGAGATATTCACTGACACCGGTGTCGGTACTCAGATCGTTCAGGGGTGAGAGGCCTGGGGCCGCCGTATTCCCTGTTGCCGACCATAGGATTATGACTAAAAAAGACGTTTTTGAAACCTACGACCAGTTTGTTTTTCCGACGTATTCCCGTTTGCCAGTGGTCTTTGTCAAAGGCAAGGGGAGCGTTTTAACCGACATTGACGGCAGGAAATACCTCGATTTTTTCCCAGGCTGGGGTGTTTCCAATGTGGGGCATTGCCATCCCAAGGTCATGGCCGCGGTGCGGGACCAACTCGCGCGGCTCATTCATTTGCCTAATAATTTTTTCGGGGTCAACCAGGCGAAGCTGGCCCGTGAGATCGTGCGGAGCGCCTTTGACGGAAAAGTTTTCTTTTGTAACAGCGGGGCGGAAGCCAATGAGGCGGCGATCAAATTCGCCCGCCTGTTCGGCGCCGGGGAGCGTTACGAGATCATCACGGCCCACAACGCGTTTCACGGGCGCACCCTTGGAGCCCTTGCCGCCACGCCCCAGAAAAAGTATCAGGAGGGGTTTGCGCCCCTGCCGCAGGGATTTACGGCGGTTCCGTTTAACGATATCCAGGCGCTTCAGGGCGCGGTTACTCCAAGGACCGTTGCGGTCATGATCGAGCTGGTCCAGGGGGAAGGCGGGATCAACGTGGCCACACCCGAATATGTGCGCGCCATCCGCGCGTTGTGCGACGATAAAAAATTGTTGTTCATGGCCGATGAGGTCCAAACGGGGATGGGGCGTACGGGAAGGATGTTCGCCTTCCAGAATTATGATGTCGTCCCTGACGTGATGACCCTGGCCAAGGGGCTGGGCGGAGGGCTTCCCATCGGCGCCATGCTGGCGTGCCGGTCGGCGGCGCACTTGCTCAAGCCCGGCATGCATGGCACCACCTTCGGCGGGAGCCCGCTGGTCACCAAGGCGGCTTTGGGTGTTTTCGAGGCGATCCGCAGGGACAAGATGCTCGTTAACGCCCGCCAGATTGGCCTTCACATGACCGGACGCCTGGGGGATATGCAGGCGCGTTTTCCTTTTATCCGCGATGTGCGCGGGCTCGGCCTCATGATCGGGGTGGAGCTTTCCATCGAAGGGAAGGGGATTTTTGAAGCCTGTCTGGCTGACGGGCTCATCATCAATTGTACCCAGGGCTGTGTTTTACGCATCATGCCCGCGCTCAATGTCACGCGCAAACAGGCCGACAAGGCCCTTGATATCCTTGAGAAGGCCTTCACGGCAGTGGCGTCCAGGGGCGCGGCATAGAAAAGGCAACTATGAAGAAAAAAGATTTTATATCCATTGCGGACAGCTCCATCGCCGACCTGGCCAATATCCTGGAACAGGCCCACCGGCTTAAAAAGCAGCCGGGACTGCATGCCGGGCTCCTCGCCGGGAAGTCCATGGCTCTCATTTTTCAGAAACCTTCCAATCGCACGCGTGTTTCATTCGAGACGGGGATATTTCAGCTTGGGGGGAATGCCATTTACCTTGCGCCCGACGATATAAGCTTGGGCAAGCGTGAACCGACCGCGGATATCGCGCGTACCTTGTCGCGTTATGTCGGCGGGATTGTCGCCAGGGTTTTTGTGCACCAGGATCTTCTGGAACTGGCCTGCTACGCGGATGTGCCGGTCATTAATGCCCTGTCCGACCTGTCGCACCCCTGCCAGGCGCTGGCAGATATCATGACGATCCAGGAAAAGTTTGGCAAGCTCTCCGGTCTCAAGTTTGCCTATATTGGCGATGGGAACAATATGACCAATTCCCTCATGCTTGCCTGCGCCAAGACAGGGATGCACATCGCGGTGGCCACGCCTGCCGGGTATCTGCCAGATCCGGTATTTGTCAGCAAGGCCAGGGCGTGTGCGGCGCTTACCGGCGCGCAAGTTACCCTGACCCGTTCTCCGGCCGAGGCCGCTGCCGGTGCGCATGTGCTTTACACCGACACATGGGTCAGCATGGGGCAGGAAAGCGAGACCGAGAAGCGTCTCAGGGATTTTAAGGGGTACTGCATCGATCGGGCGTTGACGGACCTTGCCGACAAGGACTATATTTTTATGCATTGCCTGCCCGCGCACCGCGGACAGGAAGTGGCCGCGGATGTGATCGACGGCCCTCATTCGGTTATTTTTGATGAAGCGGAGAACCGCCTGCATGTGCAGAAGGCGGTCATGGTTTTTTTATATACATGATAAAGAAAGGGTCTGTGCGATGAAAAAGGTCGTTCTGGCGTATTCGGGCGGGTTGGATACTTCCTGCATCATCCCGTGGCTCAAGGACCGGGGTTATGAGATCATTGCCGTCATCGGGAATGTGGGGCAGGGGGATGATTTCAACAAGGTGAAGGCCAAGGCGATCAAGTCCGGCGCTTCCAAGGCGTATTGCCTGGACCTGCGTCAGGAACTTATTGAAGATTATGCCCTGCCGGCCTTGAAAGCGGGGGCGCTTTACGAAGGGAAATATAATCTCGCGTGCGCCCTTTCCCGTCCGCTCATCGCCCATCATCAGGTCCTTATTGCGCGCAAGGAAAAGGCCGCCGGGCTGGTGCACGGGTGTACAGGCAAGGGAAATGACCAGGTCCGTTTCGAGGTCACCTACCGTTTGATGGAACCTTCCATGGAGGTCATCGCACCGGTGCGTGTCTGGGAGTTTAAATCCCGCGATGAAGAGATCGATTACGCCAAGTCCAAGGGGGTTCCTGTTTCCGCGACGAAAAAGAGCCCTTACAGCATCGATACCAATGTTTACGGCAAGGCGATCGAGAGCGGGTTGCTGGAAGACCCCATGGTAGAACCTCCCTCAGACGTGTTCACCATGACAGTCGACCCCCGCAAGGCTCCGGCCAAACCCGGTTACGTTGAAATCGGATTTTCCAAGGGCGTTCCCGTATCGGTTAACGGCGAGAAGCTGAAACCTTTACCGCTGGTGCTCAAACTCAATACCATTGCCGGGGCGCATGGTGTCGGCCGTGTCGATATGATCGAAAATCGTCTGGTGGGGATCAAGTCCCGCGAATTGTATGAAAATCCCGCCGGGGCGGTTCTGCATCTGGCCATCCGTGAGATCGAAAGTCTTGTGCTTGACCGTGACAGCCTGCGCTTCAAGGAGATCCTTTCCCAGAAATACGCCGAGTTGACGTATAATGGATTGTGGTGGACACCGCTCAAGGCGCAGATGGATGCCTTTTTCAACGCGTATCATGAAAATACCACCGGTACGGTGCGCATCAAGCTTTACAAAGGGCACGCCATGGTCGTGGGCCGCAAGTCGCCCTTTTCGCGTTACAGCGAAAAGATGGCCACCTACGGCAAGGGCGACACGTTTGATCAATCACTCGCGGAAGGTTTCATTAAACTTTGGACTGTTCCGTTTCAGCGTCACCAGTAACCTCCACCTTATCCCGGGTCGTGTCGGCCATGATGCCGCGCCCCGGTGTAGGTACGGGGGGTGCCAGGGGGTTTTATGGCGTCACGTTTATGGGGTTCTCGTTTCACCGGAAAGCTGAGCAAGCTTTCGGAAAAGTTCACTTACAGCACGGCTTATGATGCGAAGCTGGCCCGCTATGATTGCGTGGCCGGTATGGCACATGCGCAAATGCTGGGGGAGCAGGGGATCATCCCCAAGAAGGATGCCAGCGCGATCACCGGTGGTCTTAAGGCGCTTCTTAAGATGATCAACGACGGGAAATATGTATGCGATCCTGCGTCTGAGGACATCCATACCGATATCCAGATCCAGCTCAGGAAGCTTATCGGCCAGCCTGCGGACAAACTGCATACCGCGCGTTCCCGCAATGACCAGGTCGTGACGGATGTTCGTTTGTACTGCATGGACCATATGGACCATATCCTGGTCCTGGTGCGCAAGCTCCAGGGGGCCATTGTGACCTTCGCAGACAAGAACCATGATGTGATCATCCCGGCGTATACGCATTTGCAGTCCGCCCAGGTGGTTTTGCTCGCACACCATATGCTGGCGTATGTCGAGATGCTGGAGCGGGACAGGGGGCGTTTTGGGGACGCCCGCACCCGCACGAGCGTCAACACGCTGGGTGCGTGCGCTTTGTCGGGGACATCTCTCCCGACGGACCGCGATTATGTCACAGCTAAACTCGGGTTTTTGAAGACTTCCGCCAACAGCATTGATTCCGTGTCCGACCGCGACTTCGTGATCGAGATCATGTCCGCCGCCGCCATTACTGGCATGCACCTGACGCGCATGTGCGAGGACCTCATCCTTTGGGTCACCAGCGAGTTTAATTTTATAACTATCAGCGACGAGTTTTGCACCGGATCATCCATCATGCCGCACAAGAAGAATCCGGATGTCCTGGAGCTGGTGCGCGGCACCGCGTCCAAATTCCCGGGACGCCTGGTCGAGGCGCTGGTCCTCATGAAGGCGTTGCCCATGACCTATAACCGCGACATGCAGATGGATAAGCCCGGCCTTTTTGATACCGTTGAGACCATCGAGGACATGCTGAAGATCATGGCGGATGTTTTTGCCGGCATCAAAGTGAACAAGGAAGTCCTTAAAGAGCGCGTGAAGAGTGAATATTTCTTTTCCGTGGATATCCTGGATTACCTGGTCAAGAAGGGGGTTTCGTACCGCGATGCTCACAACACCGTCGGGGTAATGGTCAAGGAGTGCCTGGACCATGGCAGGAAGATCTCGGATATGAACGTGGGTCAGCTCAAGAAGTATTCCATGCAGTTTGAGGATGACATGCGCAACCTCCTCAAGCCGGATGTTTCTGTCAAGATCAAAAAATCGCTTGGTTCCACCAATCCGGACATGGTCCGGGCGCAGATCAGGCTTTGGAAAAAGCGCATCCAATGAGCCGGCTGACCCATCCTATCCATGATTTCAGGTACAAGGGCGGTGAGCTTTATTGCGAGGGGGTCCCGGTAGCGTCCATCATCCGCAAAACCGGGACACCGGCTTATATTTACAGCCACCAGACCCTGGTGGGCCATTACCGCAAGATCGCCGCGGCGTTCAAATCCCTGGACCCTGTCATTTGTTTTGCCATGAAGGCCAATGGCAATCTGGCTGTTTTGCGCGCGCTTGCCCGTGAGGGCGCCGGGTTTGATATTGTTTCCGGGGGGGAGCTGCGCAAGGCCAGGATGATCGGCGCTGACATGCAGAAGGTCGCGTTTGCCTCTGTGGGCAAGACCGAAGAAGAGATATTGCTCGCGATCCGTGCGGGGATACTCCTGTTTAACGTCGAATCTGTTCCGGAGCTTGTAAATATTAACCGTCTCGCCGGCAAGATGCGTAAAACGGTGCGCGTAGCCCTGCGTATCAATCCCGATATTGATGCGCCCACCCACGAGAAGATCAATACCGGAAGCCTCAGGAAGAAGTTTGGGATAGATTTGAAGACCGCCCGCGGGATCTTCCTCGACCGGAAAGCTTACCCGTCCCTGTGCATTAACGGGATTCATATCCATATCGGCTCGCAGATCACCCGGGGAGAGCCTTTTGTCGCGGCCATCCGCAAGGCCCTGGCGTTCATGGATGACCTCGCCCTC
>Ga0114951_10006738_pt1 | contig 10052 bp, 11 predicted proteins | sample AM7aDNAmetaG_FD_88677 | JGI IMG/M metagenome (GOLD analysis project Ga0114951, IMG submission 88677) | Freshwater microbial communities from Finland to study Microbial Dark Matter (Phase II) - AM7a DNA metaG | ecosystem: Environmental > Aquatic > Freshwater > Lake | place: Finland: Lake Alinen...
AAAAGAATCTCTATTTATATTAAAAAGAAAAAATTGCTTCTGCATAATCATTTTTAAAAAGTATCTTTGCAATACATTAATTATCAGGCTATTCAAAGAATGTCGTTGCAAAAGTGTTTTTTATTCTTTTCTCTCCTTTTATTTTTCTCCGGTTCTTCAGTTGCCCAACAACTGTCTTCTGAGAAAAAGTATTCGCATACATCAGATTCTACTGGCGTTAATAGCTTTTCTTCAAAACAAATTTCACTCACCGATTCAATTATCAATTACGGGATGATTTTCCTGAATGCACCATATCATCATGGAGGCAAGGGCGAGACAAGTAGTTTCGATTGTTCAGGATTCACTTCTTTTGTTTATCGCAATTTTGGGTATAGGCTCGGAGCTTCATCATCCGATCAGGCCGAGCAATTTGATCCAGTCGACCGCTGTAGCCTGAAAAAAGGTGATTTGGTTTTTTTTGCCGGACGTCGGCCAGGCAAAAGGGTGGGACATGTTGGTATTGTGGTTAATGCTGATCAGGATGGCAGGTTTAATTTTATTCATGCTTCAACGCAGCACGGCGTAATTATTTCCAATTCCGACGAACCATATTATTTGCAACGCTACATAAGAGCCGGACGTGTAATCTATAATAATCAACAGATTGCTGTTGCACCAAACACGCTCAATCCTGATAAAAATTATTCACAACAACTATCTGACAATTCAGCTTATCCGGTGATAGGTTCCACAACACAAACTAAAAAGTTTATTCCTGCTCATTACCATCGTGTAAAAAAAGGGGATAATCTGGCTGATATAGCCTTAAAATATGGTTTAACCTTGACGGAACTTAAGAAAAAGAATAAAATCAAAGGAAATAAAATTACTCCCAACCAACGCCTTAAAGTAAAAGATGCTGAAACTGTTTTGATGGTAAATGCGGTTCAACCTCCGGCTAGCACACCGATTCAACAAGCTGAAAATCAACTGAAATCGGACACTATAAAAATGGAAAAGAAAGTTGGTTTAGTTCAAAACAAAACTTTGCATACAGTGCAGAAAGGCGAAACTTTGTTTAGTATTTCTAATTTGTATAATATGTCGGTTGAACAACTGAAAAAGGTTAATCATGTTTTTAATGGAATAGTTCGAGTGGGACAAAAGCTGAAAATAATTTCAGGCGAGGAAACAATTTCAACACCAGAAATTGCTAAATCAGAATCTACCCCTGAAAAAGAAACAGTAAAGAAACCCGAAGTTGAAGCACAACCACAGATTCCTGCAAATCAAAAAATTAAAACCACAACTCATAAGGTTGGAGCTAATGAAACGCTTTTCAGTATTGCTAATATGTATAATTTGTCGGTTGAAGAGTTGAAAAAAATCAATAATCTGACGTCAAACAAAATAAAATTTGGTCAGAAACTAAAACTTGTTCAAAATCCGGTTGCTGAAAACGCACCTGTGAAGTCGACTGTGTCCGAATCAGAAAGGAAAAAGGAAACTGTCGCTCATAAATTGACTCACAAAGTTAAGTCCGGAGAGACCTATTATTCTATTGCACGTCAGTATGGCTGTAAAGTGGAAGAATTGAAAGGCTGGAACAAAAAATCAGGGAATAAAATCAAATCCGGCCAGAAATTGATTATCTACCAAAAGGCCGATTAATCAAACAGGCTTTGCAGTACTGACAGTGAGTGTAAGCTCTGAAATTCAGGTATATGCAGTCGGTAGTATTCCACCATGTTTTTGAGTAATACTGAACGATTATCGCGTGTAAGAATCAACTTCTCCATGTTGGTGTAATCAGTTTCCATCAGTTCTGTAAATTGCAAAGTCACTTCGGGAGTCAGAAAATGAATATGTAGCGGTCTTTCGGGCAAAAATACTCCATTCATCAAATCAAAAAACTTTCCCCCTTCTTCCACGTATGGTTCGAATCCAAGATAACGTGTCAGTTTTTGAAGGAAAACAAGATGAAAATTCTGAACTCCGGTATGACTGCAATCCAACTGCTGAATAGAGTTCTCAAGAAATAGAAACAGCGGCTCATCCGGTTCTGTTTGGCGCAGTGATTTGAAAAGAATTTCAGAAATAAACAAAGCAAGTGCATTTTTTACCGGATTGAAAGGAATTCCGGTGAATTGGTATTCAAGCCTCATCTCTTTTATGCGCTGAATATCCTTCCCGGGCGAGTGACTTACCTCCAAATCCAATATCGAAAGTGGCTGAAGCAAAGCAGTGCGGTTTGCAGACTTTTTCTTATTTGCACCATACACCAGATAAGAAACGCGACCAAATTCACGGGTATAAACCGTAATTATGGTTGCCGAATCGCTGTATTTGGTTTTATGAATGATTATTCCGGTGGTTTTGGCTTGCATAAATTCACTTTGAATGCACAAATGTAACAAAAATATTGATCAATTTATTCGAAATCGGACTTAAATAAGCTTGTTGTTGAAGTCTTTAGCTCTGAAAAATAGGACTTTACGAAAAAATAGAAATATTTCCAACAAAGCCTTTGTAAATTCAAAAAAGTGCCGTATATTTGCACCCGCAATTGAGAGTAACAACTTAATGTAGCAAAGACCAGAAATGGTCCCTTCGTCTATCGGTTAGGACGCCAGGTTTTCATCCTGGAAAGAGGGGTTCGACTCCCCTAGGGACTACCAAAATTAAAGAAATTATCAGATAAAAAATTAAGATGGCTAATCACAAATCATCAATTAAAAGAATTCGTCAGACTGACAAGAAAAAGTACACAACCGTTATTTTGCAAAAACTGCCCGTAACGCTGTTCGTAAATTACGTTCAACTTCTGACAAAACTGTTGCTGCAGAAATGTTGCCAAAAATCAGTGCAATGCTTGATAAACTGGCAAAACGCAATATCATTCATAAAAACAAAGCAGGCAATCTGAAGTCGAAGTTGACTGTTTTTGTAAACAAACTCGCTTAATAAGCTTCTTGTAAAAATACAGAAGCCCTTTTCCAATTGGAAAAGGGCTTTTTTGTCATGTTTTAAATATCATGAAAAACCAAACTTATTTGGGTTCAATCTGATTCTTGTATAAAATAAAAGCAACCTGCTATTTGCAGATTGCTTTTATTGCATTCTAAAAGAATAAAATTATATTTTTTCTATAATCACACATTCTGAAAGTTTCACATGTTTGTTTTCTTCACCCAGCATTTGGAATGATTCTTCATCGTAATCGAAGCCTGTACATTTTCCTTTAATGGTAATGATATCGCCTTCTTTGAACTTTGCAACAAGTGACTTGTTTCTAGCCACTGAGGCACTATCCAACTGACAATTAATCCCAACTGCTTTTCCCACTAAATCGATGGTAACATTACCAGAATCTTCGATTTTTTTGGAGGCAATTTTACCCGTAGTTTCAATGATTTTAGGGCCATTCTCTCCAATAAAATTAGGTATTGCACTGGTTTTCCCAGCTTTAACCCAATCTGCTTCTACTTGTTTAAGAAGATCTTCAGCGTTCAATGTTATTTCAGGTTTTAAATCCGCAGGTGTAGTTCTGTTGTTTTGGCAATATACAAATGCATAATATACATATCCACCTCCACCTATTGCTCCGGTAAGTGCAAGGAGCAATATCACGTAAATAATTTTCTTTTTAGTTGTCATATTTCTAATTATTACTATTTGGTGTAGGGAGTGTACGTAAAGTCTACATATACTTCAATGTCTTTCTGAATTTTATCTTTCACAATTGCAGGAATAACAATTGCAAATTGCTCAGCAGTAACAGTAAAAGCGGCTGTAGCTTTAATTTTGCCATCTTTTACTACTGCAGTTCCTTCTTTTTTGATAGTAACGGATTTACCATGCATTTCCAAAATTCCTTCAACCATACGTTTGTATGTTCCATTCTTGCTGAAATCAATTGATGCAATATCAATTACTTTGGCTTTAAACTTTACTTTAGGGTATTTTGCAGATTCCACATAGTTTTCGTTAAAATGCTCCTCTACCAATTGATTGTCAAATTTAAAGTCTCTTAAGAAAGCACTTACAATCATATCACCTGTTTTTACGTCCAGAATACTTGTAATCTGATGGTTATGTGCTTCAATTTCTTTTACTGGAGTTTTGGAGTGAATCCAAACATGACCGGTTTTCGTAATAAATTTATCCTGAGCTTTTAAGTTGCTTATCAAAGCTAACGATAACACTAATGTTACTAATACATACTTTTTCATTTTGTTATTTTTTTAATTGTTTATATTTTTGAAAATTATAATCCTACCTGTTTTTCTATTTCTGTACTTTTGTCTTTTCTTGGAATTAATGGGAAAACACGTGAAATTTTAAATCCTAGACGAACATCTCCTTTCATCCAGTTGTTAGTTGTTCCTGTTATGAAACCACGTTCAGTGTTCCAGACCGCATTGGTAACAAACAATTGAAATACATGTCCACCGGTTTCAATATCAAATCCTACAGCTAATGGATTATAGGTTGAGGCTGAATGTGCTGTTAACGAGTGATAGTATTCAACATTTAAACTTACGCGGCTATTAAGTTTGTATCTACCACCAATACCAATAGCAAAAACATTGTTTTGATCAGCAGGGTCAACTACAAGGTTTCTATGAACAAAAGTTGGCATTAACTGTAACGAAAGATTTTCAGTAAACTTTCTAGCTATTAAAATTTGGCTGGTATATGAAAATCTGTTTGCATATAAACTATCAGCCGTTGTAACCGGATTTGATCCTTTCATATCAGCACCCAAGAATAAGGAAACTGAAACCGGCATATTAATTTTTCCTGTTGATTGTCTCAAAGCAGAAAATTTCAAAAATCCATCTACTGTTTTTTCCATAGCAGCTCGTCCAAGACCAACCATTAACCAATCATTAATACCATAATCCAATGTGATATGAACATTACTTTGATCTAATCCAAATGCATTATAAGAGTCAGTTATCAGTCCAAATCTGTGGTCAATTCTAAAATCAAGTTGACCAGTTTGCATTCTTTCTATTGATTGACCATTTATTAACCGCGTGGCTTTAAATGTACCAGCTGTATATTCTGTTCTAGCTTCAGTTTCGGCATCAAGTAATTTATCTAAGTCCTGTGACATTAATTTCGTGCTACTTAGTAGTACAATTACTACCGTAAAAAATAATTTTGTTTTCATATTGTTTTTGTTATATTTTTTTACTTTTACGATTATCTATTATTTTTCTGGAGCACCTGCCTCAAGCCATTTATTGATAATTGACAATTCAGTTGCAGTAAGCAAAATTGCTTGTGGTTTCATTAATTTTAGATCAGTCCCATTCTGATTAACAGCTAAATATAGATTACTCTTTTTGTAATCAGCCAAGGTAATTGTTGTGACTGGAGTTGGTGTTTGTTTTACCCAAATACTCATCACATCTGTGTAAGACGTTGGATCACATGCGATTTTTACCCCACCGGCTAATAATTTTACATTGGCATCGTGACATTGAGCACAATTATTTTTTCCCGCTTTAAAGATATTCGAAACTTCTTTGTACGTAAATGTTGTTACAACTGGTTCGCGGTTGTTCTCGCACGAACTAAGGAAAGCCACAAAGGCAATTAATAATAATGAATTAAATTTTCTTTTCATTTTGATGATAAATTTTTAAAATTAATATTATGTTATTTGTTTGTATTTTAGATTATTGACCTGAATATACATGAACACTATTTTGGGCTGAAGGCAAATAATTGATTCCAAACCAGCATATTAGTAAAATGAGAAACGAAAATGCCAAAATCCACAACGGTCCAATTACTTTGTAGGGATGATTGAATCTATAATGTAAATACACTAAATAGCCAAGCCATGTAATAAATGCCCAGGTTTCCTTTGGATCCCATGTCCAATAATTTCCCCATGCCTGTTTTGCCCACAATGCCCCAAAGATCAAACCCATAGTAATGAAAGCGTAACCCAAATAAACCAGATTGTCGGCCAATTGAATTATTGATTTGTCTAATTTGGTTTTGTAATTTTGAAACAATCCTTTGATTGCAACCAATGCTGCTCCGGCTAAAAAAGCATAAGCAATAATGTAAACAATAACATGCGGTATAAACCAAACGCTTTGTAGTGCAGGCATTAATGTTTTATTATGCATTTCAGGTTTTAAATAATTCAGCAGCAAAAATAAAATGGTCATCAATAAGCAATAGACCAAAAACCAACGATACTGCCATTTTATATAAGTCACATAACCAATCAACGACAAAAACAAAGCATACCAAAGCCGGGTTTCACCCAGAGTTTTAAAAGGAGGTCGACCCAGCGAAATCCATAAAATAGTGACAAATGATATAATCAACAAAATCCCCAGTGAAACGGATATATGAATCAGACTTTTTGTGTTTTTATTGGTTTTCAGCAACGACAAAAGTGCAACCACAAAGAAAAGGGTTGAAGCAAAGAAAAAAACCGAATAATTAGACCATTCCATAGTTTATTTTTTTCCTCTCCAAAACACAAATAATGAACCAACTATCATCATAAATAAACCCATATAAACAACCGGTTGCCAAGGGTCATTTACTAATTCAATAATTGTACTATCCGACCATTTAGCTTTGTCTCTATTAAAATCCACAATGTACATTTGCCAGCCAAGGTAAGTGTATGGATTGTTTATCGAAATTTGTTTTGAGAATGTGTGTTTTCCATTATTAATATAGAGCAAAACTTTATATTCTTTATCAGCAGGAGGTAGCATCACAAGCATGTGCTCTGAATCTAAACTCAAATACATTTTTGTAATCAGGTTACCTCCACAACTTAACCAGCCGGTAAGTTGTTTGTTAGTTTGCACATTTCGGGCACTTACGTATGCTGCAGGAGCAGTACCAATTGAATCAAAAGCAACGATTTTAGTCCCGGTTAATTCGGCACTTGGTAAATATTGAAGAACTTTTATGTTCCAGTTTTTTAAAATAATGGAATTGTTGGACTTTGCTTCCAACGTGTTTTTACCCGATTTCACACTAATCATAGTAGTTGTACTATCCATGATGGTAATTCTCGGGTTATATGTTTCTAAACTAAATTCTTTTTGTTTCAACGAAAAAGGTAAAATATTCATTTCTCCTTTTTCACCGAAAGCGATGTTAGCGTATTTTGCTGTTGATACGCTTATTCTAAGGTGAGTCTGGTCAATAGAGCCAAAGTTTGCAGCCACAATAGTTACCCAAAGTCCTAAATGATTCAGGATAAACCAAAAATTACTTTTTTTCAGCGGGTAAAGTCGTTTAATTGTGGCAAATCCTAAACTAAAAAGTAAGAGAAGTAAACTAAAAGCATAAATCCAGGAACTGGCTATGGTATTTAGTCCAAGTTTTGAGATGAAAGTATTTGTTGATGTTCCCTGAGTTAATAAACCCATTATGAGTGTAACTACAGTAAAACCTACAATAGAACTTATTGCGGCTTTAGTTGAGGATAGCCAACTTACAATGGAAGAACCTCTGAATTTCCAATTTCCAATGATTATTAAGGAAATAATCAAAAATAAGACAACTATATTCCGGGGAAAGATTAATTTTTCGAGATGAAGATTTCCAAAAACTACCTGAGTAATTATGCCAAAGCTAATTACTATTGCAACAATAAGAAAACTAACTGAATAGCTTACTTCTTTGCTGTTTTGATTGGTTTTTGAAGAAAGTGACATGTGAAATCAGTAAAGTAATAAATGGAAAAATAGGGTTGAAATTTCATCAACCCTATTTTTTCTTGAATTTTTTAAAACAATTTATTTAGCAGCTACAGTAGCAAAGCTAAGTTTCAAGTTAGTTTTGATTAAGTGCTGATTATTAGCATTATCAAATGTAGCAAAACCAAACATGTATGTTTTAGCGATGTCAAATTGAGCATCATAAGTCTTGTCAGTTGTTGCTAATTTTCTGATTACCTTAATAACCCAACCTTTACCACTAACGTAAGTTGAATAAGAGGTAATATCACCATTTGATTCAACCAATGGGCCACCATTCAATGTATAAGTGATTTTTTTAGAACCAAGGAATGAATAATCAGTTGTAGTAGTTGGATCAATTTTAGTAGCATCTTCCAATGTCAAAACTCCGTTTGCATCAACAGCTGTAACCAATTTTGCTGCTTTACTAGTTACATCAGATTGTTTAATGAATGCAACACCTGTCATTACATACTTAGGAACTGCAATAGCTTTTGTTCCTCCAGTTGGAATAAGGTTTTGAGTATTTGAAGTTCCTAAAGCATAGGCTGTGGAAACAGCATCTGCACCAACACGACCACCTTTTACTGCTTTAGTAGTTACAACCACAGAACCGGCAGATGTTGCTACAGAGTCAGTTGTAATGTATGCATCTGCAGTTTGGTTATTTGCTTGAGCTCCTGCACTTCTCCAAAACCATACATCGGCAGTAAACCCAGTCATAACATCACTAGCATCTTTAAATTTTGCTGTATAATGGTTTCCGTATTTAGGAGTTACTCCATAGTGACAGGTCGACAAACAAGTTGATTTATTCCAAGCTGCATTATCAGTAATTGGGAAAAGCATTGCAAATTGATCTTGACCAAATTGACCTACTTTAGTTGTGTCAGTAATTGAAGCAGGTCGAGTCCAAAGTTTAGTTTTTGCATCAAAATACCAAGCCCTGTTATCAGTGCTTTGTGTTAAGTCAGCCAATTCTACTAAGAAGTAGATATTGTTAGCATCGTATTGTGAACGAACCGTGAAATTTTCGGTTTTTCCCAGAAAAAGAGTGTAGATTTTCCCGAATAAAGTAGTGTCTGGAACTTCTACAGTGTTAGTAGATAATTTGTTACAGTTAGCCCAAGATGCATCAATGCTAGCATCAGCAGATATAGCTCCGGTAGCTAATAATGAAATAAGATCAGTTGAACTGGTACTTGGTTCAGCTACAACTGGATCAGTTTTACAACTTTGCATGGTGCCCATTAATGCAACCGCTGCCAATAGAATTAGATTTTTTGTTTTCATAAAAGTTTTTTTTTGAATAAATAGTTATTTTACTAATTTGTTGATTTATATTATGTTTACACTATAATATCAGATTTTTTTAAAGTTTTGTAATCCCTAAATATTGACTGTTTGCTATCGCATTAGTAGTATTCTGAATTAAAAAAATAGATTTTAATCACATACTATCGCATTGATAGTATTTTGAGAGAAAAAAATTAATTCGCTAAAGTTAGTTGGCTTTGATCCAAATCTTTACATTCGTAATAAGTTTCTTCCAAAATTTGAGCTAAATTTTTCTTCGATAAAATAGCTTCCAAATCTACTTTAAATTCGTTCCAATAATTTCTTCCTTTGCAATCGTGCAATGATCTGTCGCAAAAACTCAAATTATTAATACATTCAATCACTACTATTTGCTCAAATGCAGTATAAATGTCTAACATTGAAATTTCTTCAGCAGCACGCGTGAGTCTGTATCCACTTCCTTTACCTTTTGAGTTAGTTATTAGACCTTTTAGTTTTAATGAAGCGATGATTGGATCAAGATATTTGAGAGAAATTTTTTGATTCTTTGCAATGTCTTTTTGTAACATTCCATTCGAACTGGTTGAATTAGCAATTTCAATCATTGTCCTTAAACCGTACCTTATTTTTGAGTTAACTCTCATTTGATTAAAGAAATTTTTCCGCAAATATATTATGAAAATAAATACGTGCTATTACATTGATAGCATATTTTTCTAATTTATTTTTATTCTAAATAATAAATGTGCTGCATTTACTTCAATTCATTACTTAAATATCAGCAAAACAGGTATATATAGTATTAATTGTTGGGTTGATGAATTAGCTTTATGTAAAATATTATTTTTATTTATCTGCATTATGAGTAAATTGTATATATTATCTCTATTTTTAATGTTAATATAATTATGAATTATCATTTATTTCGAGCTTTATCTTATGAAATAAGCACATTTTATGGTTTTTAAATTTTGTTTTTAAGAATAACAATTCAATTTTTGTACTATAATTTCAATCGGATGCATGTATTACCTG
>Ga0114951_10006739_pt1 | contig 10052 bp, 9 predicted proteins | sample AM7aDNAmetaG_FD_88677 | JGI IMG/M metagenome (GOLD analysis project Ga0114951, IMG submission 88677) | Freshwater microbial communities from Finland to study Microbial Dark Matter (Phase II) - AM7a DNA metaG | ecosystem: Environmental > Aquatic > Freshwater > Lake | place: Finland: Lake Alinen...
ACCAAATATTTCCAGTAACTGGCAACCGATATATATTTCCTCAGCTACTACAGGATACTCAAATAATATCACAAAATAGTCACAAAAAATAAGCGAGATATCACAAAATATTTACGGATTTACATGAAATATTTGATTCGGCAATGTAATAAATCCGGATTTAAACTTTTAAAATTGCCAACCTACCTCCAGGTTATTCTACCGTCACGCTCTTGGCCAGATTACGCGGAAAGTCTATCGGGCAACCCCGTTTTTTTGCCGTAAAATAGGCCAGCAATTGCATGACCACCGAAGTTATAAAAGGCGAAAATATATCCATTATTGATGGCACTGGAATCAAATAATCAGCCATGTCTACGATGGCGGTATCTGTATCTTCGACGATAGCGAAAACCGGAGACCCGCGAGCCCTGATCTCTTTGATGGTGGTAAGCATGGCGTCGTGGCAGTTGTCACGCATCACTATCGCTATCACCGGTGTTTTGTTGCTCAGCAAGGCAAAAGGCCCGTGTTTAATCTCGCCTGCGGCGTAAGCTTCACTATGTATATACGAAATTTCTTTTAATTTCAAAGCCCCTTCCAGAGCCACTGGATAATTGATGCCTCGCCCGATAAAGAATACATTTTCATAGCCCGCCAGCTTGTTGGCACTCAGCTTTATCACTTCCTCCATGTCTAATACTTCCTGGACTTTGCTGGGCAGGTGCCTGAACTCATGGAGAAGTATTTCGGGGATAGAAAGGCTTGATTGTGATAAAGCCAGCCAGTATAAAGCTCCCAATTGGGCAGTAAAACTCTTAGTAGCGGCCACACTTATTTCAGGCCCAGCCCGAGTGTACAATACATAATTGGATGACCTGCTGGCGGTGCTGCCCACCACGTTGGTAATAGCCATCACCATCGAATGGGCCTCTTTGGCCCGGCGGAGGGCTTTTAACGTGTCGGCGGTTTCACCGGATTGGGTTATGCCGATCGTCAGCGGGAAATAGGGAGTTCGGGATAAGTAGTTAAATTCTGAAGCCATTTCCAACCTGACAGAGGTATTCAAAAGTTTCTCTGTGACATACTTACCTATCATGGCGGCATGGTAAGAAGTCCCGCAGGCTAACATCAAGACAGATTTATTATTGCCGTAAAAAGAGCTAATATCACTGGATGATTGGCTGGATAAATACTCTGATATTGTCTCTCGTAAAATACTCGGCTGCTCGTGAATCTCTTTGAGCATATAGTGCTCATAACCACCCTTCTGAGCCTGATCGGCCGTCCAGTGAATTTTGTTCTCCTCTCTTGTAACGGGTTGACCGGCGTGAGTGATCTTGATTCCTTGGGGAGTTACTACCCCGGCATCTCCATCCTCTAAGTATATAACCCGATTGGTGTATTCCAGAAGGGCAGGAACATCTGACGCAATGAAATATTCCTTTTCTCCGATGCCGAGTATCATCGGGCTGTCTTTGCGGGCGAATACCAATGCGGGATCATTGTCCGCGATAACGATTATGGCGTAAGAACCCTCCAGGACTTTCAAAGCTGAATTGACGGCTTCTTCCAGATTACCCTTCAAGTATTTTTCTACCAGGTGAGAGATGACTTCTGTATCAGTTTCAGATATAAACTTATGCCCTTCCTCGGTAAGTTGTTTGCGGAGTTTTTCGTAGTTGGTTATCACACCGTTATGGACTACCGCAATACTCCCGGTGCAATCCAGATGCGGATGCGCATTAATTTTACAGGGTGGTCCGTGCGTAGCCCAGCGGGTATGCCCGATTCCGGATGTGCTTTTAACAGGTGTGATAGTTTTGGCCAGTTCAGCTACGCGCACGGCATCCTTCACAATGGTCAACGGCGATCCTCTTAATGCCAATCCGCAGGAATCATAGCCGCGGTATTCCAGCCTTGCCAGATTGTTTAACAGGACCACCTGGGCCTCTCTCCATCCGGTATAACCCACTATGCCGCACATTGCTAAATTATCAGACTCCGTTCGGGAATGTTCCCGCTTATTAATTTCATATTGCTCACCTGAGTGTTGTTGCCGATAATTGTCCCTGCCAGAGCTGTTACCATATCACCGATTTTACAGGAACTGCCCAGCATTGCCCCTGTCATTATTATATGATGTTCTTCATTTATCTTGACTTCGGTCTTTGCGCTGTGCGCGCCAAAATGACTGCCTATTATACAACCATCATCCAGCACAGTATACGACAATGAAGCCCCTGAAGCAATTTGGACATCATTCCCGATAACGCAATTTCTTAATTCCGTAAATGGCGATATTATCACGTTATCCCCGATGCTGGTAGAGGGAAAGATGCAGACATTTGGTCCGATATCACAGCCTTTCCCGATAGTGACCGGTCCAACAATATATGAGTTAGAGCGGATAATGGTATCACGTCCAATGGAGACTTTTCCGTTCAAAGAAACACCGGATTCTATGACCCCATTCTGCCCGGGTTGAATGTTGTTTAATATGGTCGAATTCAAGTTTATGATATCCCATGGATAGACCACGTCCAGCCAGGTGCTATCAGTCTCCATTATATTGATTGACACTCCGTGTGCCAGGATATTGTTGATGGCGCTTGGAATAGACAGGTCAGACTCGAAATATCTTAACAGTTTTTTTTGAAAAGCATAAATGCCGGTGTTGACCTGATTGCTTTCAGCACGCTGGGGTTTTTCTACTATTCCGGTCAATTTCCCATCTTCAAAGCTCACTACACCGTAGCGGGATGGATTCTCATCTTTCTTTATCAGTAACGCCGGGGCTTTCGCGTGTACAAAAGATGAGATGGTCTCTTTATCGATTAGCCTGCTTCCCGCGAGGACTAAAAACTCGGAGTCCAGTACATTCTTGGCCTGGCTCAGTGCATGGGCAGTTCCCAGTTGTTTTTTCTGTGTGACAAAAGTAACCTCAGCTCCAAATTGCTTGCCATCACCAACATAATCGAAAATCTGCTCCTTAAAATGTCCAACGACAATAACGATTTCACGAATTCCATTGGTTACCAGGGATTCGATTACATAGCGGATGATTGGTTTACCTGCAATAGAAAGCATAGCCTTGGGTTTATTAACCGTAAAAGGCTTCAGCCTAGACCCTTCCCCTGCCGCCAAAATCACAGCTTGTTTCATCAGTACACCCCTGAATGCTACGAATTACATTATTCCTTTAAAATACCCAGGCTCCTGGTTCTATCACGCCCTTTGCCAGTGCCCCCGGGCCAATAAGCACATTATTCCCAATCATTGTTCCTACATTAATGGAGGCATTGATACCGGTCTCAACCTTATCGCCTAATATTGCCCCCAACTTGCGTCTACCCGTATCCAGCCCTTTAATGAAGATGCGATCTTTAGTCAATTTCAGATTGGCTATTTTGGTGCCTGCGCCAAGATTACAATCTTCTCCTATAATACTGTCGCCTACATAGCTTAAGTGAGGAACTTTAGCACCGGACATTATAATCGAATTTTTAATCTCCACGCCGGCCCCGATATGGCACTTATCTCCAATAGTTGTACACGGACGGATATAACAGTTGGGTCCAATATCGCAATTCTGACCGATGATGACCGGTCCGACAATGTAAGCACCTGAGCGGATGATGGTGCCTTTGCCTATAGTAACAGCGCCTTTTAGAACAGCGTTGGGCTCCACTTCCCCTGAACAACAGGGCTGCAGAGAAGGCATTATTCTCTCATTGGCATATAGCAAATGCCAGGGGTAGCTTAAATCCAGCCACTGGGTGAGGGTGTTATAAACTACCGTTTTTTTACTATTAACCAATATCTGGATTGAGTCGGTAAGTTCATATTCTCCCCTGAGCGATTTGGGCGTATTATCAATCGCCTTAAAAATGTCAGGAGTAAATAGATACAACCCGGCGTTAGCCAGATGGGAAGGCGGGTTAACTGACTTTTCGTGGATTTGAGTTATCTTTCCGTTCTTCACTTCAACTACGCCCAGGCCTGAAACATCCTCTAATTCTATTATACTCATAACGCTTCTGGAGTGGTTCAATAAACTCAGCATGTCTGCGTTATTGATAATGATATCCCCGTTAGCTACTACGAAATTACCATCAGCAAAACCTTTAGACATGCGTACTGCATCAGCGGTGCCCAACTGCTTTCTTTGGTCAGCATATTGTATTTTAACGTTCCAGTTACTGCCGTCGGCGAAATATTTGCGGAGCTGATCGTCACGGTAGCCTACAACTAACAAAAACTCTTTTATGCCAACCTGACTCATAGCCACAATTAAGTGCTCCAGAATGGGTTTTCCTGCCACGGGCAACATGACCTTGGGCCGCGTGTAGGTAAGAGGGCGCATGCGGTTGCCTTCTCCGGCGGCTAAAATAACGGCTTTAGTGACGGTCATGGTTTAATTCTCTCTAATACAGTTATTTATTATTTTGGAGCCCTGGTCAAAGTAACGGCGGGCGGAAAGTTGATCCCTGGCTTCAGCTGTAATGCGGATCTTAGGTTCGGTGCCGGATGGACGAACCAGCAGCCAGCCATCCTTAAAAACCAATTTTAACCCGTCTATCGTGTCAACAGTTTCGGGTTTCAATTCTGTTTTAAGTCTTTCTATCAGAGTGGTTTGTTCCCGGACTGTTCCAGCGATGCTTCCGCGCACTACCGGGTAGGAAGGAAGGCTGTCAACCATCTCTGATAATTTTTGGCGACTGGCTATGTCGGCTATACAGGCAGCCCCATAAATCCCGTCCGGGCATAGAGAGACACGGGGAAAGACCCAGGCACCGGAGGGTTCCCCGCCGAATCCACCGCCTTTTTTAAGCTCTTCGGATACGTAAGGGTCGCCGACCTTCGTGCGTTTAACTTTAAAACCTATATCCTCGATGCACATGGAAGCATCGATAGTGGTAACTATTGAGGAGCTTCCAGAATTCCGTGCGAAAATAGCCAGCAGTTTATCTCCTGAAATGAAGCGGCCGCGGTCATCTACCGCCATCACCCTGTCGGCATCGCCGTCGTGGGCAATGCCCAGATCCGCTCCGTTCTGCTTTACCGCGCTCATCAAATCTCCCAGATTGGCCTCGATGGGCTCAACATCATGAGGGAAGATACCGGAGGCATGACAATTGAGGGCAATTACCTCGCAACCCATACGGGTGAGCACCTCAGGACTTATAAAATAGGCAGCTGCGCAACCGCAGTCGACCACAACTTTGAGTTTCTTTTTTCCTGGAAAGTCATGCAGTATGCGGGCAATATGCTTTTCCACAGCTTTAGTGTAAACCTGATCGGTTTGCATGCGTTCCCAGCGAATGTCCAGGCGGGTGGGTTGACCAATTAATTCTTCGATCTGCTTTTGCTGAGAGGGGGAAAAAGCTGAGCCATCCGGATTAAGCACTTTGAGACCGTTATATTGAGGAGGATTATGGGAAGCGGTTATCATTACGCCGGCCTCGAATTCACTGGCAGCTACAGCGAGTGTGGGCGTGGGCAAAACCCCGGCGTCGCTGCAGTTGGCCCCAGCAGCCAGAAGACCGGAGGTTACAGCGTGACGGATGGCATTGCCTGAAGTGCGGGTGTCTCTGCCGACAACGACCCTTTTATGGAGCGTGCCGATTGCCATGCCGACCTGCAAGGCCAGCTGAACCAGGTCGCGGTCAGCTACTCTGCGTATTCCGGAAGTGCCAAATAAGCTCATACGGTGAATTCTAGCACGATTATCTTTAAAATTAAACTGTTGTTACTACTGTCCGGTGACATCCACCCAGATATGCAGGGTTTCTTCGGCAGCGGCAGCACCGTCTTTATATAGGAAGAGCTCCACTTTCTGTTTGGCGCCGCTGTGTTGAGGCGCGAAAGCGATCTCCTGCTCCCATTTTTCGCCCTGCTGAAGTTTGATATTCTCAAGCCTGTTAACGCTAGTTCCATTGTCGTTGATGGCGGCATCCTGTCCATCTATTTGCAGAGCCACGCTGTAGAGGGTCTCATGCTGCTGCTGGTTCACGATTCCCAGGGTCATCTTGCCTTCCGTGCCGTTGGTGGAGGTCGTACCATAGCTGACCCTGCTAACCGCTCCGTTAGTCAACACGAAGGCGGAGGGATAGTTCTCGGCTTTGCCGTTGCTGCCCAGGATGTAGAATTCGCTGAACTTTTCACCGATCTTGGGTTTAGCGATAGTATAACCCAGTGTACCGATAGCTCCCAGGATGGCTAAAACAAGAATAACGGTCAGGGCTTTATTCAAGGCGCTGCCTTCCCAACCCGGCATCCTCAAGCGGTATTCCGCAGTCAGGTTTAAACCTTCAGTCGTTCTTTTTTGTCTGATCAGGGCGATGACCGACATGATGTAGATAAAAGCAGTAATAGCAATAATGACCGGAATCAGCCTGATGCCCCAGGGGGTGTAGTTAAGACCCAGTCCCAGCAGGGCGGTGACGGCGATGCTCATACCGAAGCTCAGGGCGATGCGTTCGATGCCATCTATGCCTTTCTTCTTCTTTTCCATCTCGTTATTTGGGGCATCAGCTTCTTCGGCATTTGCCTGGTTACTGTTTTCCGGGGTTTGGGAGTTGCCAGCTTTATGGGGAGGAAAGAGGGCCGCCACCAGCGTGTACCCGGGGAAGAACAGCAGGAAAGGCAGTCCCAGCACTATGCGGGCGGCATTGCCAGGAATCAGCCAGATAGCCAGGCATAATAGTGCGGTCAGGATATCAATAATCAGAAGCCAATTTAACAGTTTGATTTTCAAATCTAAGCCTCAAATAAGTAATAAGTTTTAAGTTCTAAGTAATGAGTTATGAGTTACTAAATGACATGCGACATATTGTGACTTATTTTAAACATAAAAGGGGGCGGATGTCTATTGGGAGATAAAGGCGGAAACTGGAAACTACCTATTTTAAGTTGTTCCTGGCAAAATTAAAACTTTTACAGAATCGATCAAACGATAAGATTGGCTGCTTTGGCAGACGGGAGGTTCAGATGGCTCCACAATATAATAGAACATAAGTTCTCAATAAGCAAGGAAAGGCTGAGATAAAACATAAATAGGGGATTATTTACCCAACTGTTACTATATTGTTACTATTTATTTATTGCCAAGATGAGATTGAACGGAATATAATTAGATTATATGAAAATGAATAAACGTTCGCAATACACGGTTTTAACAGGGATAGGACTTCTAGCTATCGCATTACTGGTTTTGCTGGTGTCACCGTCGATGATTTTCTCACCCACGGTCACTGTCATCGGCAGCAATCTTAACAAGTCCACTACAGACCAGGTGACGGTAACCACCAAAGCTGATTTCAGCAGTGAAGCACAGATGAAGACATTTCCGCTGGATATCGGCACCTGGCACGGCGCGGAATATGATACTACTGCCACGGCCAAAGCCCTGAACGCCCCGGTTTTGCTGATGAGAAGTTATGTGCCTGAGACCTTAAGTCAGCCCTTATACCTGGTGGTGGTCCAATCCAAAACAAACAGCAGTTTCCACGCGCCCGATTACTGCTATAAGTTTCAGGGCTATGAGTTACAGGAAAACGTGGTTGAGTATCTTACTATCACTGATAAAAGCTGGACCACAGGTCCCAACAGTATGACTCTACCGATGAATAAATTGATAGCCACCAAAGCCGGGAAAAGCGGGGCGATATACGAGCGCCGACTGGTGCTCTCCTTTTACGTTAAAGGCAACCAGTATTACAGCGATGAAATAACAATGGTCCAGGTGCAGGCGCTGGTACCTCTGAAGGGCTCTTACGACGGCACTTTAACCCAGGCCAAGGCTTTTATAACCGAGTTTTTCCCGATGATGTTTCAACCCGGGTCAAGTGTAGAATCAAAGGCGGTAATAACAACGCTGGCGGAAAAGGGGGCCATAGGCTATGCGGGAATCGGGTTCATTTTGCTGGTGCCGGTGGCAGTGATAGCTTACCCCTTCCTGCGCCGCAAGGATAAAACATTATGATGACAACAGGTCTGCGAGGTCGCGGGCGGCAAGTGGCCGCAATAGCGGCAGTGATAGTGGCAGTAGTACTATTCTACTGGCCTACGCTGCGCTGGATGGTCAATTCCTGGTTATCCAGTGACTACTACAGCCACGGTTTCCTGGTGCCTTGCATATCCGCCTTTTTCATATGGACCAAACGGGAACAGCTTAAGAACAGGGTGCCGGCGCTGGCGGGCTATATCGTTCTTATTGCGGCCTTAGCGCTTTACCTCTGCGGCCTGCTGCTGGAGATCAGGGTTCTGGGCGCGCTATCCCTGGTGGTATTGATAATGGGGGTGGTGCTGACTATCTGGGGCATCATGGCGGCTAAAGCACTGGCTTTCCCGCTTTTATTTTTATTGTTTATGGTGCCTTTCGGGTTCATCCAGGACCTGGCCGCTAACCTGCAGTACACCTCGGTACAATGGGCGTCCTGGGTTGACAAGACATTGGGACTGCCAATAACGACCTCGGGCACGGAGATCCATATAAAAGACATGACATTTACAGTAGGCATCGTGTGCAGCGGCATCAATACACTGGAGGCTTTGCTGGCGCTGGCGGCGGTTTATGCTTACATCCTCAAGGGGGCAATGCCTAAACGGTTGGGGCTTTTTGTTTTAGCCTTTCCCATTGCCATAGGCGCCAATATACTGAGGATAGCCAGCATCATAGTAGTGGCCTTTTTCACCAATGTGGAGATAGCGGCCGGCTGGTACCACGATTTATCCAGTCCCCTGTTTTTCTTCTTTGCTTTCATGATATTGATACTGATAGGCAGGGTGATGAGACTCAGGATAAATTATGAAGTTTTATGTAGTAAGTAATAAGTTTTAAGTTAAAGATGATAAATAACAAAATACAAGATACAAATTACAAATAGTGACGAGAATTTAGTTAATCAATATACTGCACCCTCATCCTGGCCTTCTCCCATCGAGGGAGAAGGGATGGGAAAGGGGGGGATCGGAGACCTAAAGGGCCTCCCGCGATCATATTCGCCGCGGCGAGTGAAGGTATGGGAGAAGGGAAGGGAGAGGAAGAACCTAGAAGTTAGCTTCTAGGTTTTATTGTTTACGAAAGTACTAGTAAAATATTGTTGACAGCAGGCGTGGTAAGTAATAAGTTATAAGTAATAAGTAATAAGTAACTGGAAACGCATTAGGGGTATTTGAGGGGAATACTTGAAAGAAATAGAGTTTACCGCTCATGCAGAAAATATGTTAATTGAAAGAAATATAACCAGAGATTTGGTATATCATACCATTAAAGAACCCGATAAAATTGAGAAAAAAGAAGATGGAACTACACACTATCTTAAGCCGATCAAAGAGAATGAAGGCAGAGTATTAAGAGTAGTAACCGGCAGTAAAAGCCAAGTGATAAAAGTAATAACGCAGTTTTTCGATCGGCGGGCAGGGAGGATAATATGAGAATTAAGGTTGATGAGGTAAATGATACATTGTACATTCGTCTGGATGAGAGTTCGGTAGTTGAATCAGAAGAAATTCAACCTGGAATAGTACTGGATTATAACGTTAAAAATGAAGCAATCGGTATAGAAATAAGAGGGCTCAAAAAAAGGATTCCAATGGCAGACTTAAAGAAACTCCAGTTTGAAACGGTTTGATAGGTAGTAAGTAATAAGTTATAAGTAACTGGAAACTATTTAAGGGGAAAAAAGATCGAACAAACAATTGAAACCCCAGACCCAGGTACCGGCAAATCAGGCCGGGACACCAGAACTTTTCTAATCTTATGCCTTGGCTACCTGGTAGTGTTAGGTGGGGCCGAAGCAGTCAATCATTACTTGAGCGCGGTGGGCGGCATCATCTTTTACATCGCCATCCTGTTCAGCCTTATCAGCATGGCAGCCTTTTCAAGAGACTCAGCCCGGCGAGGAGTGTGGGTAGCCCTGGGGCTGGCGCCGCTGATCAGGATCATCAGTTTGGCTCTACCGATCATGATTGAACTGTCTCAATATCTCTGGTATATAGTCGTCTCAATCCCCATCCTGATAGCCGTTATCAGCGTGATGCGCACTCTGAAATACAGCCCGGATGAG
>Ga0114951_10006740_pt1 | contig 10052 bp, 9 predicted proteins | sample AM7aDNAmetaG_FD_88677 | JGI IMG/M metagenome (GOLD analysis project Ga0114951, IMG submission 88677) | Freshwater microbial communities from Finland to study Microbial Dark Matter (Phase II) - AM7a DNA metaG | ecosystem: Environmental > Aquatic > Freshwater > Lake | place: Finland: Lake Alinen...
CAAAATGACCGCTTTTTATATTGTGGCGGACAGAATCTCAAAAAGGAAATTGATCGTCTTTGAATAATTAAAAATTGGTCACGTTCAATCGGATTTGCCGGTCATTTTGGTGGGATTAAGCACCCTTACATGCGTATTAACCAAACAGCAGGTGTCACATGGCAAAGCTTATAGCAAGGCCTGCAATTATTCAGACGGTCGGAACGCCGGTCGAGGAAATTATCGGCAGGCTGAATACCAAAACAGCTGAAATCAGCATTGCTAAAATGCACAGCCGCAAGGGCTGGGTTGAGCCCGGCCAAATTCGTGAATTCAATGAATATATTCTGGTGTTCAAAGGAGCCCTGCAGGTGAAAACCCGGCGCAGGGAATTGGTGGTGCGTGCCGGTCAGGCCGTCATCGTGAAGGCCGGTGAGTGGGTTCAGTACAGCACGCCTGAAGCCGGTGGCGCACGCTATCTCGCAATTTGTGTTCCTGCCTATTCTCCGAAGCTTGTGCGCCAGGGTTAAATCAATTATCAAAAGGAGATAAACCGGCGGTTTGCTTCTCAGCTCACTGTTTCATTAATCCCGCAAAGCCGCAAGCTTAAATCCCAAAGTTTTTTCTGCGCTGCTTTTTCATATGAAACATCCGATGAGCGGATTTCTTTTTTGCCGGAAAAATATTTCCCCGTAACCCCCTGCATGTCATCTGACAGGGCAAGATAGGTTATTGCTTCAGCCGCACGTGCCGGGAAAATCAGCTGCCGCTTCATCGTGTAATAGACAATATGCTTGAGCCAGCTTATTATGCCGTTGTTTCTTCCCAAACCGGTTGCGACCCCGCCGGGGTGCAGCGCGTTTGCCGTTATGAGGGTACCGGCCAGCCTGCGGGACAACTCATAGGTGAAGAGAATGTTTGCAAGCTTTGACCTGCCATAGGCCGCCTTCCGCTCATAGGCTCCCAAGCCTGTAACATAATCAAAATCAGCGCTGTAGCCTCTATGAACGTCGGAGGCGACTGTAATGATGCGCGCACCGGCGGATTTTTCAAGATGATCTGCAAGCAGGTGGGTCAATAAAAAATGGCCAAGATGGTTGGTTGCGAACGTGAGCTCGATTCCGGCATCATTTTTATTCAAATTGTTGAAGCGGGCGCCTGCATTATTTATGAGAATATCAATCCGCTGGCAGCTTTTTTTTATTTGATCCGCCGCAGTGCGCACCTCAGACAGCCGGGAGAGGTCTGTTTGTATGAAGAACGCTTTTTCTAATCCAAAAGAGCTGTTTATTTTGTCTGCAACTGCCCTTCCTTTTGATGCATTTCTGCTCAGCAGAATTAATTGTGCAGAGATGCTGCCGAGCTGAAAGGCTGCCGCCCGTCCCAGTCCGGAGGTCGCGCCCGTAAGGACACATATTTTAGTGTCCCGGTCTTGTTTTGTTTTTGTTGTCATACGGGTGTGTTCTCCGTGAACAAAAAATGATTTTTTACAGCACTGTTAATATGCCGGTTTTTCATTATGATTGGCCGGAGTCCTCTTGTCTGCATTCAAGGATGAAGTGCGACACATTATATTAATCAAATTAATTGCAGGTGCATGAAAGACCCGGAATTTAGTGCTTAATTTCTTCAACATTTTCAATAAGGACTGGCGACAAATGGAGATATGCAGTTGTGGATCTTTTTTGATCGATATCCTTAAAGACCCTTACAATTATTTCTTTGGTTAAGCCAAGCACTTGTGCTACCTGCTCTGGATCGATACTATTGTTTTTGGCAAACAGGCAAAGATCCATTTTGTCATAGGGAAGCGAGAAATAGAACTCATCCTGTCCCTGTTCCAGGGAATAGGTGTCTGTTGTCGGTGGCCGCTTTCTGATTTCCTCTGGTACACCGAGGTATTCAGCTAACTGGTAGACCTGCGTTTTATATAAATGCGCAATGGGTTTGATATCTGCAGTGCCGTCGCCCAGTTTTACAAAGAATCCCTGGTCATACTCCAGCCGGTTCGGCGTGCCGGTTGTTGCATAGTGCAGCCGATCGGCATGGTAATATTCAAGCATTTTGCGGATGCGCTGTTTAAAATTAGTAGCTGCAACAATTTCAAGGTATGCTTGTAATGAAAGACGCTTCTTAATTACCTCTCCGGACGGGGACTGCGCAACAACCGAAAATATTGCCAGAGAATCCTGCTTCACTATGTTGGGGAGCACAATCTTTGACTTCCAGCCTTTGCCGTACTCAGGAATCACCGATTGAACAGCTGTATCATACTTCTGATAAAACCCGGCAGCTTCTAATAGTGTTGTTATGTCAATATGTTCATAATCAACACAAAAATGCTTAGCACAATGTTCGCTTATTTCCAAGGTGTCTTCTGACGAGTGCCTTTCCGGCATGAGCAATGCAAATATTCTTTCTTTTCCCACCGCTTTGACGCACAGCGCCAGGGTTACACTGCTGTCAATACCGCCTGATATTGCGACAACAAAGCCCCTGCGCTTTAATTGCTCCGCAAGGATCTGCCTCATTTTGGTGGTGATGCGTTCTGCTTCACTGGCACAGTCGATTCTCAGGATGTCTTTGGAGAAGGGGGATGATGTGGTCATAATAGTCATTGGGGTAGAGTTATGGGTTGTCGGTTTTTGATTGATAATTCAAAATACAGCCCGCCTTATTTTTTATTTATTGACCGATTGTTCTTTTGTCAAAACAGATGTCCCATCTTGTATCATGATTGCAGGTGTATGGAAAATTTTTAATAAATTTCGAGTAGGTCAATTGGGATGAAATCAATCCGGCTATTGCCATACCTTCGGTTTCGCTCGTGCTGGCGCCGGATTCAATTTTTTTAATAAGCTGCTCTATCTTGGCATAATCAAAGAGGTTGGCCTCATGTATGCTTTGCCGGGAGAGAATATCCCGTATATAGCCTGTTTGGAAGTGTTTTTGAAAGGTCTGCTGGATAGGCGCTCTATAGGGCTGCTTAGTCCTTTGCGTAATGGATGCCGGAAGGATATCCTTGAAAACTTTTTTTAGCAGATGCTTCTCATTAACCCCTAATATTTTCCAGAGGGGATTGACGCGAGACAAAAGCTCGAATATCCGGTGATCAAGGTATGGGGGGCGTATCTCAACAGAATTAGCCAGTGCCATTCGGTCGCCCTGCGATGACAATAGATAGGTGCTTAAAAAGATTGTATCTTCAAGATATTGAGCTTTTGTAAGTGTGTCTCTGCTGCTGAAGTCCTCAGGCAGGATATTCAGACAATCATCTATAGCAGAATAATCGCCAATTGTTTCCTGCAGTGATTTTGAAAAGAACTGCTTTGTTCTGGCTGTATTTGTCCAGCGTATTATATGTGAAAAAAGAGGATTGTGCGTGTCTGATACATTCTGCATGATAAAGTTTCGAAAAGATAATTTTGCCCTCGTGTTTTTAAAGATTTGCGGATAGAGCTGTTCAAGAAGCAATGGCCGGCAACGGGAGTCTGGTTGCTTTGCAATGAATTTGCGTACCAGGGCTTCCCGGAAAATATCATATCCTCCAAATATTTCATCAGCCCCTTCCCCTGTGCATACAACGGTTATATTCTGCTGTTTTACAAATCTCGAGAGCAGATACATGGGCACCGGTGCTGTGCGAAGCAGTGGCTTTTCGCAGTGCCAGACTACCTCAGGAAATGTTTCAGCAATAAGGCTGTTATGAGCGGTTAATTCGTGATGCTGTACTCCAAGATGGTTTACCATTACATTCTGATAGGTGCCCTCATCAAAATCCTGCTCCTGGAAACGAATGCCGAAGGTCTGAATAGTACTGTTAAAGTGTCGGGCGATAAGAGAAGTGATTCCTGATGAGTCTAATCCGCCGCTCAGATACGATCCGACAGGCACATCCGCACGCAACCGTAGCCGTGTCGCATCTATAAGCAGCGCCATTATTCGCTCGCAGAGTTGTTTCGGGGACTCCGTTAAATATGCGTCCGGTGTAGTATACGGAATATCCCAATATTTGTGTTCCGATCGGGATTCTTTACTGACAACAAATGTATGGCCCGGCTTGAGTTCATGGATGTTTTTAAAGATTGTCTTGCCGGGCAATGTTGTCCACAGTGTAAATATCTGATCGAGAGCTATGGGATCAAGCAGGGGGGAAGGTAACAATTTTGAGGCGAGTAAAGCTTTTATTTCTGAAGCAAAAAGAAAAATTCCATCATGTTCTGTGTAATACAAAGGGCAGATGCCAACGCGATCCCTGGCAAGAAAAAGTTGCTGGGCTTTAGTATCCCATAGAGCGAATGCAAATTGTCCATTGAAGTCTTTTAGGCAATCAATGCCTTTTTCCTCATAGCTATGAATGATAACTTCCGTGTCTGTCTGTGTGTAAAAACGGTGTCCTTTACTTTCGAGGTTTTTTCTGAGTTCAAGATAGTTGTAGATTTCACCATTCAAGACAATCCATACTGTCTGATCCTCATTATGGATTGGCTGTACTCCGGTGGCCAGGTCAATAATGCTCAGTCGTGCATGGGCAAGCCCGACCAGTTCATCACGGTAGAGCCCTTTCTGGTCAGGGCCGCGATGATGAAGCATTGTGACCATATTCCAAAGAGTATGGCCGGATATAACCCCTTTAGTGCGAGTATCAAAAATACCCGTAATTCCGCACATCTGTCAGTCCCTCAGGTTGAGAAAGTTTAAAGCGGCCTTGTAATTTCTTTGACAAATGCATCACCACTGACGAGCTTCTTGAGTTGTTTAGCCATGCCCTCACAGGCTGCTAGATGCAGTGCATTCCGGAGTTGCGAAGTGGAGAGTCGGGAAGCGGATTTTATCTACAGGAGCGCCCTGTTTTTTCATGGTTTCCCGTTCCCCCCCCCTTAAGAGTCCGCCAGGTTAAGCCATCTTTTTTTAAAGAAAATAACTCTGGTGTTTGGTCAGCATGTTTTTTTCTTACTGACAAAAGCTTGAATATGCTGAAGACTATCCAAATTTTCCGGCAACATCTCATCATCGGTAATTGTTATTTCGTATTCTTGCTCTAAAAACGCTATTAATTCCAATATGCCTGTTGAATCGACAATTCCAGAATCTAAAAAAGAAATGGTATCAGTTGTTAATTTGCTTCCATCACCAAAAAGAAAATTGTTAATTATAAAGTTTTTTACTGGTGAAACATCAATCATGGGAACCTCTCTTGTTTTTTTTGTATCAATACTTGCCAAACATAAATTGCGAAAGTAAGGTTTAAATTCCAGCTCCAATGGCACGAATTATATTTTTATTATCAAATAATGGTTCAATATGCTTAAAAAAGCCACCTTTTTTTAACAATTGCAAAACCCCATTCCCTTGACCTTCTCCAACTTCCATGTAAAGCCATCCACCTTCCGCCAGGAATTTCGGTGCCTGTTGTATCATCTTATTCATAATAGTTATGCCAAAGGGTCCTCCGTTAAAAGCCAATTCCGGTTCGTAGCCGATTATTTCTGTGGAAAGGGATGAAAGTTTCGTTGTTGAAATATAGGGTGGATTACAACTGATCACGTCAACAGATTTCAAGAAGGCCGGTTCATCAAAAGGACCTAACAAATCTCCCACCTTGAATGTTATTCGTTTCTCCAAATGCAACTGCTTTGCATTCATTACAGCCAACTCAATTGCATCCGGTGACAGATCCGATGCATACACTTTACACATAGGCTCGTGAAAAGCATAGGCTAAGGCAAGATTTCCGCAGCCAGTGCAGACATCAATAACCGTTGTTTGAGCGTTTTTTGATATTTTCCCCCGTATGCATTGCAAAGCTGCATTTCCGACAATCTCAGTTTCTTTTCTTGGGACAAGAGCTTTGCTTGATACAGTAAATTCAATTCCCATGAAAAGCTGTTTTCCTGTCAAGTGTGCGAGCGGAACTCCGGAGATACGCTGCTGTACGAGGGTGTTAAAGCAGGTTATCTGACTTGCAGATAACTCGGGAAGTCTTTTTGAAATAACATTTTCAATAGCGCCTGCCTGATCCGCTGCAGAAAACCATAATGCTTTTATTGTGTTTTCTGAAGTCTCCTCAGGTTTATCTCGCAGCTGGTTATAGTGCAGAGAAAAAGAATGTAATGCGTCATTGAAAATTTGAGTTTGATTCATAATGTGGTTTTTTATATTTACAGCAGATCATTTTTTGATATTTTGCCTGTTGTAGTTTTAGAAAGAGCATCCCTGAATTCAACCACTTTAGGGACCATGAAATTTTCCAACTTCAAAGAGCATACTTTTAGTATTTCTTTTTCAGAGAGTACCGCATGTTTCTCAAGCACAACGAACGCCTTAATCGCCTGACCAAGAAGCTGGTCCGGCACACCAATAACGGCTGCTTCTTTAATTCCGGATATTCCATAGAGCACATTCTCCACCTCTACCGGGCTCACCTTTTCGCCACGCGTTTTTATTATATCATCACTTCGCCCCAAAAAATAAAGATCACCATCGGCATCAATTTTAAACCAGTCGTGCGTACACAGCATATATTCACCAGGCAGAGGGCCGGGTTTTAACATGTGCGCGCTAAGTTCCGGCTGTTTCCAGTATCCCTTCATCACATGGGGGCCGCGCACATAAAGTATGCCCGGTGTTCCCGGCGGAACAGGTTTGCCTTTGGGTGAAAGAATAAAAGCTTGAGTGCCGGGGATCGCCTTTCCCACCGACGTAGGCTTTGTATCAGCAAGCTCAGGATCAAGATAGCAGACTCTTTTACACTCTGTTAAACCATACATCCGATAAATCAAAGCGTTTGGAAAGATTTGCCGAAGGATAGGCTGATAATCCGACGGAAGAGCTGCTGCTGTGTTGGTAATCCGGGTAACTGAAGGAAAGCAGAGCGGATTTCGATTATGCATGCCTGCCAGGGTGGCATAGATGGTCGGGACGCCAGGAAACACGGTGACGTCAAATTGTTTAATCCGGTTGAGAATTTGTGCCGGATAAGTAAAAGAGCGCTCAAGTACAAGTGTGGCCCCAAGAAAGATAGTCATAAGTAACTGATAGAGCCCATAATCAAAGGCTAACGGCAACATATTTATAATGCAATGCTCCGGCGAGAGGCGCAGATATTCGATGAGGCTTTGTGCAGCAAAAACGATCGACTGGTGTGTCATCATAACACCTTTGGGATTGCCGGTGCTGCCGGAAGTATAAATTAAAGCAGCTAAATCAAGAGAAATAGAATTTGCAACTGGAGGTGCTGGCGCTGAATTTTTTATTATATTTTCGAAAGGCTCAATAAAACCGGCCGGCTCGTTTTCTATAGACCCGCTTGAATAATTTGAACAGATGATGCCTTTTAAGTTCGAAGGATTGCCCGTTATATCAATAAAGTTGTTTGATAGATGTATATCCGTTATTAAAAGGGATGCCTCACTATCCTCAAGAATAAATTTTAATTTATCGGCTTTGGTTTGCGGATTGATAATTATAAAAACACCGCCAGCTAACAAAGTCGCATATATCGAAACAACACAGGGCCATGTGTTGTCCATATATATCGCCACACGATCACCCGATGATACGCCTTTCTGCTTCAAATGGTGCGCCAGATTTGCCGTTGCAGAAAAAAGATCTCCATAGGTAAAAGAGATCCCTTCAATAATAAGGGCCGTCTTTTGTGGATAAATCTTCGCGCTATTCGTAAGACTCTCGATCAAAAGACGGACCGGTTGCTGGTATATTCGTTTCTCAGGACTCATCCAGCACGCACCTTTTTTGTCATTTTGAAATAATTAAAAAATGGAAAATTCAAACACATATATCTGTATTTTTTAAAGCTCCAGCTGCATGCTTTTATGAGAATTTTCAAAAACCGGATTCCAGACTGCGTGGGAATAAAATGTTGTTTCAGGCTATTCCGTTTCTCGCTATCGTCCTTGCGGCAGCTAGAATCCAGCCAATGGAGATTTGGAGACAGCTGGATGAATCTAATATTGTGTGCGCAGAATTAATCCAAACCGTCTTCTTAAAAAAAATAAAAATTTAGCATGTATCTGATGGTTTGAACTACCACAAACAAAGTTATCCAAATCATAAACAACAGGTTTTTTATTAGCGAATAAAATCTCAATAATATTTTCCGGAGGTTGATAACGAATAGTGTGCTTTTTATTTAACACGAAAGTGCAATTTTCTTTGTCGTGGGTAAAATCGACATCCAGATAGTTGATGAAATCAATAATTATTTTTTCAAGATAAAAAAGATTGTTCTTGCTGTTGAATTTGCGTAACTTCCCTAAATCGTAATGAGTGAATGCTTCTGATGAAAATTGGACCAGTGAGTCCGTCGTTACATTTTTATGTAAAACAACGCCTGGATTAATGATACTATTGGATCCGATATGTACTCCCGGCAATATTTTTACTCCCATTCCGACCCAAACATAATCATCAATAATAACCGGCTCAAATTTAGCAGGAAACCCGCGGGTTACCGGAAGAAAAGATCCGTGACTATATACAGTCGATTGGGGGCCAAGCCCTGAATAAAAACCAAGACTTACATTTTCTTCGCAATTAACAACACAATGGACGCCCACCATGCAATTGTCGCCCGTGCAAAAATCTTTATGGCCTTTAATTTGCGCACCAAAACTTATGATTGTATTGCTGCCAAGTGAAAGCTTGCGAACGGCAATAAATACAAAATTTCGTATATCCCCATCATTACCTAATGACATTTCATCCGCATATACATAACTAAACAGAGGCAATTTAACATTTCTTCCTATTTTAAAGCCGCAAAGCCTGTAGAGGACACGAGTAATTGGTGAAGGCAGAAAGAATGCCACGCAAGCCGCTATTTTTTTTATCATAATGGCCCTTTTTAAGATTGAAAACTTTGCAAAGAACCGCTTTTTTTACTATTAATTGGCTGAAAAAATGTGGCGGTTCAAGATAAATGGATTAATAAAGATAAAAATTTTATTTGATACGATATCGCACTTTAACGCATAAATAAAATCTTTTTTTAGGGTTATTACACAGGTGGTCGGGGTTCTTTGGACAGGGAACAGGAATTTATAAGCGGGAAACTGCTCGGGTTCATGCCGCAACCTGTCTCTGCGGGTTGGTGTTGAAGTAAACCATAGCCGGGGTTTTCCTGTCAAGGCTCTGATGCCACCTCATTTGGTTGTAGAATATAAAGTATTCAGTTAGTCCTTTTTTTACCTCTGCCATTGAGCCATAGGCTTTCAAATAGATATCCTCGTATTTGACGCTTTTCCAGAGTCGTTCGATAAAGACGTTGTCCCGCCACCGGCCCCTGCCGTCCATACTGATTGCAATGCCATGCGAACTAAGGCATTCGGTAAAAGCCTCTGAGGTAAACTGGCTGCCCTGATCCGTGTTGAAAATATCCGGGCAGCCGAACTTGGCAATCGCTTCTTCCAGCGCCTCTATGCAAAACGAACTATCCAGAGTGTTGGACAGTCGCCAGGACAGCACCATCCGGCTGGCCCAGTCAATAATCGCCACAAGATAGCAAAACCCCTTTGCCATGGGGATATAGGTTATGTCTGTTGCCCACACGTGGTTTGGCCGTGTGATCAAAAGCCCCCGCAGCAGATACGGATACTTCCTGTGTCCAGGATGCGCCGCAGAAAGCTTCGGCTTGGCGTAGAGCGCTTCTATGCCCATCAGACGCATCAGCCGTCGCACTCGGTCTCGCCCCACGTCATAGCCCCGGCCCCAAAGCTCATTGCGAATGTTGCGGCTGCCGTAAAACGGCCAGGTAATGTGAATCTCGTCAATCTGCCGCATGAGCTCAAGGTCCTTTGCGCTTACCGGCGCCGCCTGGTAATAAACGCCAGACCTGCACAGATCCAGAAGAGCGCATTGCCGTGTTATGGGAAGCTCTTCCTCTTTGTCGATCATCGCTTTGCGCTCGGCTCGTCTATGCGCCCGAGCGCGTGTGATAAAAAATCGTTTTCCATCGACAACTGCCCGATCTTGGCGTGAAGGTCCTTCACACTCGGCAATTGTTCGGCCTTTCTCTCCCGGCTGAAAATCTCTGCCGCATTCTCCAGCAGTTG
>Ga0114951_10006741_pt1 | contig 10050 bp, 7 predicted proteins | sample AM7aDNAmetaG_FD_88677 | JGI IMG/M metagenome (GOLD analysis project Ga0114951, IMG submission 88677) | Freshwater microbial communities from Finland to study Microbial Dark Matter (Phase II) - AM7a DNA metaG | ecosystem: Environmental > Aquatic > Freshwater > Lake | place: Finland: Lake Alinen...
CTTTCAAAACTGCCGTTTAGTTCGAGCTCTTCCTTTTTGTAAAGTCCCCGCCTGGCCGCTTCCGCAAGCACAGGATAGGCCTCGGGCTCGAAGCCTATAAGAGAACAAAAGACACTGTCGGCAAAGAAAAAATCTCGGGAAGCAATCACATAACCCGCTTCTTTGGGTTCTCCTCCGGAAGGTCCATTACCTTCCATGCAGGTTACGGCATCAATAACGGAAAGAGCGGGCTTAATAAATAAGGCGATGTCCACTAGCATTTTAGAAAAATTTGAGACATTCTGGAGTTTGGTATGATAGGCCCCTTTATACATGCCCGCAACACAGCCAAAAAGGTTTTTCGTCGCCCCTGTTACCTGGGTAAAGGCATGCGTCTTACCTTTGGCAATATTCAAAACCCCCTCACAGTTTATTACCGGAAAAATTAGCTCCGCATTTTTTATAGCCAGGCCGTCCTTGATACTCACGGTCTCAAAATTGCAGTCATAATTTAATTCTACTCCGCTGTCCTTAAAGGCGGCCAAATAGCCGGAAATTTCATATATTTTTTTTAAATTTTCTTTATTATAAATAATTGCGGAATTAGGACTGTCCATAATTACGGGTTTGACGCCGTGCTCCAAAAGAATATCGCAGAAAGCACGGGCCAAAAGAGGGTGAGTTGTGACCGCTGCCCCCGGCTCCGCGCCCATAATCAGATTGACTTTAACCGCAATCCGGCTGCCGCTCCGGTAAATCGCGTTAACCCCGCCTAAAACGGCAAAGATTTCACGGGCAGTTCTTTTCAGGAGGGCAGGTTCGTAACTTTCGCACTTCCTTATTATGACTTCCGCCACCTTCAATTAACCTCCGTTATTTTACATTCAAAGTCCTTCCTGTCGGCTTTGTAAGTTTTTGAGAAATAACCGGAAAGAAAGCCGAAAGCATAAAGCATATGCGCCAGGAATACCAATAAAGGGACAAAAAAAGCCCGATTGAGCCCGGCAGAAAGCGCATGCAGCCAGGCCGCTACCGGGATTATAAAGAGGGCGGCAGTGATATAGCAAAAAATGTGGCTGGTTGAAAACAAATCAAGAACTAAAGCAGTAAGGAAGATAAACGGATAAAACAGTGGAAACAGTAGAGCTAGCCGGAAACTCCCCGGAGAAACCCGGGTTTGCTCCCCTCTGCCCCTACCATAGGTCAGAATCTGTCCGATAAATGCTCCAAAACTTTCCCTCTGAGATCTGATCACCGCAAATTCAGGGGAATAAAGCACTCTATGTCCGGTGCTCTTGAGCCGGAAAATAAACTCATTCTCTTCGTTCGGATAAAGTTTTTCATTAAAACCGCCATGTTCCTTAAATTCACCGGCTTTAACTATTAAATTGCAGAGTATTAATTCGGAATCATCGGTTTCTCTCAAAACGCCCCGGGCCGAGTATCTCGACGCTATTTTTCCAAGCACATAAGGCAGTGAAAACACAAAACCTATGCATTTTTGCAGAACAGAATCCGAAACCGGGGTGAGAACCGGCCCACCCAGAACAGAAAACTTATCCTTAAGTTCAACCAACTTTAGAAATTCAAAAAGGGCTTCTTTTGTCAGAAGAGTGTCGTTATCCAGAAAATAATAATATTCAGTTTCCGTTTTTTCTACGCAGATATTTCTCTGTTTTGTCGGATTGTTCCCGGAAACCAGGAGCATCCGGAAGGGCAGACCGGCAGAGACGCACGCTTCCCGGGCTGCTTTTACCGCTGCGGCCGTTGCATCGCTTTCACGGTGCGGCACGATTAAGGTTAAAAGTGAGTCAATCGCCATAATCCTTAAGATGGTCGATAAGGGAAACAAGGCCGGTAAAAGCAAGTTTGATATCCTGGTATCTTCGAAGTGTTATAAAGGATTTAAACATAAAGAGCGGATGCAGGTGAATTTTCCACATCTTTTTACACCAGGCCGCATTGTCAAAGTTACGCCTCAGTATATCGTGCTCCATATCATAAAGCGTGAAATCATCCGCGTTTGCGGTAAGATAGCCGTTTTTCTCAGCATAATTAAAGAGCGGTGTCCCGGGATAAGGCAGAATAATACTTGATTGCAAAGAGTCGCCAAAATGCGTCTTATAAAGCAGTAGCCGGGTAGCCGCCTTAAAAGTAAGGTCGGCCTCGGCCTCTGTTTCCCAGGGATAACCAACCATAGTGGTCATAAGGACTACGAGGCCGTGACGCTTCGCAGTTTTTATGCCTTTTTCAATTACCGAAAACTCCTCGTCTTTTTGGATTATTTTAAGTGTCTTATCGTTGGCTGATTCCAGTCCGATTTTCAAGAGCCGGTAGCCGATTTTTTTGAGCAAAGTGCATCTTTCTTCGGTCAAGGAGTCCGCCCGGGCGTTTGATGAGATGAAGAATTTCCCGAGCAGGCCCCTTTTTTTAAGCTCCCCATAGAATTCCTTAAGCCATTCGCCGTGCCAGGTGCCGCCGGATTCATTGTCATCAAAAATCTCTTTGACCTTATATTTTTTTACCAAAATCTCTATTTCTTCCGCAAAATTAGCAGCCGAACGAAGTTTTGCTTTTCTTGACCAGAGCGCGTGCTGCCAGATGCAAAAAGCGCATTTCCCGGGTTTCTCCGAATTTAGACCGTCAGGCAGAGTGCTTGCCCCGCCGCAGCCCCGGCCTGAAAGTATATAAGCGGCAGGCTTGTAAAGATACGCCTCTCCGTATTTATCCCAGGAGGTAAGATCCCTATCAATAAACGGAGCTTTATCAAGCTCATACTCGGCAATTTCTTTGCTTCCTTTTACCGTTCCGTTTTCTTTGTAATAAATACCGGCGGGCATTTCTTTCCGTGTGCCTTCAAGAAACTCTACAAACTCTGCGATTATAAAGTCGTAATAACCGCTTACAGCGGCATAGTCCACGGCCTCGGCTTTAAGGGTTTCTTCGGGAAAGAAGGAAACATGATCTCCGCAAAATATTATTTTTGCCCCATAGCGGGCCTTCAAGGCGGCGGCCACCTCCAGATGAACAGAGAATAAAGGTGCTTTTGTCTCCATTACAATTATCTCAGGTTTAAACTCATCAAGCAGCAGGCCGCATTTTTCAAAATCATACCGCAGATTTATTCCGTCCAAAAAGATTACCTCATTTCCGCTTTTCTTAAGCATAGTTGCCAGGCTTGAAGTTAGGAGAGGAAATATTCTGATTTCTTTTGAGCTTGTGAACTTAAATTGCCGATTCTGCCCCAGCAGGGGATATTGCCCGTTTTTTAGGGTGGGGGGATAATATATTGCGACTCTTTTTTTCAACTTTTCTCTCCTATGTCCTAGCGCTCACCAATGCAAGTAAACTTCCGGCAAGAAGCATCTTCTTCTGCCGTTCATTCAAAGCGCTTTTTGCCTTAAACGCCGTGCCTTTACTCTTATTGGCTATATAAAAAACTCCGGCGGCAAGCTGCTTTTTAAAATCCTTTATTTCAAGAAGATCACCCCGGCTTAAAGCCTCATAATCCGCTTCTTTTTCAAAGGTCAGGGGAACTATCCCGAAATTAATAAGATTTGCGGCATGCATTCTGGCAAAGGACTTGGCAATAACCGCTTTGATTCCAAGATAACGCGGAGCTATAGCTGCGTGTTCTCTTGAACTTCCCTGTCCGTAATTAGCGCCGCCGATAATTATTCCTCCGTTTTTTTCTTTCGCCCGGTCCGGGAAATCCTTATCAATTTTGCTGTAAACATATTCGGCTATTGCGGGAATATTGGACCGGAGGGGAAGTATTTTCGCCCCGGCCGGCATAATGTCGTCTGTCGTAATATTATCGCCTACTTTCAGCAAAACTTCGCCCGTCAACTGCTCGCCCGGAGGGGTCATAAGCGGAAGCGGCTTTATGTTCGGGCCCCTGCTTACTTCCAGCCGCAGGGCTTCTTTCTCCTTGGAGGGCGTAATAATCAAAGCATCTTTTAGGTCAGGCTTTGCTGAAGGAACTCCGGGGCGGGTTTTAATCTCCGTCGGATCTGCGAGATAACCCTTTACCGCTGACCAGGCGGCTACTTCGGGACTGACCAGATATATAGAAGCGTCTGCCGTTCCCGAGCGCCCTTTGAAGTTGCGGTTAAAGGTCCTTACCGACACACCCGCAGAGTTAGGGGCCTGCCCCATTCCGATGCAGGGCCCGCAAGCCGTTTCCAGTATTCGAGCTCCTGCTTTCAGCAGTGTGTCAAGCGCGCCGTTTTTTGCCAGCATTTTCATAACCTGAGCCGAACCGGGGGCTACGGCAAAACTTACTTCGGGATGAACCTTGTTGCCTTTTAATATAGAAGCAACGGTCATCAGGTCCTTATAGGAAGAGTTGGTGCAGGAGCCGACTATCGCTTGGTTTATCTTAACCCCGCTTAGATCTTTTACCCGGGCAACATTATCCGGACTGTGGGGTTGAGCCGCGAGCGGCACGAGTTTTGAAAGATTAACAATTATTTCCTCTTCATATTTAGCACCTTTATCGGCGGTGATTTCCTGCCACTCTTTCTGTCGTCCCTGCCATTTTAAAAATTCTCCGGTAATCTTATCGGAAGGAAAAATTGAAGTGGTCGCGCCCAATTCCGCGCCCATATTGGTGATTGTCGCCCTTTCCGGTAAAGACAGGGTTCTTACGCCCTCGCCCCCGTATTCAAATATCTTGCCAACCCCGCCTTTAACGGTAAGTCTGGAAAGCAATTCCAAAATAACATCCTTTGCCGCCACATAAGGGCGGAGTTTGCCCTTAAGGTTTACTTTAATTATCTGCGGCATAGACAGATAAAAAGGTTCCCCGGCCATAGCCAGCGCCACATCCAGACCGCCGGCGCCTATGGCCAGCATCCCGAGCCCGCCCCCGGTAGGGGTGTGCGAGTCAGAGCCCAAAAGCGTGGCTCCCGGAATACCAAACCTTTCTAGATGAACCTGATGACAGATCCCCGAACCCGGCTTGGAAAAATAGATTCCGTATTTTTTTGCGAAGGACTGGAGAAAAAGATGGTCGTCGAAGTTCTCAAAACCTTCCTGCAGAGTATTGTGATCCACATAACTTACGGAGAGTTTTGTTTTAACCCGCGGAATATTCATGGCTTCAAATTGCAGGTAAGCCAGAGTACCCGTGGCATCCTGGGTCAAAGTCTGATCTATGCAAATCCCTATTTCGGCGCCTGCCGCAGGTTCACCGATCAGAAGATGTTGTTTTATAATTTTAACTGCAACACTGTTTCCCATAAAAGCTCCTAAAAAATTAGTCTGTAATCGTCCTTAAAAGTCTAAAAGTCCATAAACTAAGTTGTTACCCGATTAAAACACGGGTTTTTTTCATACCCTACCGGACTAAGTTTAAGGCCTCGTCCCGGGGAAATTCTAATCCGGTAGCTCCCTCTTTGTTATATTTTTTTTGCAACGAGCATCAGTCTGGGGGATTCTGAATTAAAAGGATTCCCTTTCCAATCACCCAGAGATTTCTTTATCTCAAATCCGGCCAGTTTGAGAAGCCGTTCAATTTCATTATAGTTGTACAACCTTACATGAAATTCTGTATCGTGCCGCGTTCCACTCCTCAAATAAGTCCGCCGGTTTAAGGAACAACCTGTTTTGCTGTCAAAACTTACCCTGTCGATCATCATATCCTGAGTTATTTCGGTAACAGCAAGGTCTTTAAGCCTGCACAGGAATGAATCCCTGTTAATAATATCAAGGAAAAAAAGCCCTTCTTTTTTGAGTGTTCTGCCTATATTTTTCAAAATGAGCAGATTTTCTTCATCTCCAAAATAGCCAAAGGAAGCAAACAACATTATTGCATGGTCAAACTTGTTATAATATTTTACCTTTCTAAGGTCATTCTTAACATACTCCACCTTAAGTCCCTGTTTTCTTGCGTCTTTTTTTGCGATAGAAATGAATTCCTTCATAATATCCACGCCGGTCACACCAAAACCCATTCCCGCAAGCATGTTCGCGTGGCGCCCATGCCCGCAAGCCGCATCAAGTATTTTCGCTCCCGGCTTTATATTCAATTCATTAAGAAGGATTTTTACCTGGTTTTTAGTGTTTTCTATCGAGATAGAACTACGATAAAAATGCAGATAATCTGCCTTATTAAAAACACCTTTGAAGTCGAATTTGGACACAAATTCTCCGGTTATAACATTTGTAAAGTTTATAATGTTTTTAAAGTAAATACCTTGCAAAGCTTAATTGGCTCGTTACTTGAATTAGCAATTAGTTATCAGCTATCAGTAATCGTGTTATTCCCATTCCTCGGGCTTGGACTTACTGGTTTTCTTTTTTATGGTAACCAGCTCGTAGGTTCTGGTGCCAAGCCCCATCTTCTCGCCTATTTCCAGAGAGAGTTTGGTCTCTTTTTTATTTACGGCGCCAAAGGTGTCTCCGGCTTCGGTAATACCCATATCTGAGGCCAGGCTGTCAGGAAGAGGCGTTGCCCTGCTCACAATATCAATGCAAGCCTGATCAACCGCAACGGGGTCGTCAGAAATGGCTATACCCTGGTCATTTACCACAGGCACATCGGCCATCGGCATGCAGTCACATTCCGGCTGCATCTCTATCATAAAATTAATAAAAAGAACTTTTTTAGGCTGAAAAGTACTCATCACGGCTTTGGAAGCTTCTATAATATGAGTGTTAAGGCGTTCTGAAGTTATCGGCATATCAAGCGCCTTTTCCTTGCAGATACGCGCGCATCTTCCGCACCGCCAGCAGGCCTCATCTTTTATTTCATAAACATCCTTCCCGATAATGGTTATAGCCTCGGTCGGACAGATGGCCTCGCATCTTTTGCACCAGGTACACTTATTCTTATCCCACGCCGGCATTTTATCATCCACGGAATGCAGCCGGCCGCGGTTATTTTTGCCGTCATGAGTTTTTGGCGAAACGCCGCCCATGCCGATATTTTTAATTGCCCCACCAAAGCCCGCCTGCAAATGCCCCTTAAAATGAGAGACCACAATCATAGCATCGGCCTGTAGTATGCCGTTCGCAACGCTTATTTCTCTGATGTGTTTGGCCCCCTCGACCTTAACAGAGGTGGCGTCCATACCTTTTATCCCGTCGGCAATCAGCACCGGGGCTCCACAGGTCAAATGCGTAAGTCCGTTTTCGGCTGCCACCTCAAGATAATCCAGGGATTCTATCCTGGTGGTATCCGTAACAAACGGTTTACCGCCCGCGGCTTTCACCGCATTTACAATTTTCCTTATAAAAACCGGCCTTACAATCCGGAAAGCCCCATGTGACCCAAAATGCGTCTTTACCGCAACTTTATCTTTGGGAGAGATATACCTTGAAAGATCTATTTTTTGAAGCAATTCTTCTAGTTTGGCCGGCAGAGAATAATCATAATTCCAGACCTTACTTCTGGCCGTGGCATAAAATACTTTAGTTTTTTGCATTCTTCTCCTTTCTCTTCAGAAATTTCAAAAGCCCGGCAACATGCGCATAGGAAGTAAAAACCATATAATAAGGAAAGTAGCCGAAAAGCTGCAGGAGGCCTGCCACATAAAACAGAAACTGCAAAGAAAGTAGAACCACATAACCCAATTTTACCAGTATTAAAAGGTTAACCAAAAATAAAAGAAGCAACAGGACTCCGTAAGCACTCTGGAGGAGATTGTTTGAAACCAGGTGCAAAAGCAGGAGATACTCCCTCGAAAGAAAAAGCTCTTTTACATACCTTAGCTCCCGAAGAGAGGCGACTGTCGAATCAACCTTACCTGTCATGTAAAAATTGCTCCCGGAAACAGGTGCTTTTGTAGCCAATGCAAGAGGTTCAAAAATACAGCTTTTTCCCAGAGCCGAATACATAACCGGCACCGAAGTCGAATCCAAAATCCCGTCGTCTTTAAGCTCGCAAAAATACGACTTCCTTAACGCATATAGTTCCGGATTTACCCGGGAGATCTTCTTAAGCTTGGACGAACTGCTGAGGACAACTCTGTTGTGCTCTAAAAAAAACTTTTCACCGAGTGCAAATTTATCATTGCTCTTTGTATAGTCTATATTGCCGGCAACAAGGCCCACACCGGCGGCGGCGAAGTGCCGGACAATATTCTTAATACTATATCTTTCTATAACGGAAGCCGCATCCGTAATAACAATAACCTCCCCTTCTGCTTCGGCAACACAGGAATTAAGAGCTGCGTTTCTGCCGTTCTTCTCTGCCTGATAAAGCAGTTTTACTCCTTTTGCAAAATAATCTTCAACAATTTTACGGGTGCCGTCCGTGGAATTAATTGTTGCCACTATGATTTCCAGTTTTTCTTTAGGATATTCAAATAAGGCAGTGTTATCAAGTTTTGCTGCTATGGTCTTGCTGTCGTTTCCGGCCAGAATAACAAGGGATACTTTTGGAAGGTACTCTAAGCGTTCCTGTTTTGATTTCCTTTTAAAAATTCCCAGCGCACCCAGCAATAGGGGATAACCCAAAAAGCAGTACAGCAGAAGCAGCAAAATCATCCAGTAGGTAAATATGAAAAACGAAGTAAGTATATACATGTCTTAGTATAGCAAATACCCCTTTTTTATTCAATTAAAAGCAGTAATCTGCCGGTGCCACGCGCACTGACCCGGGATACTCCTGTCATAAACATATGCTTTAAATAATACGGGACAACAAGAATACCGGCAAGCAGCAGTTTTCTGGACATAAGTTACTTTTGAATATTATGAGCCGGAATAAAAAGTTAAACCCGCCCGCAATGAGTTTACTTTATGGCGGGCTATATCAAGTCGAGAGTTTTAATCATGCTGCCTTTTTTGCTCTCTAAAAAAACTTCCGAAATTTCGGCGATTTTTTTAAGCAGGGCAGAATCTTTCAAAACAGCAGTTACCTGCATTGTCAAACCGGAAGCGTCAATTACTTTATACCCGAGAAGCTTCAGTTCCAATTCATCCGCCATTTCTTTGAAATTAGGTGTATACGGCCCGAAAAATACCGGTTTCCCGAAATAGACCGGCTCAAGCAAATTGTGCCCGCCTATGCCGTCAACAAACGAACCGCCCACAAAAGCTGCCGAAGCCAGGCTATACACAACGGACAACTCACCTATGGTATCAAGAATAACTACTCCTGTTTTATTACCGCCGCCTTTTAAACTGCTTCTTTTAATATACGGAACACCTGTTTCCTCGAGCATTTTCACAAAAGCCCCGGCTTCTTCCAGAAACCTCGGTGCAATTATTACCGTAAGAGCCGCTTTTTCCTCGAGAGTATATTTTAAGATATCTTTGAAATAAGGTATTTCGCGGGAATGCACGCTCCCTAAAACTAGAACTTGCTCTTTTAGGACAGGCGTTAAAACCGCCTCTAAAGCCGCCTTTTTTCCAAGGTCAACCACAGGTATTTCATTTTTCAGATCGCCGGTAACCACTATCTTGTCACCGGGCGCCCCCAGTGAAAGCAGAGTTGCCGCGTCTTCAGAGCTTCGCATTGCAAACAAGTCCACAAAAAAGAAGGTCTTTTTTATCAGAAAACTTATAAACCGGTAGCGTTTTACGGCTTTCTTTGAAAACCGGCCGTTGACCAGGACGACTCTTGCGCCCTGCCGCTTTGAAAGATAAAAAAGACCGGGCCAGTATTCTGTTTCTACTGCCACCAGTATTTTTGGTTTAATGAGGTTAACAAGCGGTTTAATAAAATAATGGAAATCAAGCGGCAGATAGCAGGTAACGGCATTTTTCACCGCATTTTTTAGCATCCGCTGTCCATTAACACCGGTAGTCGTAAAAACTATCTGCGAGCCGGGATATTTTTTCTTCAGCGCCTCAGCCAGTTCCAGCACGCATTTAACTTCTCCGGCCGAAGCAGAATGTATCCAGATATTCTCCTTCCCGCAAACTTTTGCTTTAAAAGCCGCCGAAACAAATCCCAGTCGTCCGGCCAATCCCTCCCGGTATTTCGAGATAAATATTGCCGGAAAAAGAAAAAAAGGAAAGAAAACAACAATCAAAAGAAAAAGAATACCGTTATAGATAAGGAGCTCTAGCGGCATAGTTTTGCAGCCTCCTCTGTCAGCCGGTTAAGTTCCTTCTCCA
>Ga0114951_10006742_pt1 | contig 10044 bp, 8 predicted proteins | sample AM7aDNAmetaG_FD_88677 | JGI IMG/M metagenome (GOLD analysis project Ga0114951, IMG submission 88677) | Freshwater microbial communities from Finland to study Microbial Dark Matter (Phase II) - AM7a DNA metaG | ecosystem: Environmental > Aquatic > Freshwater > Lake | place: Finland: Lake Alinen...
CGCTGCTAAAAGCGCAGCTGATGGCCCAGATACAAAACAGATGACACAGATACAAAAACCAAAACCAATAAACATCCTTCCGCGATTTTAGACCTTATGCTGCTAAAAGCGCAGCTGATTTCACAGATAAAAAACAGATGACACAGATACTTGAAAAAATTAAATATATTTCAACGATTTTAGACCTTATGGACCTTAAAAACTTTACAAACTTTAAAAACTTAATATCCCTTTTCCGAAAACACTCTGACCGTTTTCTCTATCGTATCCAGCGCGTAAACCCTGTTTTTTGAATCCACAGCCAGGGGAATACTAGTGTTTTTTTCATTAAAGGTCCCGGGCGGTGCAACCACCCCGAGAAACTTCCCGGTTTTATCGTATTTTTTAATCCTGAGTACGCCTTTTTCCGCTGTAATAAAATTATCCCCGCCGTCTATAACAAAATTAACAGGATTACAGCAGCCAATAAATTCATCAATATTAATCCCGTGTTTTCCCCAGGAAGAAACAAATACTCCCTCCGGAGAATACTTTTCCAGCTGAAGCAGCCCGGCATTTGCCACCCAAAGGTTTCCTTTACTGTCAAAATCCATATCCATATGCGGGCTCGGGATAACAAAATTCTTGCCGGCAGCCTTATCCTTCCTGCCTATTTGCCCCAGGTACTTTCCTTTAAGATCAAATTTGCATACTCTTCTGTTCCCGGCATCCGCCGTAAAAATATACTTAGCGTTTGCTTTGACGGAGGTTATATATTTAAACTCACCCACCCCTTTACCTTTTTTTCCGAACCCGATAATAGTCCCGGAAACAATATTTACCCTGTCCCTGCCGGCTAATAACAACTCCCCGGCAAAACCAAAAGAAACACTGCCCGGCCCTTCAAGTCTGACCGGCAGAGCGGCTACTTTTCCGGCAATCGCGCCATCACAAACCAGCATACCTTCTGTTGAAACCACCAGTACGCGGCCGTCTTTTTTGTTAACAGTAAGCCCGAAAGGTTCCTTAAGCCCGGTTTTAATTTTTGTTTCTTCCCCATAGAGCAACTGCCTTGGGTCATACTGTTTAAGTTTTGCCATATCATATTTAAAGTTTTCCGGCAAGGCAGGATTTCCGGCCCCATCGCTTTTTACTTCGTTTACGGCAGTATTGCCCGGAATATAACTAGAAGCCATAAAATAGCCGCCCACGAGCCCGGCCGCTACCAGTAAAATCCAGATACCGTTTTTAAATATTATTTTTCTGTCCATCAGGGTTTCAACCTTACGCAAACCAGTTCGGTCAGATCCTTAAGTATCAACTTTCCATCCGCCAGAGCCATAGGCGCCCAGGCCTCATGGCCGTTAAATACCTTCGCTTTTCCGAATTCATTATAGCCGCCGGTTCCGGCCTCAACTAGATATAGATAACCGCTTGTATCGTTCAAAACCAGAAGCATTCCATCGGCGATAAAGAAAGGCCCCAGGCCGAATTTCTTTTCTCCGCCGCTCTTCCATAACTGCTTTCCGGCCTGGTCCACACATGCCAGCTGGCCGTCCTGGATTACACCGTAAAAACTCCCCTGATAATAGACCGGGGTGTGCTGCTGCGAAGAAAAAACAGAGGCTTTAACCTTAAACAGTTCCTTTATTTTATACTTTCCCTCACTCTCGTCCTTAACCACCTGCACATATTTGGCACCCGCATCATAGCCGCCGGTAAATAGTATCTTATCGGTATCCACTATGACCGGAGTCGGGACATTGGCTATATTTATCTTCCAGGTGGGATCCAGCCAGAGAATTTCCCCGGTCTTTGCCGAGACCGAGACAACTCCCTGCGTCGCACAGTAAATATACTGCCGCTCCCCTTTAAAGTCAAGAATAGCAACGGAAGAATGGGTCATTTTGTAGTCCCCCGGATTTTTCACCGTCCAGGTTATTTTGCCGGTAGCCAGTTCAACTGCCATTAAAAGAACTTCACTACCGCCTGGAGCGAGTATCACTTTATCCCCTTCTATAATAGGACATTGTCCGGCGTACCATTCCGGGACTTTCGTCCCGAATTCTTTAACCAGGTCTTTTTTCCATACCATCTCCCCGGTTGCCGCCTTTAAACAGGTAACCTGGCACATCGGGCCTATCGTAACAAGGTATTTATCATTAACAGCCGGGACAGTCCTTGATATTCCGTGATTTCTCTTTATTTTTACCGGATAATTATACTTCCAGATCTCCTCTCCGGTTTTAAAAGAAAGGCACCTGATGGAATCCTGTTTAGCCTCTTTATCATAGTCTATAAGGTAAACCCGTCCCATATTTATTACCGGACCAGCGTAGCCTTCTCCCGTCTTTACTCTCCATAATATAGGCAGGCCCGCCGGCGGTATCTTTTTTATCAGCCCCGTCTCCGCGCTCGTTCCGTCTCCGGCCGGACCTCTAAATTTTGGCCAGCTGCCTTTTTCTTCTGAAGGTATTCCTGCCCCTTTTATTAAACCGCCTGCCTCTATTTTTTTCCCGGTTTCTTCCGGCAGTTTTAGGCCTTCGACTTTTTCCGAGGAAGGAATACGCAGGGTTAAATCCTCAAAAACCGGCAGATTCAGCCATCTAAAAGCTAAATAAAAACCGGCAAGAATGATCAAGAAAGCTATAGTCAGGCCCAAAAATCTGGCGTTGTTCATTGGACTGCTTGCTCCTCAAAAAAACAATAAATCAGGCCTCCGCTTGTGCCGATAACCAGATTGCCTGCAGAAACCGCGGCTGAACCGGCAAGGGCGCTGCCCGTGTCAAATTCAAAACTTTTTTTGCCCCCGGCAAGAGTAACCCCGTAAAGTTTACCGTCCTCACTGCCGAAAAACACATTCTCACCCGCAATAACCGGAGAGGACTCTATTTTCCCGCCGGTGCCGAAGGTCCATTTAAGTTTACCGGTTGCGGGCTCCAGACATCTCAGAAAATTACCGTTGGTACCGAAGATTATCGCACTTTCATTGACCGCCGGCGAGGAATAACATTGTTCATTCTTCTCATCAAAATACTCCCAGAGTATTTTCTTTGAAGAAGTATCCGCACAGAAAAATTTTCCTGTAAGAGAAGACACATAGACCCTGTTTTTCGTCACAGCGGGCGAGGCAACAATATTACTTTCTAAAGGTATAATGAAATCCTCTTTTCCGGTTAAAAGGTCTATGAATCTGAAGTTCCCGTCACAGCCGGCCACTACCGTATTTTTTCCGGAAATTGCCGGAGACCCGTGAATGGGTGACTCTACCCCGAAACTCCAGACCTGCTTACCATCCGCCGCGTTCAGAGCATAAATGTTGCCGTCGTAACTGCCAAAGATAATTTTGTCGCCGCTCTCGGCCGGTGAAGAAATTATCTTCTGTTCGGCTTCATAACTCCAGAGTTTCTTCCCGGTTTCAGCATCCAGAGCATAAAGTACCCCCTGGTCATTGCCGAAAAATACCTTTCCTTTATAAACCAGCGCCGACGAGCGGACTTCATCTTTAAGGGGAAAACTCCAAAGTAATTTTCCTTTGCTCAGATCAAGACAGATAAATTTACCGGTAATTCCCAGATAAACACGGTTTTTTGTTAACGCAGGCGTTGCGAAAACAGCTGCTTTGGCGTCGTAAAGCCATTTAACTTTCAGGTTTTTGGAGAGCTTTGAATCAGAAACACCCGTACCATAAGGGTTCCCGCGGAATTGAAGCCATTCCCCAGCCAGGCCGGTTTTCAAAAATACTAACAGAAATAATATATATGCAATACTGTATCTCCGCTTCATATTTGCCACCCTAATTTCAATCTAAAACACTGCAGCACACAGCAAATTATACAAAAAGAAGCCTGCTTATACAACGCTAATCAGCCCGGAATGATAACTCCTGCTATCCTATAATAAATCATCTATTATCTTATGCATTATTATTCCGGACTGCGCCGCCAGAGCCCCCGTTAAGTCGGCCAGCCAGTCAAAAAAATCAACCGTCCGTCCCGGCGTGAAATTCTGATGGAACTCATCGCTAGCGCCGTATATTGAGACAATCATAATAGAAAAAAAGGCCGCAGCGGGTGTCCTAAAAGCATGCACCTTCACCAGTGCGAGATAAACAAACATTGACAGAATAAAATACTCGGCCATATGGGCGAGCTTATCGGCGTTCGGCAGAAATTCAAAGAGTGAAGCGCCCGGGGGATTCTGCTGTTCAGACATATAGAAAATAAGCGAAGCAAATAACACCGCCGGCAGCCAGTAAAGATATTTTGTTTTTTTCATTATTTAAGCTCTATAAGTTCTTTGTCTTTAATTCCCATAATATGCAGCTCCTTTCTCAGGGCCGCCCCGTCAAAAGAAATATTGCCCGTCACCAGATTCATAGTAGAAATATTTCTAATAGAATTTTTTACTTCCTCTTTACTGAAAGCACCTCCGGCTATAGCCTGCAAAAATATATTAGCCGCGTCATAAGCGGCAGCGCTGTAATAATCGGGAACCTCAAAATAACTATCCTTGTACGCCTGGACAAAATCGGCAACTATTGGAATTGTACTGAAAGCATTGAATTCCGCGGTATAGTAAAGTTCGCCCTCGTTCTGTTTTACATTAGCGGTAAATTTCTTGTCGTTAAGCCGGCTGTTCCCGAGATAGGGGACTTTGAGTTCAAAAAATATCAGATGCGAGAGCAGGCTCTCTGCATCATAAGCGCTTACAGGCAAATAAACGGCCTCCAGCTCATAAGGATTCGTGACAAGTTTATCCGAAACCGTAAAATCAAAGAGTACTTCGACAGAAGTCTTCTCTTTTAAATTCTCGACGGTCACCTTACAGTTATAGTTCAGAGGAGTTTTCTCGCTTACCAAGCCCGAAATAATAATTCCGGCCCCGAATTTTTCCGCCAGGGCTTTCTTATTAAAGCCTTTCTTTTCGATAAAACTCTTGACCTCCGCCATTTTAGGAAGGAGGATGTCCTTATGTTTCCCCAACCCGTAACTCAATTTTTCTGAGATTATCCTGGCAAAATCAAAATCCTCCGCCATTTGCTCATTTTCCCTGCCGGCATTGGTAAACTTCAGCATAATCACGCTATTACGCTTCTTTTCTGTTGCCGCCGGGAAAAAGGCCCGGAGCTGAAGAACCAGTTTTGCGATAATACTCTCCAGATTGGATTTATCGGCCGCGATAATGTTTTTTATTATATGCGGGTCCACCCCGCCGAGATTAACCATTTGCTCCTTAAAATCATAAGAACCTTCTTTGAACGCCTCCTCCCTCGTAACCTCGCCTCCGAGCCGGACCAGCTCTTCCTTAAAGGCTGCGGCACAGGCACTGCCATAGGCATTATTCCCGGGATAAATAACGGCAGCCCTTTTCTTTTTAAGAACATTGAATGCAAATTCCGCAATGTTTTTGCCTTCGTCTTCGGGGAATACGGAATTAGCATAAAAATATTGGGAATCTTTCGGTTTTTTAAGACCAAACGCCGAAGGGGAGATAGTCGGCACCTTATGCGTTTCGGCCAGTTCTGCAAGTAAGGTAATAGAATTATTATGAACCGGGCCGATAATACCCACCGTTGAACTGTCAGCGGCCACGGTCTTATAAAATTCCTTAACAGCTATTTCCGGAGAACCCCAGGGGGCCAGCAAAGAAAGAGGATTCTTTTCCTCCGAATCATTATAAACAACTGTCACCTTGCTTTTTTTCTTGCTATTGAATATTTTAACCGCCAGCTCAATCCCATTTTTTGCTCTCTGGCCGTAAACAGCCGGCTCTCCGGAAAGCGGCAGGACCGCGCCAAGTTTTAAAGTTTCACAGACTGTTTCAGTACGGGGCTCTTCGGCCTTTTGTATTTGCGGTAAAGGCAGGGGCGGCGGCGGTTCAGGAATAGAAATACTTACCGGCTCCACCTTGACGATTTCGGTCAAAGCGCCGGTTTGCGACGCACAGGAGCTGAAAAATACCGCAACGAGTAATGCGCCTGCAAAGCTTGCCGGTGTTGTTTTCATTTAAACCTGCCAGTTTATTGATTCAAAATCTTTCGTCGGCGCGGTGACGCCGATATTTCCGGTGGCCGGCCATCTTTCAATTTCGTTTTTGTTTTTTAGCACCATAAAAGAGATAGAAGCCGTTTCACCCTCTTGAATTCGAAGCTTTTTAACCGGAATCCGGAGCTCCACAATCTTTGCGGCGGCTATTTGAATTCCGGCAGAGTCCATCATTTCCCAGCTTTTTTTGTCTTCGGTCTGCACGGAGAAATCACAATTTATTTCTGTTCCCGGATTTTTCAAATCAAAACTTATTTTGTAGAATGCTTTATTGAAGATGGCTATCTCAAAATTATATTCCCTGTATTTTTCAATTGAGAGCGGAGAATTAAAATCTATCCGCAGATAAAGATTAGTGTTATCGAACCCGAAATATAAAGCCTTGGTCACCGTCTCGGCGCGGTGGATTGCCGAGCCGGATTTAATAACTTCAAAGATACCCGCGGCATTCCACTCGTAATAATTTGATATTTTACCGTCTATAACCGGCTTTATCAACGCCGTAGGAGCGGCATGAGGCGCAACTGTCCGGGCATCGTTTATTACCGGCATCAAGAGATAGGGTGGAACATCTCTACCCGCCAGCTCGAATATATTTGCCAGGTGTTTTCTGAAAAGCCGGTCAAACTCCTCGTCTTGAACAGAGGAATGGTCGTCTCCGTACCACCAGCACCAGTCACTCCCCTCGGCAATAAGCATTTCCTGTTTTATCTTTTCATATACCCCGGGATCTTTTTCTTTAAAATCGTTCTTCCAGGTATCCATATCCTGCTTAACCCGGTAAAGATAATCCCAGGCCTTAATATCTTCTTCATGCCCGATCCAGACATAAAAATCATGATTAATCCAGGAACCCGGATAAAGCTTCGGCAACACTTCCTTGGGCGGAAATTTCTCCAGGTACTCAGAGACAGTGACCGTCTTGATTCTGTCATCATCAGAGAGCCGCCGGTATAAAGTACTAAAAAAATCCAGGCCGTTGTTTTTGTAATACTCCCAGGCATTTTCTCCGTCAAGTATAACGCTGAGCAGGGGATTTTGAATGTTCGAGGAATCGGCAATACCGTAAATTTTTCCTATAAAATCATTAACCGCCGCCCCGGCGTCCCACTTTGAATAAACAAAGCCTATGGCGTCCGCCAGTTCTTTGTTGCGGAAAATCATATTCATTTCCGTCCCGTCTTTTTTTGCAATATAGGGTTTGTAAAGATAGTTATTCTTTCTATCGAAGGTCCCGAGCGACTGCATAAGTATCTCTTCATCGGTCGCCATCCACTTTATGCCGTATTTGGCCACCAGAGGAAGGATATCCTCGCTCACACTGCCTTCTGCCGGCCATAAACCTTTGGGCTTGGCCCCGAATTTCTTCTCGTGAAATTCCACCGCCCGGCGCACTTGTTCTTCTGCGTCTTCCGGCGAGGAAAATTTGAAATCCATCACCAGCTTAGGAAGTGAAACCTTGGCAATGGAGCTGTCGTAAACCAGAGGAAGTATGGGATGATAAAAGGGTGTAGTCGTAAGTTCTATCTGCCCCCGGTCGGAAACCTCTTTATATTTGGGCACGATGAGCCCCATCAATTCTTTATGCTTTGCCATTACGGTCTGCTTATTTTCTTCCGTAAATTTTCCGCCCTTCTTAACAAGCGCCTGCAGTTCCGGGCTCTTTGCCTGAGTCAAAGGATCTATCCAGGAGAGGTTGAACCAAACCTGCAAATCCAGATAATCCTGGACGCTGAACTTACCCGCAATTTCCGGAAGTTCCTTTTGAGAAATAAAGTAACCCCGCTTTTCAAGAAGTTCAAAGTAACGGGGATAAGGTTTAACCATATTATCCCAATTGGACATAAAAAAATTCCAGAGAATCCCGGTCTTATCTTCAGGTCCGAGTTCGGAGGCTTTCTTTTGCGTGAGTTCCATAAGATAATCGGCGGCATCGTTTCCGGCATAGTCTTCTATCTGGGAAAGCAGGGAAGGAACGAGATTAAAGGTCTGTCTGATTTTAGGATACCCGTCAAGAAGTTCCGCCATAAAGTGATAGTCTTTTGTGCCATGCAGGCGGACCCAGGGCATTTTATATTTACCGGTCGCCAGGTCCTTGTAATACGGTTGGTGCATGTGCCAGACAAAAGCTATGTAGATGCTGTTAACGCCCATTGTTTTGGACTACCTGCCAAGGTTCTGTTTTGCGGTATCAATCCATTGGGAATTGGGATATTTGTTCAATATCTCTTCGTAACGGGCTCTGGCTTCATCGTTCTTGCCGGCCAGCCTTAAACATCTTGCGGCATTCACCAGCACTTCGTCGCGGCTGTAATGGTTCGGGAATACTTTAAGCGCTTCTTCGAAGGTTTCTGCAGCCTTCAAATAATTCTTCTGGGCCTCGTAGGAGTAACCCAGCGACATATAGACCAGCGGCTTCATCAAATCAGGCAGATATTTTTTCTTTCCGGCCTCAAAAGCCTTTACGGCCTCATCATATTTTCCGAGTCTGTAATTCGCCTCGCCGAGGTAATAAAGCGCCTGGCCGGAGAATTTGGTGTTCGGATAATCTTTGTTTATATCGTTTAAAAGCGGAATAACCCCTTCATAGTCCCCGTTGATAAATTTGTACTCAGCCGGGCCCAGCTTATTTTTAACCGTATTTTCTTTATTAACCTGGCAGTTACGGAACATAAAGAGGGCCACAATACCGATAACCACATAGAAAAGTATATCCAGCCATTTTTTTGTGTTAGCCGGGTTCTTAAAATATTCGACTACCTTCGCGGCAAAGGATACCAGCTCATCCTCGTGCATAGATTTCTTAAATTGTTCTTTTTCTTTTTTCATCTAAGTTTCTCCTTGGCTATAAGTTCGGAATTTTTTATAAGTTGTTTTGCTTCTGCCGGGGAAAGGCCGGCGCCGGCCGCTACTTTCAAGCCCTGCGCCAGGGTCACAAATTCTCCGGGGCGGTGTCCGTCGGTATTAAGGACCATTTTTGCTCCGGCTTGCCGGGCCATTTTTGCCACATGGGCATTAGTAAGAGAATGACCGTGCTTAGTTGTTATCTCAAGGTAGATGCCGCGTTTTTTTGCGAGCGCCGCTTCCTGTTTTGTAATATTACCGGGATGCGCAAGAATATCTATATCCGAGTTTAGCGCTTCAAAATTTGTTCCCGGCCGCACCGGCTCCGCAATGGTCTCACCGTGCACCAGGATAAGCTTCGCTCCGAGCCTTCTGGCCTCTTTTGCAAGAACGAAAATGTTCTTCGGCGCCACATGGGTAAGTTCAATACCCGGAATAGCCTTTATAGAAGCAAAATACTTGTTAATATCCCGGCAAACCCTGATAGCCCCCTTAATAAGTTCTTCCATATTAGAAGAATCTGCATGATCCGTAATCCCGACATAAGAATACCCGATAACCTCGCAATACCGGGCAAGCTCGGAAGGAAGCAATTCCCCGTCAGAATGTATAGTATGGTTATGTAAGCTGATCATGTCCATAATTCACCTCGTGAATTATTACCATAAGTTTCTAAAGTTTGTAACGTTAATAAGGTTTGTAAGGTAAAACCTCGTATACTATTAAATTAATGCTGTTACTTTATAAACATTAAAAACCTTATCTCGCTATGTCAACGACTGTTGACATCTAAATATCCTTCATCGATTTTAGACTTTATGGACCTTATAAACCTTATCTCGCTGTGTCAACGAATGTTGACACCTATGTATCCTTCCTACCGAGAAAAGCTTTGCTTACAAACCTTATGAACCTTTTTTTGCCTACGGCAAAATGGTGGGCCCGGACGGAATCGCACTCTGCTCGCTCAGGCTCGCAAGTATTCCTAAATATTTAAATTTTTACACTTTGGGAAGTCAAACCACCAGCGCTATTTATCGCTCTGGCTATTCTCCCTTTTATTAGTAATCAGCAATCAGTTATTAGTTATTCATTATGGTGGGCCCGGACGGAATCGAACCGCCAGCGCGCGGTTTAGGAAACCACTGCTATATCCAATTTAGCTACGGGCCCG
>Ga0114951_10006743_pt1 | contig 10043 bp, 10 predicted proteins | sample AM7aDNAmetaG_FD_88677 | JGI IMG/M metagenome (GOLD analysis project Ga0114951, IMG submission 88677) | Freshwater microbial communities from Finland to study Microbial Dark Matter (Phase II) - AM7a DNA metaG | ecosystem: Environmental > Aquatic > Freshwater > Lake | place: Finland: Lake Alinen...
CTGCCGGGGTGGCCACAGACGAACCCCCGGCGTTGCTGGCGGCATGCCCACCGGGCACCGGCTTGAGGCGCGCGGGATCGGCGATCTTCACCGTCTTGCCCGTGCCGACCGACTTGAGGAGGATACTTCCCATCTCCGGGACCGAAACCACGACCACCTTCACGTCGTTACGCCCGATCTGGCACAGGTACTCCTGCCCGATCTGAATCTTCGCCTTCAACATGGTACGTCCTCCTTCTCGGCCCGGCGCCGTTGCGGCCCGGGCACCTATGGAATGCGGGCACGCGCCCGCCGGTTACGACCTGCCGTTTTCACGCATCTCCTGGAGGTGCCCTTCGATGAACGCCGTGTCCTGCTGCGCGAGGAACGCCAGCGTCTCGATCAGCTTGGATCGAACCTCGGCCAGGCTGCCGACCTTGCTCCAGTCCACCCCGTCCTTCTTCGCGTACTCAGCGGCCATCTTGAGTTCCTGTTCCAAAAGGTCGATGACCGAGCCGACGTCCTCCTGGTTCCTCTGGTACGCCTGAGCGGCGGTCTCTTTCGTCTTCATGTCGTTCTCCTATTCCGGGATCGAAACCCAAACCTCGCGGCCATCCGCGTCCACGTGCCGGTACGTCACAGCCCAGTGCTCGCGCCGGGCCAAGTCGGCCAGCGCGTCCATCGTCCTGGCCGTCGCGATCACACCCTTGAGCGAGCGCATGGCGTACAGGCGCGTCATGCGCGTCGGCCCCTTCACGATGGGCCGGTAGATGCGGACCTCCATCCCCATGTAGCCCCACGGCTTCCTCTGGTACTGGCCATTCATGTGCAGGTCGTTCATCATGGTTTCCTTTCAGAAGCGTCCGGTCAGTTTGATCTTGCCCTGCCGCACCATCGCGTGTTCGCCGTTGGTCGGGTGCCATCCGACGTAGGCGTAGCGGCGTCCGACTTCAACGGGTTTGCCGCCGCGAAGCGTCAGAAGGTTCTCGTCGACGTAGACGGTCACGCGGCCGTACCTGCGCGGGAGTCTGGCGCCCAGCGGCAGGCTGTAAACCTTTCCCTTTCTCCTGCGTTCCATCCATCTCTTCTGCGCTGCGTTCATCGCGTCGTCCTTCCTGTAACCCGCTGTCCACCAATGCATTACACACACTTAGCCATTCTTTTTACCCCGCTGCAAGGGCACTCTGGCAAATTCCGCATGCCGCATGCTTCGCATTGCTTTGGACTTACGACTTCGGCGCCGGATTCTTTTTCGGGGGTGTCCAGGTCATGACCGAGAAACTGCAACCCACCTCCCTTACTGTTGTACATATGCAACAGGTTCTGGCGGCGGCGGGTGGAAAGCCCGTGACCGAGGAGATGGTGCGTGGGGATATTGAGGCGGGTGCGCCGGTAAACCCCGATGGAACAATTAACTTGATTCACTACGCCGCATGGCTCGTCCGACGGGAGGCTGCGCGTGGCGATTGAGGTGAGAGAAGGCGGAACCGAACGGCGGGCATGCCACGCGCTATTTCACGCGCTCCCATGGCTCGATGCCGCCGGGGATCGTTCTGAAGAGCGGGTTCGTCTTGAAGGCGCTCAGGGACTGCAGCGTGTTGAACCGTTCAGGATTGCGCGTCTCAAGCTTCTGGAGCAGATGTCGCGCCTCATACTCCACCTGGCCGGCGGTCACCGTGATGCGTTCCACGCGACCCGGCGGCCTGCTTCCTGGGAGTTTGAAGGAGTACCCGCGCCGTCGGGCCTCGGTGTGGATGGTCCAGAGGTAAGCCGCGATGGCCCGTCGGGGGAAGGGATGTTTGCGGAAACGCTCCAACTGCGGATGGCGTCTGTAGCCGGCGGTCTTGCCTTGAAGGACCGCCCGCGCCAAGAGGGCCTCGCGCCAGAGAGCGAGCAACCCTTGCGTGTCGAGGTAGCTTGGATTCAGGGACCACAGTCGCATGGCACTCATTATCTACCCTGCGCGGCGAAAAGCCAAGGTACTTCCCCCGGAGATGGACTATGCCGATTGACCCGCGACAACTGACTCCTACGGAACTCACCCGCCTGCTCAACTCCACCCCCCTGGGCGCGGTGATTGACGAGCGACAGCTCCGGCGTCACCGCAATCGCGCGGGATTCCGGATTGGCGACGGGCGGCACGTGGATCTGTTCCGGTACGTCGCGTGGCTGGTCTGGGAGCGCCACAACCCGGCGCCCAAGAAGCCGGGGCGCGATTACGAGGCGATGAAGGAAGCGGCGCGTGCGCGCAACGCCATGCTCTCCCAGGCTGGCCGGGATATCGGCGACCTGCCGGAGGTGGTCGACGCCGAGCGAAAGGAAAGGGCGAGCCGGGACTTCCGGTTGTTCTGCGAAGCGTACTTCCCGGAAACGTTTCACCTAGAATGGTCACCGGACCACCTGCGCGTCATCCACAAGATTGAACAGGCCGTCCTGCACGGCGGATTGTTCGCGATGGCAATGCCCAGAGGATCTGGAAAGACGAGCCTATGCGAGACAGCTTGTCTCTGGGCAATCCTGTACGGGCACCGGGAGTTTGTCTGCTTGATCGGCTCCGACGAGAAATCGGCGCTGGAGATGCTGGAGAGCATCAAGATGGAGTTGGACTCCAACGACCTGCTCCTGGAGGACTTCCCGGAGGCTGTTTATCCGATCCAGAAGCTCGACGGCATCGCCCACCGCGCCAACGGACAGCTCTACCAGGGGGAGCGCACGCATATCGGTTGGACGGCCAAGGAGGTCGTCCTGCCGACCATCCCGGGCAGTGCCGCCTCAGGCGCCATCATCCGCGTGGCGGGGATTACGGGCCGAATCCGCGGGATGAAGTACAAACGCCCGGACGGACGCGGCGCCCGACCGTCGCTGGTCGTGATTGATGACCCCCAAACGGACGAGTCCGCACGCTCGCCTTCCCAGTGCCAGAACCGTGAAGCGGTCCTTGCCGGCGCGGTCCTGGGCCTGGCGGGGCCGGGGCAGAAGATCGCGGGTGTCATGCCCTGCACAGTCATCTGCCGACACGACATGGCCGACAACATTCTCGACCGCGACAAGCATCCGGATTGGCAGGGTGAACGGACGAAGATGCTCTACTCGTTCCCCAGAAACGACAAACTCTGGTCGGAATACGAACAGATCCGGTCGGCGGAATTGAAGGTCGAGCGGGGGCTGGCCAAGGCCACGGAATTCTACCGTGAGCACCAGGCGGCGATGGACGACGGGGCGTCGGTCGCCTGGGCAGCGCGGTACAACCCCGACGAGGCCTCCGCCATCCAGCATGCCATGAATTTGAAGTTTCAGGACGAAGGTGCCTTCTTCGCCGAGTACCAGAACGAACCGATGGACACGGTGAACGAGGAAGGGGTCCTGACCGCCGATGGCATCGCCGGCAAGACCAACGGGATGGAGCGGGGACTCCTTTCCATCGGCTGCACGCACCTGACGGCGTTCATCGACGTCCAGCAGAAGCTGCTGTTCTGGGTGGTGGCGGCCTGGGATGACGAGTTTACGGGGTTCGTGGCGGACTACGGTGCGTGGCCGGACCAGGGGAAGGGGTACTTCACGCTGCGCGATACCCGGCGGACGCTGGAGCGCGCCTCGCCGCGGGCGGGGATGGAGGGCGCAATCTACGCCGGCATGGAGTCGCTCACGGGCCACATCCTCGGCAGGGAATGGCGGCGCGACGATGGCGCGATGATGCGCGTCGAACGCTGTCTCATTGATGCCAACTGGGGCCAGAGCACTGATGTGGTCTACCAATTCTGCAGGCAGAGCGGATACGCCCCCATCCTGCTGCCCAGCCACGGGAAGTACGTGGGTGCCAGCAGCATCCCCTTCTCGGAGTACATGCGGAAGCGCGGCGAGCGCGTCGGGCATAACTGGCGCATCCCCAGCGTCAAGGGGAAACGTGCCGTGCGCCACGTCATCTATGACACCAACTACTGGAAATCTTTCATCCACAGCAGGCTGGTGGTGCCGATGGGCGATTCGGGATGCCTGTCCCTCTTCGGGCGCAACCCGGAAACGCACCGCCTCTTCGCCGAGCACCTGACCGCCGAATACAAGGTCCGCACCGAGGGGCGCGGCCGCGTGGTGGATGAATGGAAGATGAAGCCGAACCAGTCCGACAACCACTGGCTGGACGGCATCGTCGGCTGCGCCGTGGCGGCCTCCATCCAGGGGGTCTCGCTGGCGGGCACGCAGGAGAAGTCCGCGAGGCCAAACCGCCCTATTCGACTCAGCGAGATCCGAAAGCAAAGGGGGCGGTAGATGCAGGAGAGCCGAAGCCAGGAGAAGCGGGGATTGGAGTGCCCGAAGTGCGGGTGCAAGGACCTGCGCGTTGTCTACAGGCGGGCGAAACCTGGTGGACGGGTTCTGCGCAGGCGGGAGTGTCGCCACTGCGGACGACGCATGAGCACCTATGAGACGGGGATTGGATGAACCCTCTGGGTGCGCCTTTCATAAACGTTTTTCTTGTGGGAGGGTCCGAGGTAATCCGTTTTCCGGCGGCGTAACGGTTTTTCCCATGGGGGCGACTTGACACGGCCCAGCAGTTGTTATAAAACGTCGGAAGTTATACATATCTTCCGACGTTTCATTACAGGCAGGGGATTGCCGTGAAGACGTCTCAGACAGACCGGATTCTGAAACTGGCACGTAAGACCGGAATGGTCCGGCCCAGAGATCTGAAGGCTCTGGGCATCCCCGAGGTCTACCTCTGGCGACTCCATCGCCGGGGCTTTATCGAACGGGTCGGACGTGGCCTCTATATGACGAACGACGGTTCGGCGACCCAGAACCACAGCCTGGCCGAAGCCGCCAAGCGAGTCCCCCACGCCATCGTCTGTCTGATCTCCGCTCTTGGTTTTCACGAGATGACCACGCAGATTCCTCACGAGGTGTGGCTGGCGATAGGGGCCAAAGCTCGAAGCCCCAAGCCCAATGGTCTCTCGCTGCGAATTGTCCGGTTCTCCGGCCAGCCCATGGTCTCCGGCATTGAAGAACACTCCATCGAGGGAGTGGCTGTCCGAATCTACAATCCAGCCAAGACCGTCGCCGATTGCTTCAAGTACCGAAACAAGATCGGCCTGGACGTTGCCCTGGAAGCCCTTCGAGACTGCAAGCGACAGCGGCGGGCGACGATGGATGAACTCTGGCGGTATGCGAAGGTCTGTCGCGTGGCGAATGTGATGCGTCCCTACCTGGAGGCCCTCGCATGACCGAGAAGCCCCTTCGCAACATCGCCGCTTCCGTCAGCCAGCGTCTGACCAATGTGTCCCGGCAGAAGGATGAGAACTTCCAGCTACTCTTGACTCGCTATGGCATTGAACGCTTCCTTTACCGCCTCACCCAGTCCGAACATTCCGGTCAGTTCATACTCAAGGGGGCCATGCTTTTCTCGCTGTGGAACGACCAGCCGCATCGCCCCACCCGCGACCTCGACCTTGAGGGACGAGGGGATAGCACTGCCGCCCATCTCAAGACGGTCTTTCAGGACGTGTGCAAAGTAAAGGTGGAGCCCGATGGATTGGAGTTCGATCCGGAGAGCGTCCAGGCGGCTCCGATTCGTGAGGAACAAGCGTACGGCGGCGTGAGAGTCGAACTGGTTGCCCGCCTCGCCCAGGCGCGGCTTCGGCTACAGATCGATGTGGGATTTGGCGATGCGCTCATCCCCACGCCAGAGGCGGTGGATTTCCCGTCTCTCCTGGGTTTCCCACCACCGCACCTGTTGGCTTATCGACGCGAGACGGTGGTAGCTGAGAAGTTTCAGGCGATGGTGGTGTTGGGCATCGCCAACAGCCGGATGAAAGACTTCTGCGACCTCTGGACGTTCGCGGCGCAGTTCGAGTTCGAGGGCGCGTCTCTATCGCGCGCCTTGAAGGCCACCTTCGCTCGAAGGAAGACGGCGCTGCCCACGGCGCCACCCTTGGCGCTGACGGCGGAGTTCTACCAGGACAAAGCCAAGCAGTCCCAGTGGGATGCGTTTTTGCGTAAAGGACTGCTCCGGTCCCAGCGAAAGACCCTGTCCGAGGTCGCAGAGATGCTCACCGAGTTCCTGATGCCGCCGGCGCTGGCGACGGCGAACGGCCAGGCGTTCCAGAAACTCTGGACTGCCGGTGGCCCGTGGAAATGAGCAGGTACCACGCAGTCTCTGTAAAACACGATAAGCAGCTGACTTGGACGCCGGGATAGCCCGCCGCTTGTTGCGCCGTCGTGCAGTTTCACCCCTTCCCTGACTCACCCCTCCTTTCGACGAGCGGGACCGGCCAAATTGCGGCCATTTTAGATAATCAAGGTTAATTCTAGGGCCGCGCTTTAGAAACTCAGGGTTCACGGCCGGCGGCATTGGAATTCACACCCAGTGATCGCGTGTGCGTGCATGCGGGACTCCTCGCCATTCTCTCCCCGCTAGGTGTCCGAAAGCCCCCCGGAGGCGCAGTACCTGAATCCGATTGACGCTAGGGCAACCCGAGGAGCCATTCGAAGTGTATGTACTCCGTTTCGCGCAGATTGCCTGGCACGCAATCTGTGCAAAGTACAGTACACACCATGAAGAGGAGTTCCGGGAAACACGAGGCGCAACTTCTGGCCCATGCCCGGCTGCGGAACATCCGCAAGCTCAAGACGGGTGAACTGACCGTGAACTTCCCGCCCTTCTTTCCCCATTAGCTGTTCGAAACCCCCTTCTTTCCAAAATAGTTCCACTGGTGGAACTATTTTTCCCCCAAACCCCGATTTTTCGGTCAGCTCCCGAAACTACCGCATATGTACACAGTATGGGGATGCACTTGGCGCGGCCCCCTCTGTGGAGAGTGCGATGGCGAAGGAACTGACCGACCGCATCAAGGACGCCGCCCAGGAACCTTCTGAGGTTACCGGCGACTCCGGCTCGATGAAACAGCAGCCGCTCCCGCACGTGATCGAATCGGACCGATATCTGCGTTCCGCAGCGGCGACGCGCCGCAGGAATCGCGGCCTGAACATCTCCAAGTTTTCTCCTCCGGGAGCTTCCTGATGACCGCCGCGGCTGAGAAGAAGCCGGTTCACCTGAGCGCCATGCATTCCCAGGGGCGCCTGCGCACCATCCCGGTACGTGTGCGAGCGCGGTTCGATTCGGCCGCCACGAATGAGGATAACCGCCGACATTGGGCGAACGCCGACGCGCTTTCGGCGGACTCCGCCGCCAGTGCCGAGGTGCGCCGGACGCTGCGCAACCGCTCCCGTTACGAGGTGGCCAATAACAGCTACGCCAGGGGCATCGTCCTGACGCTGGCCAACGACACCATCGGCACCGGCCCCCGGCTCCAGATGCTCCTGGAGGCCGATTCCCTGAACCGCGAGGTCGAGCGGCAGTTTGACCTGTGGGCGCAGGAGGTTTCGCTGGCGGAGAAGCTGCGCACCATGCGCATGGCCAGGGCGCAGGATGGGGAAGCGTTCGCGATCCTGGTCAACAACCCCGGGATGGACCACTCCGTCAAGCTGGACATGAGGCTGATCGAGGCGGACCAGGTGACCAGCCCGATGGGGAACATTCTCGACCCGAACGAAGTGGACGGCATCCGCCTGGATGTCTACGGCTACCCCTCGGTCTATCACGTCCTGACGGAGCACCCCGGCGGAAACACCTGGAACTTCACCGACGACATCACCGACATCCCGGCCTCCAGCATGGTCCATCTCTTCCGCCAGGAGCGGCCCGGCCAGCACAGGGGCATCCCGGAGATCACCCCGGCCCTGCCGCTCTTCGCGCAGCTCAGGCGGTTCACCCTGGCGGTCCTGTCGGCGGCCGAAGCGGCCGCCGATTTCGCCGGCATCCTCTACACGGATGCACCGGCATCGGGGGAAGCGGACGCCGTCGAGCCGATGGACTCCATCGAGTTGGAGCGCAACATGCTCCTGACCATGCCTGGGGGATGGAAGATGAGCCAGGTGGAACCGATGCAGCCGACGACGACGTATGCGGAGTTCAAGAAGGAAATCCTCAACGAGATCGCCCGCTGCCTCAACATGCCCTTCAACGTCGCGGCGGGGAATTCCTCCGGCTACAACTACGCCTCCGGAAGGCTCGACCACCAGACCTACTTCAAGGCCATCCGGGTAGACCAGACGTTCTTCGCGGGGAGGGTGCTGGACCGAATCCTGGCGGCCTGGCTCTGGGAATACTCCCTGACCCCCGATGCGACGTTCGACCACCCCCTGACCGGCGCCAGCCGACTGCTGCCGACGCATCAGTGGTTTTGGGACGGAATGGAGCACGTGGACCCGGCGAAGGAGGCCAACGCCCAGGAGACCCGCCTCAAGAACTACACCACCACGCTGGCCCAGGAGTACGCGCGCCAGGGGAAGGATTGGGAGGCGGAGCTTCGCCAGCGCGCGCGTGAGCGGGCGCTTATGAAGGAACTGGGGCTGGACGATGCGCAGAGCCTTCCCAAGGCTGCGGCACCCGGACCGGCAGAACCATTGGCGGGCGATACGGAGGGGGATTGATGTCGCAGGAGTTTCTCACAATCCAAGCGGCGGCATCGGGCGAAGCCAAGGCGCGCGTCTCCGGCCTGGCCTACTCCGGTGGCAAGATCAAGCTGCCGGGCTGGCGATTCCCGGTGGTAGTGGATCTGGCGGGGATGGATATCCCTGAGGACGTGCCGCTGCTGACCAACCATGAGAATCGCACCGGGAGCCGGGTGGGATTGGTCCGCGCGCGCGTGGAGGAGGCTGCGCTACTGATCGATGGTGAAATCCTCTCCACCAACGGCATGGCGCAGGGGATCGTCGAGCAGGCCAAGGCCGGCGCGGACTGGCAATTGTCCATCGGGGCCGACGTGGTGGACTCCGAACTGGTCAAGGGCAATCGGACGATCAACGGGCAGGTGCAGGCCGGCCCCTTCTATCACGTCAGGAAGTCGGTGTTGCGGGAGGTTTCGGTCGTTGCCGTCGGCGCGGATGCGACCACGCGCATGAAAGTGGCGGCAAGTTTCACTCTTTACGGAGGTGCGGACATGGAATTCGAGAAGTGGTTGGAGCAGCACGGCATCGACGCCAAGGGGCTGGATGCCGAGAAGAGCGCGAAACTGCGCGAGGCGTTCGACAAGGGAGAAGCGCCGCCAAGACAACCGGAGGCGGAGCCGAAGCCTGCCGCTGCCACACCGGAGAAGGTGCCGGCGGCCGTCCCCGCAAAGCCGGCCCCGGCGCCGGCCCCGGCCAAACCCGCCGCTGTTGTGCGCGCCGCGGCGGAACCTGCCGGGGAGGAACTGCCCGCGGAATCCGACGCCAAGGAGGAGGCCCAGAGCGCTATCCGCGCCGAGCGCGAGCGCGTCGCGGCCGTCCAGGAGCTCTGCGGCGGGGAGTTCCCCAAGATCGAGCAGGAGGCCATCCGCCTGGGCTGGAGCGCCCAGGAGACCAGCCAGAAGGTCCTGAAGGCGATGCGCGAGAACCGGCCCCAGGCCGACGTCGGTTTCTCCGTCAGCCACGCCCGCGGCTCCGATCGTCGGACCATCGAGGCGGCGCTCTGCCTCAGGGCCGGTATCCCCGAGGAGGCCATGCTCAAGCAGTACGGCGCTCAGACCCTGGAGCTGGCCTGGCAGGACCGCGACATGAGCATGCAGCAGCTCTTCGTCGAGTGCGCAAGGATGGAAGGGGTCACGGTCCCCCGCCGCTTCTCCAACGACACCATCCGCGCCGGCTTCAGCACCGTATCGTTGCCGGGCATCCTCAACAACGTCGCCAACAAGAAGCTCCTCAAGAGCTTCCAGTCCCAGCCGGTGATCGCCACCCGCCTCTGCTCCGAGGGGGAGCTGAACGACTTCAAGGAGTCCGAGCGCTACCGCCTGACCGACGTGGGCGACCTGGAGCAGATCGCACCCGACGGCGAGCTCAAGCATGGCGCCCTGGCGGAGGAGAAGGCGACCAACCAGCTCAGCACCTTCGGGAAGATCTTCAGCCTGACTCGGCAGATGATCTACAACGACGACCTCGGGGCGTTCCTGAAGGTCCCCGAAGGGATGGGCGCGCGCGCGGCGCGCAAGATCGATCAGCTCTTCTTCGAGCGCCTTCTGGCCAACATCGGCAAC
>Ga0114951_10006744_pt1 | contig 10043 bp, 6 predicted proteins | sample AM7aDNAmetaG_FD_88677 | JGI IMG/M metagenome (GOLD analysis project Ga0114951, IMG submission 88677) | Freshwater microbial communities from Finland to study Microbial Dark Matter (Phase II) - AM7a DNA metaG | ecosystem: Environmental > Aquatic > Freshwater > Lake | place: Finland: Lake Alinen...
AAAAATGATAATGCACCAGTTGACTCTTATCCATATATTTTCAGACTAGATACAAGCGGATTTAGTTGTCAAATGTCTTCATATTCTCCAGAGATTAATCAGGGAAGTCTGCAAGTACAAAATTTTCATCTTGATAAATCCAAAGGTGACACCCTCTATGATGCAATCATAAATTGCACATCATTTAATCCAATTGAAAATAACTTATGCTTTACTACAGGAATAACAAAAGAAATAATCAATGTTGACAAAAATTTAATATATCCAAATCCAGCAGAAAATTTAATTAATATTAAAACAGCACAAAATTCAATCATTGAAATTTTCAATATCAATGGACAAATTATTATGTCAATAAATAATAGCAGCGGAGAGACTTCAATTGACATCAAAGACTTATCAAGTGGGGTTTATATAATAAAAGTAACTACTGACAAGGAAATCGCAACAAAGAAATTTATAAAACAATAGATTGCCCTGTGTATAACAGCAATGCTTGGCTTCATTCGGGGGTTTAAAATTTACTTGATATATTTAAGTTTTTTGCATATATTTGTAGCTGTTTTACAGACAGGTGCTATACAAACCCCGCCCGAAGTCAAGCCAGCCACTCGTTACCAGTAATCTTAAAACCAAAAGACATGAGAAAAATTTTAATATTTCAGATATTAGCCTTTTTTACATTGAATTCTTATGGACAGATAAATCCGGTAGATTTAAATGAAATAAAAAGTGTTTCAAAAACAGTTACTTATAAAATTTTGTTGGATAGATTCTTAACTAACGATACTACTTTGTCGTTAGATGATTATAGGATAATTTATTATGGACAAGCATTTCAGGATAATTATAAGCCTTATGAGTCTCATGATTCTATTCGCGCTTTAAATTTTTATCTCAATAACAGTAAAGATACTGTGGACTTTAAAAAAGTTCTTAATTACACCAAACAAATTCTTAACGATTTCCCATTCAATATAGAGCAGATTTATGTAACCGGCGTTGCGTATGATAAATTAGGCAAAAAAGAATTGTCTGAGATATGGTTTTACAAGTACGAAAAATTAATATTGGCAATAATGTCTTCTGGAGATGGAAAGTCAGAAAAATCGGCGTTTATAGTCACAAAAGTGGCTGATGAATATTCTCTTCTAAATGCATTAGGACTAAATTTTGAAGGACAGTCGTTGGTAAGCAATAACATTGGAAATTTTGATTTAATGTCTGTTAGTCAGAATGATTATGGCATTGATAAACTTTTCTTTAATATTGATTTGTTTTTCGGAAAATGGGAATGATGATAAAGTTACTGCCCATGAGATGTAAATAATTACCTGAAAAATAGCTTTTATTTTTTATGATATAATGTTCAAATTTGAGGCTTTAAAATAAGTTAGACCTTCTGGTCAAGCTACACTGGGTCTACATCAACAATAATTTTAAGTCCCTTGTAATCATTATGTTTTTTAATACAGTCAGTCTCAACAGTCAGTATTTCTCTGATTTTTTTAATCGTAATAGCCTTCTCAGCCTTGACGAGAATGTTTTTTATGTATTCATTTTTTATTTTAGAGACATACGGATATTCAGGTCCTAAAATACGTTTGGGCAGTTGTTTTCTGAGGTTTTCAGCTAATTGTGCTGCCGCTTTATTTAAAGTATCAAGTTTACGGTGCTTCAGGCTGATAAGGATTAACCGGCAAAATGGCGGATAGAAAAACTTAAGACGGTCTTCTATTTGTTGCCTGTAAAAGGCATCATAATCATTATGTATGATGCAGTTAATAATAAAATGCTCCGGATTAAAACTTTGCAGGATAACTTTACCCCTTTTGGTTTTGCGTCCTGTACGACCACTCACCTGGGCCACCAGCTGAAAAGCTCTTTCATAAGATCGGAAATCAGGGAAATGAAGCATGTTGTCTGCATTTAAAACGCCCACAAGCCCTACATTGTCGAAGTCCATACCTTTGCTTACCATCTGAGTCCCAACCAATATCTGAACGCGGTTTTCTTCAAAATCGTTGATTATCTCCTGAAATGAGTTTTTTGCACGGGTAGAGTCGTAGTCCATACGTGCAATTTTGGCTTTGGGGAAAAATATACCCAACTCATCTTCAATACGTTCAGTGCCATAACTTTTCAATGTAGTTTTGTTCGAAGAACAGGCAGGGCATTTGTCAGGCACTTCTATTGCATAACCACAATAATGGCATTTAAGCACATTGCTCTTCTTGTGGTAGGTAAGCGTTACATCACAATTTTTACATGACGGTATATGATGACAATTCTGACATTCCATCCACAAGGCAAACCCTCTTCGGTTCTGGAAAAGAATAACCTGTTCACGGTTATTAAGACATATTTCAATTTGTTCTAATAAAAACGGAGAAAAAAAAGACTTCATGGCTTTCTTCCGGTACAAATCTTTAAGGTCAACAACAAAAAATTCAGGCAGTTGTAAATTATTGTATCTTTTAAATAGATTTACTCTCCCGTATTTACCTGTTTCACTGTTATAATATGTTTCTATTGCAGGAGTTGCAGAGCCTAACAATGTTTTGCATTTGTACATGCTGCCCAGAAACACAGCACAATCGCGGGCATTGTAGTAGGGTGAAGGATAGTGCTGTTTGTAACTCACCTCATGTTCTTCGTCAACAATGATGAGACCTAAGTTAGTGTAGGGTAAGAACAAAGCGGAACGCGCACCAAGAATAATTTTATACTTTCTGCTCTGAGATAAATCGTTGTTGCTGTTCAATACCGAATGCCATATCTCAACACGCTCATTATCACTGAATTTAGAATGATACACACCAATATCATCGCCAAAAAATTTTTTAAGTCGTGAAATCATTTGCGTTGTCAGAGCAATCTCAGGCAACAGATAAAGCACTTGTTTGCCACTTTTTACAACTTCGTCAATAAGTTTAGCATATATCTCTGTTTTACCGCTTGATGTAACCCCATGAAGCAGCACCACATCCTTGGTTTTAAACTTTTCTTTTATATCCTGGTATGCCAGTTCCTGACTTTCTGTAAGGCTAAGGGTGTCTATCAGTGGTTTGTCGTACTTTTTCAAACGAGACACTTCACTTTTGAAAGCTTCAAATATTTCTTTCTTTATCATTCCATCAAGTACACTGGCACTAAAATTACCTTCTTTTAATAAAACGTTTTTTGACACAGGGAAAAACATATCTTGCTGTTTTTGTGCAAGTTGTATGTATTTGAGCAGAAGGTTAAATTGTTTTTCTGCTTTTTTTTCTAAATTGTCAAATAGTTTCTTGAGGTTTGTTTCATCTTTATAAATATCCGAGAGTTTGACAAAGGTTTCTATTTTAGGTTTATATTTGTCTTTCAGCTCTTCTTCAAGAACGACTACCCCTTTTTCAATAAGGCTTTTGACGATATTAAAGACTTTTATCTGTTCTGTAATTTTCGAAACCTCTGTTAAAGAAAGAACATTTCTGACCGTTAAAGCTTCAGCCACAAGGTATTCCTTGTCGTTAAGCTTGTCGAACTCCTGATTGAAATCAGGGTTTAAGATAATCCTTGTTTCGCTTTCCAATTTAAAAGCTTGCGGTAAGGCAGCATTCATCACTTCTCCCAGATGCGAATAATAATAATAAGCCATCCATTCCCAGAGTTTAAATTGAGATTCTGTAACCATGGGATGTTTGTCCAGAACTGAGAGGACATACTTTACTGAATAAGCAGTAGGTGCATTCTGATGTACTTTGTATATAAGCGCAGTATAAATTTTCTTCTTGCCAAACTGCACCACTACTCTTTTGCCTGTGCCAACCTCATCATTAAGCTCATAAGGTACTCTGTATGTAAAAGTTCCCTCAACAGCCAATGGCAAAATTACATCAACAAAAAAAGTTTTTCTTTCCATGTAAATAAGTGAACTAAAGTGTCTAAAGTTTAAAGTTATTATTTTTCACTTCTAACAAAATTGTGTTCACATTTTAAAGCACGCTTTATCTTTTTTATATGTTATCTTTATCTAATCCTTTCCCCTTTTTACCCTATACCTCAATACCTTATACTCTCTGTCTTTTATCTTTCCCTTCTTATCCTTATGTCTTCCCTTATACCTTTATACCTTTTATCTTTTTACTTTTATCTTTTTACTTTTGTCTTTTATCTTTTGTCTTCCCTTATACCTTTAAATCTTTTATCTTTTTACTTTTGTCTTTTGTCTTCCCTTATACCTTTAAATCTTTTATCTTTTTACTTTTATCTTTTGTCTTTATTCCCTCTCCTAATCCCCAAAGCAAACGCCCACTCCCTTTGCCGTTCTAACAAGATTCGATGTAGGCTTAACAAAATTGTATTTATCAATAGCTTCCGAAATAGGAACTGAAACAATCTTAGGATGGCGGTATGAGACCATTTGTCCGAATTTTCCTTCCAAAACCATTTCAAAAGCTTTTACCCCAAACTGAGTGGCAAGGATACGGTCATTGGCAGTAGGTATGCCACCCCTCTGTAGATGTCCCAGAACAGTTTCTCTCATCTCGGCCTCTAATCCGGCATTTTTAAGTTCTTCCATAAGCCGATAGGCTGCACCCCCAATTTTGATATTATAAAATTCAGGAATATCTTTTTTATCATAAACAACACTACCTTTGGCAACCCTTGCCCCTTCAGCAATAACTATATTTGCAAAACCTCTGCCCTTGATAATTCTTTTATTTATCTTATCAACAACTTTATTTATATCGTAAGGTATTTCAGGGATGAGACACACCTCTGCACCTGCTGCTACTGCTGCATGAAGTGCAATCCATCCGGCATACCTGCCCATCACTTCTAAAATTAATATCCTGTTATGGCTGGCAGCTGTTGTTACTAACTTGTCAACAGCTTCTGTGGCTATCTGAACAGCAGTCTGAAATCCAAAAGTGAAGTCTGTGCCCGATAAATCGTTATCAATTGTTTTGGGTACCCCGATAATATTGCAACCTTTCTCGTATAAAGCCTGGGAAATACGTTGCGAGCCATCACCCCCAATATTAATAACGGCATCAACACCAAGGATTTTAAGTTTTCGTAACATCTCATCAGAACGATCCACACTGCTCCATGTACCGTCATTATTTTTTACAGGCCAGGCAAAAGGACCCCCTTTATTTGTTGTGCCAATAATTGTCCCCCCCCTCACATGAATTCCAGCAACAGTTTCGTTGTTTAATACCATTATCTCTGTAGGCTCACGAAGCACACCATCGAATGCCTGTATGCTGCCAATTATTTCCCAGTCTTTCTCCTGACCGGCTCTTTTAACTATTGCTCTGATTACCGCATTTAAACCCGGGCAATCCCCTCCTCCTGTAACTACTAATACACGTTTCATATTTTTTTTATATTAATTTCTATACAAAGTAATCTCTTTTTTTATATACTTTCTTAAAAAAGTATTTATTTCTTTTAGTAAAAATATTTATAAATCACTAATGACTACTTAATAAAAATTCATAATACTGCCACGAAGACACTAACACTAAGTTTCACAAAATCAATAACTTAAAATTAATGAATTTTTGAGTCTTTGTGCTTTTATGGCTATAATATTAAACTACTCCAAAATGTATTCTACTTGAATATATTGTTTAATAAGTCTTTCAGGCAGATAGAAAAATATTAATCGGTCAATAATATTTATATATCATTCATTGAAAATTTTAGTTATAAAATTTTAATTTAAAAAAAATATTTTTTATAGCAACTGGAAAAATATTTGTCGTCTTTAATCTGAAAAAAATTAATTAACCTAAACTTATAAGCCATGAAAAAGAACCTAATTTTAATCAGCACGTTTTTGGTAGTAATTGCATTATTACTTAATTCATGTAAGAAAGACAATGTAACAGATCCTAGTAACAATCTAAAACCGGTTCCAACAAATCATTACCTTTCAGGTTTAGGCACTACACCAGGATTTCCTTCTGGCCGTCCATTCATTATACCAAATTATATTCATATTATTGGCCCTATCCGCGGTGGTGAGATGTATAAAAGCAGTACCATTGACAAAAATAAATATACCGGTCCTTTTCCATTGAATTTAATTCCTAAATCATGGATAAGTTATGGTACAGGTACCTTTATTAATTTATATATTAAGTTTTATAATTCTTTACCAAATCCCACCAACTTAACTATTCCAGGCGGTTTGATATTTGTCGATTCTTTAGATAATGATACCTCAACAGGTGTGTATCAAAAAGGTTTTATTCTTCAGGATGTAAATATTCCACTGCCGGCTTTGGATACATCTTTTATTATTTTACAAGCCTATTGTTTAAATCATACGTTGCAAGCCAGCAATTACAATGCAGTTTATTTTGTCGGCCCCATATCAAATAATCCTAATTTAAATCAGGTTGTAACGATTATGGCCACTAAACAACCCCCCATTGGCGAAGAATACAACATTCAAGGCATTTTATGGAATGTTACTGACTATGGTCAGAACTTAACGACACAAGAAATCCAATACTTAAACAATCTGCCATAAAGATACCCAGCTTGATATTCAAGTTGTTTTTTAGTTAGTTAGTTGGTTGCCTCACTTTAAGTGGGGCAGCTTTTTTTATTGACATTTCTTTTTTTACTATTTTTGATGATTACAATACCTGTAAAAAATGAATTTATTTTTCTTTGACGATTTTGATCCCAAAACTGATACAATCTTTTTAGATGAGGAAGAATCAAGGCATGCAGCCCGGACTTTGCGGTTAAAGAATGGAGACAGCGTTAATGCAACCGATGGCAATGGAACCCTTTATACATGCAAGATTATTGATAATAATCAAAAAAAATGTTTATTGAAAGTCATCCAGACAGAAATTAATTATAAAAAAAGAAGTTACAGCGTTCATATTGCATCATCACTTACTAAAAATATTGCCCGTATAGAATTTTTTATTGAGAAGGCTGTGGAAATTGGTTTAGATGAGTTTACACCTATTGTATTCAAACATAGTGAAAGGATTAGTTATAAAGCTGAAAGACTTCGCAAAATAGCTATAAGCGCTGTAAAACAGTCAAACAATATGTATTTGCCAGCAATAAACCCTCTGGAGTCTTTTGAATCTTTTTTACAAAAGATTAAACCTTCGAATGCGCAAAAATTTATTGCCTATCAGTCTGAAAAAGAGCAACATCTAAAATTCAGAATAATGCCTTCCAGGGAAGTAATTGTACTGATAGGTCCTGAAGGTGATTTTACAACTGATGAAATTGAAAAAGCAAAATTAAATGGCTTTGAAGTGGTTAATTTAGGCAATCACAGGTTAAGAACAGAAACTGCTGCTTTATTGTCGTGTAGTATTATAAACTTATGTAATGTATAAACCGGAGATTGAAATGAGGAAATTTGTTTTGTTTTTTATATTAATATTTTGTTTTTGTAATGTTTTTTCACAAACAACATCTTCAGTCAAAATAGCTCTGATGAAGTACAGGGGTGGAGGAGACTGGTATTGCGATCCTACAGCATTGCCCAATCTCATACAATTTTGCAATAAACAAACAGGAACCAATATATACCCTGAACATGATGTTATTGACGTAGGAAGTCCTGAAATTTTTAATTACCCTTTTGTGCACATGACAGGGCACGGTAATGTTATTTTTTCTGATCAAGAAATTTCAAACTTAAGAAAGTATCTTATTGGAGGTGGTTTTTTGCATATTGACGACTGTTACGGGATGGATGAATACATCAGACCACAAATAAAGAAGGTATTTCCCGAACTCGAATTTGTTGAATTACCTTTTAGCCATCCTATATTTCATCAAAAATATTCTTTTAAAAATGGGCTTCCTAAAATTCACGAACATAACGGTAAAGCGCCCCAGGCTTTTGGTTATATTTGGGAAGGCCGTTTGGTGCTTTTATATACTTATGAAACAGATTTAGGTGATGGATGGGAAGATGCTTCGGTGCATGGTGATTCGGAAGAGGGAAGACTTAAGGCTTTACAGATGGGAGCTAATATAATCCAGTATGTTTTTAACAGGAACGAAAAATAATCACTTTGGGCCCTTTACCGTCAGTCTAAAACATTACTTAAGCTCACTTTAGGCACTTCCCTATCTTACCAGACTAATCCACCCTTTGAGTTGAACTTCTTTATTATTAAGCAAATAGCTTTTCGATTTGTAGGTAACTATCCAAAAATAGGTTCCTTGTGAAGCTTCTTTACCATTAATTTTCCCATCCCATCTGCCAGAGATGTCATTTGTTTCAAAAACTTTAATTCCCCACCTGTTAAAGATTGTCATATTGAAATATTCCAGGAAATTACCTTTTGCATAGAATTCATCGTTTATGCCATCACCATTGGGTGTAAACACATTTGGAACAACAACATCAATACAAGGTTTTATAATTACAGTATCAGAAGTAATACAACCAAAATTATTAACAACAACAGAATAAGTTCCTGCTTGTGTAACCTGTATTGTCTGATTGCTGGAGCCATCTTGCCATAAGTAATTTTGGTAGCCGCTTCCGGCATCCAGAATTATTGTAGGGGCCGAACAGTAATAAATGCTGTCGCCAAGAGAAACAACAGGAAACTGATGAACCGTCACGGTAATATTTGTTGAAGAAGTACACCCCTGAACGGTAGTACCCGCAACAGTATAGGTGATACTGTTATTGGGAGTAGCGGTTACCGCATCTGTATTGGCTGATGAAAGATAGGTTGAAGGCGTCCATATATAAGAATTAGCGCCTGAAGCGACTAAAGTTATATTATCTCCTTCACAGACTGCAGGGCTCACTGGTTGAACAGTTATATCAGGATTAGGATACAACTTAATATTAACACTTGAAGTGTCTGTGCAAGAGCCATTAGTTACTGTCCATAAAAAAACATACAAACCATAAGTGCTTACCGTAACCATTGGATTACTGACATTATTAGAAGGGTTATAATTTGCAGTGCCGGCACCGGTTACAAGGTGCCATTGACCGCTACCAACATTGGTTGAACCGCTCAATCCAAAAGAGAGCAAATTGCATAACTGTTGATCATTTCCGGCATTTGCAACAGGCATAGGATCAACATGAACATTGATATGGGCTGTGCCTGAACAGCCATTATTATCTGTAGCATTTACAGTGTATTGAGTTGAAGTACCCGGGAAAGCATTTACAGAACTTCCACTTGCAGAAGACAATGTGGTTGCGGGTTGCCATGTGTAATTATTACCCCCGCTTACATTGAGAGTAACAGTATCACCAATACAAATGGATGTATCAGAAGTATTTGTCGTCAGCGTCAGACTGGGATTTAAGTTAATAGTTACTATAGAAGAATCCTTACACGAACCGTTTGTAACAACCCATGTAAACTTGTAAATACCAAATTGACTTACAGTTACTGATGGGTTTGGAACAATGTTGTTAGGTGTAAAAGTAGAAGTGCCTGCTCCTGATGACTGATGCCATGAATCATTACCACTTGTCAACTGTGCATTAAGATTAAATGACAATACGCTGCAAAGCTGTTGGTCTGTTCCTGCATTAGCCAAAGGCATACTATCAACAATTACAGTAATAACATTAGAATAGATATTGCCACAACTATCAGTAGCTTCTCTCACAAAATGAGTAGTTTGCGTGAGCGCATTGGGCTGATAACTTAACCCTGTTGCTGTTGGGATGCTACTCCATCCAGGTGTTCCGGGTAAATTGCTTGTGTTTGAATAAAACCATAAATATGAAACTGTACCGCCAGAACCGCCTGTAGCAGAAGCTAAATTTGTGAGTTCATAAGGTATGTTGCCTTCGCAAATTGTTGTATCGGCCGCTATTGTCCCACCTGCTAACTGGGGAAGTACAGTTATTGTTATAACATTGGAATAAACAGTTCCACAACTATTAGTAAACTTTCTTACAAAATAAGTTGTAGTGCTTAAGCTGCCGGGGGTATAAACAGCACCGTTAGCTCCCAGAATATTTGTCCATTGCCCTGTACCTGGTATGTTGCTTGTAGTTGACATCTGCCATTGAT
>Ga0114951_10006746_pt1 | contig 10041 bp, 4 predicted proteins | sample AM7aDNAmetaG_FD_88677 | JGI IMG/M metagenome (GOLD analysis project Ga0114951, IMG submission 88677) | Freshwater microbial communities from Finland to study Microbial Dark Matter (Phase II) - AM7a DNA metaG | ecosystem: Environmental > Aquatic > Freshwater > Lake | place: Finland: Lake Alinen...
GCCATCTTCATCGGCCCCGAGTTCGGCACCGTCCAGCGCGCCGATCTCGTCGCCGCCGCCCGCGAGGCGGGCGATGCCGGTTTCGATGTGCTGATCGCCTGTGCCTTCAACTACGAGGCGCACGCCACGGAGTTCAGCAAGCTGGGCCGCATCCCTGTGCTCAAAGCCCGCATGAACGCCGACCTGCACATGGCCGAGGACCTCAAGAACACCGGCAAAGGCAACCTCTTCGTCATTTTCGGCGAGCCGGATATCGACATTCTCGGTCTCGACGGAAAGAGTCTAAAGGTGATGGTTGACGGCAAAGAAACCTACCGGGTTTCGGACGGTTCAAAGCTGATGATCAAGGTGAACGGCGTGGATGTCTTCGACCCCAGCACCGGCGAAGTCCGCAGCGATAGCGCCGCAGGCATCGCCTGCTGGTTCATTGACACCGACTATAACGAAGAAAGTTTCTTCGTCCGCCACGCCTATTTCCTCGGCGCCAACGACCCCTACAGCGCCCTGAAGACTACCCTGAAGGCCGAGATCAACGCCGAAGCCTGGGCGACGCTACACAGCGACACCTCCAGGCCGTTCGAGAAGCCCAAGTCCGGGAGGATTGCCGTCAAGGTTATCAACCACTTAGGGGACGAGGTCATGAAGGTGTTTAAGGTGGACGGAGGTGTGAAATGACTGAGGAAACGGGCGGAGAAACGAAGACTCTGGCCAGGAACATACTGAAATGCCGGGATGATCCTAAGCCGGTCTTCTTTGTGCGGGAAGAGGAGTCAACTGTCGATGCTCCGAAGTTCAAGCTTTGCGAAGGATCGACTTGTTCTTGGGCTAAGCCGAGCGACGTATTTGGCCCCGACAAACTGCGGCCACGAATCGAACCTTGGCTAACGGCATTGTGCCAATCCGAGCACCTGTCGCTGCTCATGGGCTCCGGTCTAACCCATGCTGTCCATCACCTCGCGACAAGTAAAGCACTTCCGGGAATGGACGCGGCGGATTTCGGTGAATTCCAAGATCTCATCGATGTTGAGAGCAAGAGATCAGCAGAAGCCGCCGGACGGGATCCAGGTAATATCGAAGACCAGATTCGCGTCGCCAACGAATTGCTGCGGGGGTTGACCATTCTTGGCTCAAGTGACGAGCAGACTCGCACGAAAGCGGACGCGCTGAGCGATAGGTTAGCCGAGGTACTTGCAGAGTTTGCGGCTAGCATTCTCAGTGGCGAACACGAATTGATCGCCGCCGACGAAGGGAAGCGCGAGGACGCCTACAACTACCTCGTCAGTTTTCTGATGAGCTTTGCCAGCCGAACAGGTACCCGCGACCGGCTGCATCTGTTCACAACCAACTACGACCGATTGATTGAGGCAGGCGCCGAGGTGGCCGGCATGCACCTGCTTGATCGATTTGTTGGCTCTCTCGCACCGATCTTCCGCTCCTCCCGACTCGACCTGGACATGCATTACAACCCACCAGGTATTCGAGGCGAGCCTCGTTATCTGGAGGGCGTGGCGCGCTTCACCAAACTGCACGGCTCGGTGGACTGGGTGGAATGCGAGCGAAGCATCCGGCGTTTGGGCATTCCATTCGGCGCAAAGAGTCTGGATCCCTATCTGAACGCGTCAGGCACCGCGGCCGCCAGTGCGATACAACTCATGATCTATCCCAATGCGGCCAAGGACCGCGAAACCGCCGCCTACCCCTATATCGAGCTGTTCCGCGACTTTGCTGCGGCAGCATGTCGTCCAAACCACACGCTGGTAGCCTTCGGCTACAGTTTCGGGGATGAGCACATCAACCGAGTGATCGAGGACATGCTCACCATTCCCTCCACTCACTTGGTCGTCATCGCCTACAATGACCCGCTGAACCGAATCATGAAGACCTATGAACGACTCGGGCGGCATGCACAGATCAGCTTACTGGTCGGCGACCACATCGGCGAATTCCGAGCACTGGTGGACCACTATCTGCCAAAACCCGCCATCGACCGCACTACATTCCGGATGGCAGAACTACTCAAATCCCGTTGGGGAACTGCCCAGGGCGACAGTGAAGGGAAAGCCGAGGCTAGCCCGGCGGCCGGAGAGGGCAAAGCATGAGTCATACGCCTTTTGCCCATGCCGAGAGTCTGCGTATCGGCACAGTTGAATTCGTCTCGCCGGACGAAGTGAAGGTGCTACTGGATATTGAGGCGCCTGATTCGGTGGCGCTCAATGCGGGTGGCGTGCGTCCTTTTCCCCGGGTGAACGGCTATGTGCTGTTGCCGGTGGATGATGGCTACCTCGTCGGGCAAATCGAGTGGCTTACCATTGAACGCTCGGCCTTCCCCAAGCGCCGGGGCGTTCAGGACTTCGGCTTGATTGACCTGCCTTACCCGTTGCGCAAGATGAGCCTTAATCCAGTTGGTACGCTCCGAAACCAGTCTGGGCGCGAAGAACGTTACGTGTTTCGCCGGGGAGCCGATGCGCTGCCCTCGGTCGGTTCGGCGGTGCTGCTCCCCACAGAAAAACAGCTGCGCTCCATTGTCGAATCTGGCGAGCAAAGGCGCGTCCGCATTGGCACCAGTCCACTGGCGAGTAATGCTGAGGTCCGCATCAATCCCGATCGTTTGTTTGGCCGCCATCTAGCGGTGCTTGGTAACACCGGGAGCGGCAAGTCATGCTCCGTCGCCGGCCTGATCCGCTGGTCATTGGAAGCGGCGCAGTCCCAGCGTAAAGGTAGAGATGAACCCAATGCACGTTTTGTCGTGCTAGACCCGAACGGGGAGTATGCACGAGCATTTGGCGGCACCGAACCCAATTTGAAGGCCAGAATCTTCAAGGTCAGCCCCAATGTCGGAGAACGCGCCCTGCAGGTGCCGCTATGGTTCTGGAACAGCTCGGAGTGGGCGTCGTTTACGCAGGCCAGCGCGAAGATGCAGCGGCCCTTGCTCAAACGCGCCCTTCGCGAAGTGAAGGCTGGACGTGTTGGGGACGCAGAACCGACGGTGGAAGAAAAGAAACTGGAACTACGTCGATACCTTTCTTCGACGCTGATCACCGTTCAACGGGACCTTCGATCAGGGGCAATCAAGACGGATGAAAGCAAATTCGGTTTCCGGTTGAAAGCGATCCAGGACGATCTGGAATCCAAGAGTGGCGAGTTTCCGGACAGTGGCCTTGGACCAATCACAGATGCGATTATGCAGTCGCTGCAGGCAACATTTAATACCTTTGAGAAAAACGGTAAGACAATCGAGTTCTACCGCGCCTTCACTGAAGCGCAGGTCATTAAGATCACCGACGCTCTCAATACGGCGTTGCGCGGGTTGGGCGGAATCATCTATCAGGACGGACCTGACGAGGATGTCCCTGTGGCGTTCAGAGGTGCGGATTTGGCCGATCACTTGCAGCTTCTGTCCGCACAAGAGAACGTCAGTCAGTTCCTGGACTTCTTGATTTCCAGGATTCGTACCTTCCTTTCCGATACCAAGATCAATTCTGTTGTCGGTGATAGTGGCGCGATCACCTTGAAACAGTGGTTGGATGACTATGTCGGTGGGCCCGACGCGACACAAGGCGAACTCGTTATCCTAGACCTGTCGCTCGTGCCGACAGAGGTTGTTCATGTGGTAGCCGCAGTCACCGCCCGAATGATCTTCGAGTCACTTCAGCGCTACCGGAAGCTAAATGCGATGGTGTTGCCAACGGTGCTCGTGATGGAAGAGGCCCATACCTTTATCAAGCGCTACAAAGACGACGTCGAAAACTACGACGCGGCTACGATTTGCTGCCAGGTCTTCGAGCGTATCGCTCGCGAGGGGCGCAAGTTCGGACTTGGCCTTGTGCTCGCATCTCAGCGACCCTCGGAGCTTTCGCCGACGGTGCTCTCGCAATGCAACACTTTTCTGCTACATCGAATCAGCAACGACCGTGACCAAGAGATTGTGCACCGGTTGGTTCCCGACAACCTGCGCGGCCTGCTTCGCGAACTGCCATCACTCCCGTCTCAGAATGCGATTCTGCTCGGCTGGGCATCAGAACTTCCTGTGTTGGTGAAAATTGACGATCTGCCAAAGACACAGCAGCCGCATTCGGATGATCCGGATTTCTGGAACGTGTGGACAGGGGCGGACGAAGAAGGGAACATCGTCGAGCGTAAAGCTGACTGGACGCCTATCGCGGATGATTGGCAGGGGAAATGATGGACTTCCGCATCGCCGACACTTTCACCGACAGCCTCGCGCGCCTGACCGGCGACGAGCAGAAGGCCGTCAAGACGACGGCCTTTGACTTGCAGATGAACCCGGCGAATCCGGGCCTGAGCTTCCACAAGCTCGACAAGGCGAGGGACAAGAACTTCTGGTCGGTGCGAGTGAATGCCGACATCCGCATCATCGTTCACAAGACGCCGGGCAGTCTGCTGCTTTGCTACGTGGATCACCACGACAAAGCCTACGACTGGGCTGCGCGGAGGAAGCTGGAAACCCATCCCAAGACCGGGGCCGCGCAGTTGGTGGAAATCCGCGAGACGACGAAAGAGGTCGTCATCCCGGTCTATGTGCAGGCAGAAATACCCGCGCCGTCCAAGCCGCCTCTTTTCGCCGACAAGCCCGACGAAGAACTGCTGGGCTACGGCGTGCCGGCTGAGTGGCTGAACGATGTGCGTCAGGCCACTGAGGACAGCCTCCTCCTGCTGGCGGAGCGCCTGCCCGCTGAAGCGGCCGAAGCCCTGCTGGAACTCGCCACGGGTGGAAAGCCACGTATGGCGAAACCGGCGATGCTGGTCACGAATCCTTTCGATCATCCCGATGCCCAGCGCCGCTTCCGCGTGATGACCAACGTCGAGGAACTGCAACGCGCCCTCGATTTCCCTTGGGAGAAATGGACGGTCTTCCTGCATCCCAAACAGCGCCAGTGGGTGGAGCGGGACTACACCGGACCAACCCGCGTCTCCGGCTCCGCCGGCACCGGCAAGACCATCGTGGCGCTGCATCGGGCCGCCCGTCTGGCGCAGGCGCACCCAAACGCGCGGGTCCTGCTCACGACCTTTTCCGACACGCTGGCGAACGCGCTTCACACCAAGCTAAAGCGACTGGTCGGCAGCCAGCCGCGTCTTGCGGAACGCATTGACGTTTATTCCTTGAATGCCATCGGTCTCCGCCTCTACAAATCGCACTGTGGGCCGGTGAACCTGGCCAGCGGCAATGTTCTGCGGGAACTGCTCAGCGAAGCATCGAAGGCGGTGGGCGGTCACAAATTCAGGCTGCATTTTCTCCTCACCGAATGGGAACAGGTGGTGGATGCCTGGCAGTTGGCAACATGGGAGTCTTATCGCGATGTCGCCCGCCTCGGCCGCAAGACCAGGCTACCCGAGGCGCAACGAGCGTTGCTGTGGTCCATCTTCGAGCGGGTCCGCCGCGGATTGAAGGAGCGGGGCCTCATGACCCAGGCCGCCGTGTTCACTGCAATGGTATCCGCACTGGCCCGAAGCAAGAACCCACCCTTTGACTTTGCCGTGGTGGATGAAGCCCAGGATATCAGTATCTCCCAACTGAGATTCCTTGCCGCCTTGGGTGACGACCGTCCCAACGCTCTATTCTTTGCTGGGGACCTCGGCCAGCGTATCTTTCAGCAGCCCTTCTCTTGGAAATCCCTCGGCGTGGACATTCGGGGGCGCTCCCGCACCTTGCGCGTCAACTACCGCACGTCCCACCAGATCCGCCAGCAAGCCGACCGATTGCTCGGCCCGGAGGTAACCGATGTGGACGGCACCAGCGAAGACCGTAGCGATACCATCTCGGTTTTCAACGGCCCGGCACCCATCATCCGCGTGCTCCCGACTGAGAATGAGGAAATGAAATCCGTTGGGACATGGCTTGCTGAGCAGGCGAAAGCCGGAGTCCTCCCGCACGAGTTCGGCGTCTTCGTGCGCTCGGCAGGGCAATTGGACCGCGCAAAAGGTGCGGTCAAAGAGTCAGGGTTGCCCTTCAAGATTCTCGATGAGAACGTCGAGACGACCAGCGGTCACGTCTCGATCAGCACCATGCACCTGGCCAAGGGACTGGAGTTCCGCGCCGTGGCGGTGATGGCCTGCGACGACGAAATCATCCCCTTGCAGGAACGCATTGAGACCGTCGGCGACGATGCCGATCTGCGGGAGGTGTACGACACCGAGCGCCACCTGCTCTACGTCGCCTGCACTCGTGCACGGGACCATCTGCTCGTTACAGGTGTCGAGCCAGGCTCGGAGTTTCTGGACGATTTGCGGGGGTGACAAGGCAAACTGTTGGAGGCGAAGGGGATGATTCTCTGGTCCCGTCACCACGCGGTGCCACAGACTTAATGGCCAAGCACCCTTCGAGCGATTCTTTCGTCGCCCCGCTTCCGAAAATGGGCCGACCCGGCCAGTCCGCGGCGGTGCGTGCCCATCTCAAGAGCAAGGAAGAACAGGGGCGCGCCGTATTCGCGGCCGACTGTCACGGCGGAACGCAAGGACGCGCAATAACTTGCGCACGCTGTGACATTGTGACGCTTGTTTTCGCGGTGTGGGCCACCGCCGCGGCCGTCAGTGTAGATATCCCTCCTTCCGGACGTCCAAGCGAAGCCCGCCTCCGTCCCCAGGCCCATGCGCAGATGGTCGTCACAACTGTCACAGCATCCCTAAGTCCTCTCCAGAAGCGCGGTTATACGAGACGCTCATCGGTCACATGAGGCCCGCCCGTCTGATACGACATCTGTCACTGGGCCGTGTTTCCTGGCACCCGACCGGAATCGGGCATATCGTAACCAAGGGCGCGTAGCGCTTCCGCCGGAACGTGGAACAACCGTATCTGTACGTTACCGACCCGCTCGCGGTGCCCCGGCGTCCCCAACTCCCGAAGCAGGTGCGTGACCACCCGCGCATTACTTACGTCGTAGCGGTACCCTTTGCTTTCCAGATATCTCAGCGCCCCTTCGACGTGGAAGAAGAGCCCGCGATCATCGAGCAAGAGCGAGAACGGCGGCTTGAAATCGGGCGTGGCCAGGAGTTCCATCACGTCATGGACTACGCGCCGGCCGATCGAGTGACGCCCGTCCATTTCCCCATAAAGTTCATCGGCATGCGCTTTCGCCGCGTTAACCAGATTGACCTGGAACGCATCGCTCACCGGTGCACCAAAGGCCACGAGGATGTCCCCCGCGTAGGAGACTGCCGCCCAGTTCCAGATGAAACGCTCTGCATTGGCCGCCGGTGGCACGCCGGTGCCGAAGACGCGTTCGCGCATGACTTCGGTGCGCTCGTGGATCTCGCGATTGACGTCGTGGGTGCTCATGTACTCGGCAAGAAATTCCAGCCAGCGGCGCGTGGGGAACGATGACTCCGAAGCCATCAGCGCTTCCAATGCCTTCGGGTCCCGGCAGGCGGGGTCGAGCGTGACCTTGATGATTTTCGTCGAGAGCGCCAGATCGTTGAACGGCAGGTCTTGTCCAAAAAGGATGACCGGCGCGCTGATGACGCACATCCTCTGCCCCTCGCCATGCGTCGAGGGCGTGATACCATACCCTTCGTTAAGGACGTCCACAAGGATGTGGCGCATGCTTCTGCCGAGGCGTCCGGCCTCATCGAGGGCTACTGGCAGGTTTGTATTGATTACCATCTTGCGGATGCGATACGCCGTCCTACAGTGAGAGGGTCCGAAGGATGTGATTCCCAACGGATTCAAAACGCGCTCGAGCAAGGTGCTTTTGCCGGAGGTGGTATCGCCCTCACCACCGGTATTCGGCCAGCGCTTTGTGGCCGCCTTGATGGGCGCCCCAAGGGTGGCCACCATGATGATTTCCGAAACCCCGTTGGTCGTAAGCTTGGCGGCACGTTCGAAGAAGCGCATATCCCCGGTGCGGTTGAATCGCTTTCCCGCGTAGGGACATTCCTCGGTCCCGCCCGGGAATTCAACCCCGTCGCTGACAACGTAGTGTCCGAGGTGGTCCTCGACGATGCCGACGTACAACGTCCTATTGAGCTGCTCATCTAAAGCGAGTATCTCCTCATCGTCAATCAGATACGCCATGAGTGTCCGGAAATCCTGCGCACGGTTGACGACGAGCTTCCCACCGCTGGCATGACTGTAGGCTTCGGGGTCGAATAGAGAGCCATAGATGCGAACGGTAATCTCCTCGGCCATCTTCCCGAACTCCATGTCAACCTCATGCAGGGGCAAAAGCTTGCCGCCCAGATAGGAGATATGGCCGGTGCGCACGTGCTTGGGAACGAAATTGCAGACCAGCGTCCGACCTTGGCCGTGACTGCCCGTGCGATACACTTTGCCGTCCTGGACGTCCAGCCGGAAATCCGCGAGTGACATGGGCTTCGGGCCCTCATTCGACTCGCGGGTACCCTTGGCCGTTTCAACCATCTGGCGGACACTCGCCAGGCGCATGCCGGGCAAGATGTCTTTGACCGCCTTGTACAACTTTCGGGAGATGCTGTCCGTAAGCACCTTGCTGTACTCCGCGCTATTCGTATCGTAGCAGGCCCCGCGACACCAGCTTGCCAACTCGGCGATGGTGCGGTGGACCATGACCGCAGGCTCGCGCTCCAGCAACCGCTTGATATCCTCCAGACGATCAAGCGTTCCCTCCCGCTCCGCACGCCACATCGCCACGGCTTTGACGTGCGCCGGCGCGGGATACGCCCAGAAGCTGACGGCTTTCTCAAGGCACTCCTTGAACTCCTCCGGGCTCAACCCCTTGAGAAAGGCGTCGGCAATGTCAGTCTTCAGGTACGCGTCACCGTCCTCCGCCGCGGTCGCCGTCAGATATTTCTCCGGCAGCCGCGCAATAGCCACCTCCAGGCCGCGTTTCTCCAAGGCAAAGGCGTAGGCCAGCGCGAGGCTGGTGCTGTCGCGCGTCACCTCGGCAGCGCCATCCTTCTCGCGGTCGGTCTCGAAAAGGAGAATGGCCTTCTGCACGCCGGTTGCCTTCAACTGGTCGGCCATTTCGGCAACACGGCGCAGATGACTCTGTAGACCAGGCAAGGCCAAGGCGCGGTGACCCCGCTGGGAAAGCACCAGCGCCCTGAGCTCGTCGTCGGTCACAATCGCGGTAGGTTGTTTGTTAGACAGAGACGCATTGTAAAGCGGATACAGCATCCCCGGCAGCGACTGCCCCAACATGCGCCAGAGGGTTGCCCCGTGGCCGTTGGATGGGTAGGGAATGGCGATGGTGGAGGGCAACTCGGAAAAGCTGATTACGGCGCCCAGTTGGTCGAGGTGGGGTTGGTCCCGAATCGTGAAGAGTTGAGCGGCACGGATCGTTTCAGGCGCGAGGCCATAACGATCCTGCAGGAGAAAATGATCGGCCGGACTGAGGGGGACGGTGCCTGGAACGGCCGAACCGGACGGGGAACCCGACGTAGCATCATACGGAAGGAGCGGGGACGAGTTATTCTCATTAGCAGCCATGCGAAACCTCCTATCATTGGAAAAAGTGACCCATAGACCAGTTTCATATTTTTGTGGAAACTGGACTGAACATTGGGCCACCCGCCAAATCGTAGGAGGTGGGTTGGCTCAGCCTAGGACGGCTTACGCGCCATCCGGTCGGCATACTCTTGCCTACGCTTGTATGCTCTGCCTCCAAGAAAACTATGGGATCGTCTTCTGCCGCAACTATCCATTAATGTAACGACATTTTGTGAGGGAGTCAAATATCTCATGCCGCCGAGACGAATCCCCCCCCCAAGCACCATGTCGGCCGAATATCCACGTTGTTGGTTTCCAGGCATATTGCGACCGCAACATGTATCGAAACCAATTACGTTGACACCACTCGCATCTCTTTGCAGGAGTGTATTTCCAGGGCTCCTGACGATGCCATCGGCATGCGAAGCGCCCCAAAGATCATTTGGCCCCAGGATCGGCCCCGGCTGGGCCAGAATTGGGCGCGCTGCTGGGTGCGTAAGCGCCCGCCAGATCGAGCGCAGATTTGGGCGCGGGACCGACGCTCCGGCGCATAATGAGCTTCGCCTTGATCTCGCGCTTCTCCACAGGACGCCATCCGTGGGTGATCCGCTCGATCAGCA